>LAZR01000578.1_pt1 | contig 27319 bp, 27 predicted proteins | sample 329461 | NCBI WGS metagenome assembly LAZR01 (sample SAMN03002196, study PRJNA259156) | marine sediment metagenome | biome: sea floor; feature: Hydrothermal impacted sediments; material: marine sediment; isolation source: Loki non-amplified sample from Loki's castle hydrothermal vent sediment ...
CCTGATCTCGGCCATCCTGGCCGCCTTCAGGCAGACAATCCACTCAGCACGCTGTCCAATTTTCCCGAGCCACCTCTCCAGGCGGTCGGGGATCGGCTTCAGACCTTCATCCTCCTCCGGTTCGTTTGCGGGATTCGCGGATTGCGACCCATCACTTTCGGTCTCACCGGTGCCAGACGTCTCCGTCTCATCGGCTTCCGGCTCGACAGGCAGTTCGTCCTCGGGGCGCACGAACCCGCGCTCGACATGCAAATTGCCGCCCGGACTGACGCTCAGGAATGCGCCCGCGCGGGGCACGTCTTCGGCATCGTAGACCATCGGACGGTCGTCGATCGCGTCGATGGCGGTCTCGATCTCGCCAAGCCGCGCGTCGATCTCGTCCGGCAATTCCGGCGCATCGGCATATTCGGCCTCGAGTTTGTCGAGTTCGGCCTGCAGTGCCTCTCGGCTGTCCTCCTGCTCATCGGTCAGCGGTTCCTGCTCGCCGAACACGCGGCGCAATCCATAGGTATGGCCGTAAGGGAAATCGAGGCCGACCTCGATCCACTTCCAGCCTTCCGCCCGGAGAACTTCGGCTTCCTCATTGAGCTTCTCGGTGACGAGCATGTCGACCAGACCGATATTTTCGAGCCAGCCGCCATCATCGCTTTCGAACAGATCGCGCATGACGGTCCCGCCAGCTTCGACATAGGCGTCGATCCCGATGAACTGCGCGCGCTTGTCCGACGCCTGCACCGCATCTTCGGTGAGCATCCGGCGGATCTGGTAGGGCTGCGTGCTGTAGGAATCTTTGATGGCTTCCCAGACCTGAGCTTGCCGCTCATGGTCGGGATTGACCGTGAACGCCATCAATTGATCGAGCGTCATCTCGTCCTCGGCATAGACGTCGAGTAGGGTCTCACTGACGGCGGCGAGCCGCAGCCGTTATTTGACGACATTGACGGAGACGAAGAACGCGGCGGCGATCTCTTCCTCGCCCATGCCTTTCTCGCGTATGGCCTGGAAGGCGCGGAACTGGTCGAGCGGATGCAGCGGCGCGCGCTGAATATTCTCGGCCAGACTGTCTTCCTCGGCGAGACCTTCGGTGCGGATCACGCAAGGGACCGGCGCGGTCTTGTTCAGCCGCTTCTGCTTCACCAGCAGTTCGAGCGCGCGGAAGCGACGGCCACCGGCGGGGACCTCGAACATGCCGGTCTCGCTGCCGTCTTCGCCGGTCACCGCCCGCACAGTCAGGCTCTGCAGGAGCGTACGCCGGGCAATGTCTGCGGCGAGTTCCTCGATCGCGACGCCGGCCTTGACGCGCCGGACGTTCGCTTGGCTGAGAATGAGTTTGTTGAAGGGAATGTCGCGCGACACACTGAGCGCGATCTTGGACTTGGACTTGACGTTGGTCATCGGTTTTCTCCGCGACGGGCGGCCGGGAGCCTCTCTCTCGACCTCCAACCCATCACGAAAACCCCCTCACTCCTCTCCCTCTAAGAGCACCGTTGGCCGAAGCGTGGACCCGGTCGGAAAAGTGGAAAAACGTTGGGAAAGCACGAGCCGAATGCGTCGGTGCGCAAGTGGCGAAGTTCCCAACCGTCACAGATGTGCGACGATGTCCTGGACCCGGTCCTTGCGGGAACGGGAAACCGACACGAGGACACCGTCACTCATCTCGATCGACGCGCGACCGCCGCCGGTAGACCAGGCCCGTATGTGATCGACATTCACGATGTGGGAGCGATGCACCCGCAGAAAGGGGAGGGAAAGGGTCTGCTCCATGGCATTCATCGTGATCGAAAGCACGTGCGACGAGGACGCGAGATGGGCCTCGACATAGTCGTCGACAGCCTGGAAGCGCAGGATATCGGCGGGGCGGGCCGAGACGAGCTTCGATCCGCTGCGCAGGGTCAAGCGCTCGGGCCGTTCTGATGCCAGCGCGCCGTTCAGACGATCCAGGGCGTCGCGCGCCGTCGATGCCTGCACGATGGCCTTCGCGCGGTCGACGGCAATCCCGAAGCGCTTGGTCTCGATGAGTTTCATGACATAGTCGATGGCCGAAAGCTCGAACGCCGCGATTGCGTGCTCGTCATGGGCGGTGACGTAGACAACGACCGGCGGTCGGGCCATGGCGCACAGCTTTCCCACCAGTTCCAAGCCGTCGAGGCCCGGCATGCGGATATCGAGAAACGCGATGGCGGGCTCATGCCGCAGGATCAGGTGCAGCGCATCGGTTCCGTTGGCGGCGCTGGCGATGACCTTCAGTCCTGCCGCTTCCGCCAGGCAACAGATTCCGTCGCGGATATGCGGTTCGTCATCGGCAACAAGACAGTGCAGCGTGGTTTCGTCGATCCTCATTCCGCCTCCACCGCCGGTATGGCAATTCTGATTGACACGCCGCGGCCCGGGGAGGCCGCCACATCGAAGGTCGTCGCACCCGGAAAATGCGTCTCAATCCGCGTGCGCAGCAGACTGAGACCGAGGCCGCCACGCAGTAGTGCGGCTTCTTCAGCGCCAAGGCCATCATCCGACACCGTCAGAACAAGCTGGCCGTCTCGATGCGCCGCGGTCAGTGAAATGGTTCCGCCGTCCGGTTTCGGTGCGATGCCGTGCAGGATCGCATTCTCGACCAACACCTGCAGGCCGAAAACGGGAAACCCGAGATCGTGTGTATCGGCGTCGATCTTCTCGATGACCTGCAACCGGTCGCCGAGGCGCAATTGTTCAATCGCGAGATAGTCGCGCACAAGGGTCAATTCCTCCTGCAATGCGATGAGAGGATCACCGGCCTCCTGTCCGGAGACATCGAGCACCCGGCGCAGCAGGCGGCCGAGCTGCCCGATCGCGGTCTCCGCAGCTTTCGGCTGGTGCCGGACCAGTCCCGCAATCGTCTCAAGGGTATTGTAGAGAAAATGCGGCTCGACGCGGGCGCGGACGGCGGCGAGTTCCGCCCTGGCCCGCGCGGCGTCACTTTCAGCGGCATGCTGGCGTGACCGGATAAGAGCAAAGACGAAGGCGATCGCAGTATAGACGAAGAGGCCCGACAGCAGCGTTCCGGGCGACGCTGCCTTGGCCACATGGACGATGATGTCCGGTTTGGCGATGAGGGTGATCGCCAGCGTCATCGCGAGCCAGAAGAGGCCGGTTCCGATCGCCAGAACACCGTGCGCCAGCCAGATCGGCCGTTTGTGGATAACCCCGGATTGCAGACGCCATGCCGTGATGCAGGCGATCGCCCCGGGAATTACATGGGCCGTGGCTGCCCCGATGGCGTCGGCCCATGGAAAGGAGGCCGCCCGAAACCCGAGGATATAGGCGACAAGCGCCATGCCCGTAAGGGTGTTCGCAATGACCCGGCTGTCCTGCCAGAGGCTGCGCAGTCGGGAAGGGAAACGGTCGGACCGCGTCATGGTCAGGCTCCTGTCCGGGCGAGGAGCGCCGTTGCAGGGCCGCGGCATGCAAGCCGTCGGATCTGATCGGCACCGCTGGCGATGAGTTCGTCCACGACCGCGTCGGTCTGAAGGAATTGGCCCGTGCCCTTGAGAATGACCGCGCGTTCCACGATGCGGTCGATCATGTCACTCGTTTCGGTCCGCGAACAGAACAATAGCCCGACATGGCCGCGGGGCCGGGTGATGCGGAGGAGTTCACGGATCGCGCGAAGCGGGTCACCGCTCGCCTCGATGACCCAGAGCGCAAGCGTCAGATCGAAGTGCCGATCCGGCAGGGCGAGGTTGGTGAGGTCGCCGTAGAGACGGCGGACGGGAAGGTCGCAGGACGCGCGCAGCAGCTTGGGGCTGCAATCCAGCAGGGTGAGGTCGAGCTGTGGTTCCGTCTCCAAGAGCCGCCTTGCAAGGCGGCCCGTTCCGCATCCGGCGTCGAGAGTACGCAGGCCCGGTCGCAGCAACGCGGTGACCGCCCCTTCGATGGCGCTTTGCCCCTCGCCGCCTGACAGTCGCAGAAAACGGGCATGGAGCCGATCATAGAACGACGGCGTGAAATGGTCGTATGCGGCCGGGGTTGCAGAGTGCGAATTCATCGGACTGGTCTCTGTTGGATACAGGCCTTGAATACTCAGTCGGCCCGACCTTTTCGAGACCGGATCGGGCAGTGGTCCTTTGAGGTCGGTGAACTGCACGGTCACACATTCGCACGGGCGACATTCGCCGCATCGACCGGGTCGTGCGGTTCGCGTGTTGGCAGAAACCCGAGCAGAAAATCGGCCGCCTTGCTAGCTTTGGAGGCGGCGCGGACGATGGCGCGGTTGTCCTCCTTCAGGACTTCCAGCCATGAGCCGATGTAGTCGGCGTGCCGCACCGTGGGCACGATGCCGAGCGAAGCGCAGCAGAAAGCCGCGTTCATTTCGGCGATCAGCTCCTCGAAGGCGTACTTCTTGGAGCCGAACGAGCCGGACATGTCGCGGTCGAGCCGGGAAGAATGACCTGAAGCATGCCCGAGCTCATGGAGTGCCGTTCGGTGCCAGTTTATGGGCTCGAAATAGGCCTGCGGCGGCGGCACCTGCACATAGTCGTGCGCGTGCGCGTAGAAGGCCCGGTTGCCGCCGATGCGGAAGTCGATCCCCGTCGCCGCGATCAGCGCATCGACGCGCGGTTCCATCAGACCGACCGGCGCCGGCGGCGCGGCGGTCGCGACGTCTTCGGGCAGGTTCTCGCACTGGGCGGTGTTGAAGACGGTGAAGCGCTTGAGGAACGGGATCGCCTGGGCGTTCTCGCCGGTCTCGCGCACACGGCGCTTCTCGTCCTCCGGCACGAAGCGGTCGGCATAGACGACGGTGGTGCCGCGTTCGCCTTTGCGGACATTGCCGCCGAGCGACAGCGCCTGGCGAAAGGTCAGCTAGCTTTGACCGGGGAAGCCATGCTCAATGACGGCGCCCCAGAGGATCAACACGTTGATGCCGGAATAGCTCCGGCCGGTCGCGGCATTGTTCGGCATGGCGAGCGGTGCCTTGGCGGCCGCCGTCGCCCAGGGCTGGACCCAGGGCACGCGGCCCGCCTCCAACTCGCCGATGATTCTGTCGGTGATTTCGTCATAGAGGTCGGTCCGGTCGCGCTTAGCGCCGGCGTCGCGCTTGTTTCTGGGCATCGCGGTTCTCCGCGACGGGCGCCGAGGGCCTCTCCTCCGGCTTTCAACCCGTCACGGCAAACCCGTCCGCACTCTCACTCTCATTCGGGCCGCATCCGCAAAACCAGAAAGCTGGGTTTGCGGGCAAATGGCAGTACGGATTCTGTGTCGGGCGGAGCGGGGGAGGGGGGGGTTGAGTGAGCTGTGGTCAGGAGTGCTGGGTGCGTGGGTCGAATAGACGTTCAACCTTGAAAAGTCCGGCCATTGGCCGTACGTTGGGTGTATAGGAGATATCAAGATGGTTGAGTCCGTAATGAAACCAACTCGGGGTCGGGTCCGTGGGGAGCGTCTTGAGACGCGTGTGACGGCCGACCAGAAGAGCCTGATAGAGCATGCTGCCGCGCTGCATGGCCGCACGGTGACGGACTTTGTGTTGACGAGCGTTGAGGAGGCCGCCCGCCGCGCGATCAAGGAGCATCAGCGCCTAGATCTGTCGCTTCGTGACAGCCAGGCTTTCGTGCAGGCGCTGATGAACCCGCAGCCGGTGAACGACCGTCTGCGAGATACCGTGCGCCGCTATCGCCAGAGAACCGGTGTCTGACGCGTGGATGGCGATTCCGAGGAAATATGGCGAGTCGAGGTGCTCGGACCTCAGCATGACCGATCTCGGTTCGACAGCGGGGTAGAGACGCTCGATCGATATTTTCGGACTCAGGCCGGTCAGGATGTCAGAAAGCATATAGCGGCGTGTTTTGTGTTGGTGCTGCCCGACAAGACGATCGGCGGATACTACACGCTATCATCCACTGCGGTGGACCTCACGGAACTGCCAGCAGAGCTTGTGCGCAAGTTGCCGCGATACCCGCTGGTCCCGGCGACGCTTGTCGGTCGTCTCGCCGTTGACCGACGCCAGCAGGGAAAAGGCTATGGCCGCTTTCTCCTTGCAGATGCCCTCTATCGCGCAGCGCGGAGCGAAATCGCCTCTTTCGCGGTCATCGTTGATGCCAAAGACGAGAACGCCCGAAGATTTTACGAGCGAGAGAGTTTTTTGCCACTTCAGGATCAGCCCATGAAGCTATTTCGGCCTATGGCCGATATTGAAGCACTGTTCAAATAGGAGTGGGCGATGGCAGAGGCTGGCGGAGTGCATCCACAGAAAGTCCCGTTTTTTCCGATGGCGGTCGAGCGAAGCCCGTTGCACGAGCAGATTGGATCGAGAGCGGCGCTGATAAGTATTTTTCCAACCTCGAATGTCTGATCGAGTTGCTTTTCAGCCTTTGCTTTTTTTGTGTCAACGACGGAGAAAATCCAGGCCAGAGAGGCGGAGTAAAACCAGGCCAACGGCGATGGCAGGCACGACGCATGAAGGGGTCCGATCGGGCCCCTTACGTGCGTCGTCGATCGGGTTTGGGGATCAGGTCTTGGAGATTTCGCCGGTTTCCCGATCAACGGCGTCGTCGGTGTGTCAATCGGCATGCAAAATTTTGCATGCCGATTGACACTCTGCCTCTGCTTGTCGGATAGATCCGATGCTTCACCCATGATCGAGCGCGACGCTTGTGCGTCTGCGTGAACGCTTTGGGATCAGACGCCGCGCTGCGGGCGCATGTGTTTGGGGTCGATGCCGGCGACGACGACCGGCTTCTTCATCGCGTCGCGGCGGAACGGCTCGCCGAGCTGCTCCTCCAAGGATGCTGCCTTAATCGTCGATGCCTACGAGGCGTGCCGCACCCCCGGTCCGCTAGCGATCGCCGAGCTGGTGTTCGGCGTGCCGCAGGACTACTTCCTCGACGATCTCGACGATCTCGACGATCTCGACGATCTCGACGACGAAGTTCGCGAGCGCTTCGAAGATGTGCTAACCGCGCTCCGCTTTGCCGGTGCCAGCGTCGAGCTCATTGAGATCGACGGCGCTCGCGAACGCGAAGCCTATTTCACGCCGGTTCTCGGTGCTTCGCTCATCGGCACGCTTGGGCGGGAGCGATTTGAGCGTGACCGGCATCTGATGGATCCCCTGGTCGCCAGACGAGCCGCTGCCGGCCTCGACGTCCTCGCCAGCGACTACTTCATGCTGGAGAGCCGACGTCAGGAAAGCATCGGAAGGTTTCAGGAATTGGCAAAGGATTTTGATGCATTCCTGTCGCCAACCGTCGCTATCTCGGCGCCTCCTGCCGAGGAACTTCTCGACGCGTCGATGGCGGCGAGCCACGCTGTTGGCATCTCGCGCAACACCCAGCCCGGAAACTAATTCGGACTAGCCGGGATCAGTCTGCCATCGGGCTTTGGAAAGGACGGCCTACCGACCGGACTGCAGATCATGGTCGCGGAAGGGAAAGATCGCGACCTGTTGCGTTTCGCAATGTCGATTGAAGAGATCATTGGATTTATCGGATCGCCGGATCTGTGTGGGTTTTGGTGTCCTGACACATAAGAGTGAGCGCCGTTGCCCGGGGTATCCGTGAGGTTTTCAGCTTTGCGAGCAACGGTGCCGGTCTGCAAAGTATGACCCGAGCAGGGTTTCGTTCAGTCTTCGATCACGCCAAGATACCTCCGGTTGACAAGTCGCCAAAAGAGTGGAGCGATCCCCCTCGTCGCCGATCGCATTGAGGGACGCCTTTTGAGCTTACGGCCCTGGCTGTGGTGTTCCTTGCTCGGCAGCGACAACCTCCAGCTTTTGATGGAACATGATGCCGAGGGCTTGATATGCGCCGGTGGGCACAAGCGTTCGGATGGCCGGCGGATCTATCGCAAGGGCTCCTGTGGCCATGTATGAACAGCAACCATTCCCGCGTGACACCGAACCGAACCGTGCTGGCGAAACCTGCCTCATGCCTAGGGCGGCCATGACGTGGTCGCGCATTTCGGAGAGCCGTGCCGTCTGATTGAAGAAGGCGCGACCCGCCGGTGAAAGCTATGCTCGGCGCTTTCCCAAGTCAAACAGTTCGCCAGGCAAAGTGCCAGAGGCGTGCCGGTCGGCTGTCTCCATGTTGATCATACTGCCTATTTATCAGGCTTGACTATTGTGCGAGCAGAGCCGTTGGGACTCCCCCGCTAACCGGCCGAAGAAAATCCGACGGGGTTTGGGTGAGCGGGACAAGCGCGTCCGCCAGGGAGCGCCAAACCGTTTCTGCGCAGGGCATGCGCGCATGCGGCGGATCGCATCAATCCGAATTGTAAGAAGCACGAGAGAGCTACCATTTCCGCGCATCGCTGGACGTCCCCCGTTTGGCACGGCGTTTGCTGCATCTGCGAAGTGGGCGGCGACGTCGCCTTTCCGTTTCTCGCAGACCAAAGGTACGCTCATGTTTCTCAAGACGCTTCGCTCCGCGGTCATTGCCATGGCGGCGACCACGCTGCTCACCACCTCGGCCGTGGCGGCCGGAACGCTCCGGATCGGCATGACGGCATCCGATATCCCGCTGACCACAGGCCAGACCGACCAGGGCGGCGAAGGCATGCGGTTCATGGGGTATACGGTCTACGATGCGCTGATCAACTGGGACCTTTCGAGCGCCGACAAGCCGTCGACATTGACGCCCGGCCTCGCCACGGAATGGAAAGTCGACGATGCCGACCAGACCAAGTGGACCTTCAAGCTGCGCGAGGGCGTGACGTTTCACGACGGCAGCGCGTTCACGGCGGATGCCGTCGTCTGGAACCTGGACAAGCTGCTCGACGACACGAGCGAACAATACGATTCCCGCCAGGCTGCCCAGGGCGCCAGCCGGATTCCCTCGATCGCCAGCTACCGGGTGGTCGATCCTCTGACGGTCGAGATCACGACGAAAGAGCCCGACGCCACGCTGCCCTACCAGATCGCATGGATCATGATGTCCTCTCCCGCCAACTGGGAGGCCCAGGACAAGAGCTGGGAGAAGGTGGCCGCAAGCCCTTCGGGCACCGGCCCGTGGAAGCTCGAAGCCTTCGTTCCGCGCGAACGCGCCGAACTCGTTCCGTTTGCCGACTACTGGGACAAGGCGCGCATCCCGAAGCTCGACAAGCTGGTACTGATCCCGCTGCCCGAGCCGAACGCCCGGTCCGCCGCTCTGCTGTCCGGACAGGTCGACTGGATCGAGGCGCCGGCGCCGGACATCGTCCCCGCACTCGAGAGCAAGGGCTTCAAGATCGTCTCCAATACGTTGCCGCACAATTGGACCTGGCATTTTTCGCGGCTGGAGGGCTCGCCGTGGAATGACATCAACGTGCGAAAGGCGGCCAATCTTGCAGTTGACCGGGCCGGTCTCAAGCAGCTCCTCGGCGGTCTGATGACCGAGGCGAAGGGCTTCATGCCGCCATCGTCGCAATGGTTCGGAAAGCCGGAATTTGACGTCACTTACGATCCCGAAGCAGCAAAGGAATATCTGGCGAAGGCCGGCTACGGACCCGACAAGCGTCTCAAGGTAAAGGCGTTGATCTCGCCCTCGGGCTCGGGCCAGATGCTGCCGCTTCCCATGAACGAGTTCATCCAGCAGAACCTTGCCGCCATCGGCATCGACGTCGAATTCGAGGTGGTCGAGTGGAACACGATGATCAATATCTGGCGCGCCGGAGCCACTGATCCGAGCGCCATGGGCACGCAGTCGATCAATTTCTCCTACTTCATCCAGGATCCCTTCACCGGCCTGATCCGGCATTTGTCCTGCGATCTGATCGCACCCAACGGCACCAATTGGGGCCATTATTGCGAACCGGAAATGGATGCCCTGTTCAAAGAGATCCGCACCACCTTCGATCCTGCCGCGCAGGACGAGGTTCTGCGCCGGACCCACGAGAAATACGTCAACGACGCGCTGTTTCTGTTCGTCGCACATGACGTTGCGCCACGCGCGATGAGCCCGAACGTGGAGGGCTTTGTTCAGGCCCAGAACTGGTTCCAGGACTTCTCGCCGATCACCATGAAGGAATGAGGAACCAGCGAGGGCGGGCCCATGCATGGCCCGTCCCCGCTACCGGCGGAAGACGGTTTGTCCGCTCCCCCACGCCAATCCTGACGATCAGGCGGAGATCGACGTCGAATGCTTGCCTACACGCTGCAACGCCTCGCCTATGTGATTCCCGTCGCGCTCGGGGTCAGCATCATCTGCTTCCTGCTGGTTCACATCGCCCCGGGCGATCCGTTGACGGCCGTCATGCCAATCGACGCCTCAGCCGACCAACAAGCGGCGATGCGGGCGGAGTACGGTTTCGACAAGCCGCTTCCGGTCCAGTTCTTCATCTGGCTCGGAAACGCCCTGCAAGGCGATCTCGGCTCGTCGATCGCGACCGGTCGGCCGGTCGCTTCGGAAGTCGTCCGGGCGGTCGGCAACACGCTGATCCTGGCCTTCGCCGCCTCGCTGATCGGGTTTCCGCTGGGCATCTTCTTCGGCTTCGTCGCCGGCTACTTCAAGGACACGCTGATCGATCGGGCGATGACGGCGATCTCGATCACCGGCGTCTCCGTGCCGAACTACTGGCTCGGAATCGTGCTGGTCGTCATCTTCTCGGTCAAGCTCGGCTGGCTGCCGTCCACCGGCGCAGGTCCCGGCGGTTCCACCAACTGGGTCTGGGACCTCGAACATCTGCGCTTCATCGTCCTTCCTGCGATCACGCTTGCCGTCGTGCCGATGGGCATCGTCACGCGTACGGTGCGAGCGCTGGTCGGCGACATCCTCTCCCAGGATTTCGTTTCGGCGCTCGCGGCCAAGGGGCTGACCCGCATCGGCGTGCTGCGCCATGTCGTCCGCAACGTGACGCCGACGACGCTGTCGGTCGCCGGCCTCCAACTCGGCTATCTGCTCGGAGGATCGATTCTCATCGAAACGGTCTTCAACTGGCCGGGCACCGGTTACCTTCTGTCCAACGCGATCTTCCAGCGCGATCTGCCTCTCTTGCAGGGCACGATCCTCGTGCTGGCGCTGTTCTTCGTCTTCGCCAATCTCCTCGTTGATCTCGCGCAGCCGCTGGTCGATCCACGCATCAAGAGAGGCTGAGCGCCATGTCCGCGACGATCGACACCAGACTTGAGATCGAAGCTGACAGACTCCCTCCCGAAGTCGTTCCAGCGAAGTCCAAGGGCTACTGGCAGGGTGTGGCCCAGCGCCTTCGCCGCGATCCGGTGGCAATGATCTGTGGCGGTTTGCTGCTGGTGCTCCTGGCGGCTGTCGTCTTCGCGCCCTACCTGCCGCTCGCCGATCCGTTTTCGGGGTCGATGATCAGCCGGCTGAAACCGGTCGGAACGCCGGGTCATCCGCTGGGCACCGACGAATTGGGCCGGGACATGCTTTCGCGCCTGATCTATGGCGGCCGGCTAACCTTGATGCTCGGCCTGCTGCCGGTGGTCTTCGCCTTCGCCATCGGCTCGACCCTCGGCGTTCTCGCCGGCTATGTCGGTGGCGCGCTCAACACGATCATCATGCGCACGATCGATGTCTTCTTCGCGTTTCCCTCGATCCTGCTGGCCATCGCCATCTCCGGAGCCCTGGGAGCGGGAATCGTCAATAGCCTGGTTTCGCTGACCATCGTCTTCATTCCGCCGATCACGCGCGTCGCCGAGAGCGTCACCGCCTCAGTTCGCTCGCTCGAATATGTCGAGGCCGCGCGGATTTCCGGGGCGGGGGCGCTGACCGTCGTGCGCGTCCATGTCCTGGGCAATGTGATGAGCCCCATCTTCGTCTACGCCACCAGCCTGACCAGCGTTTCGATGATCCTGGCCGCCGGCCTTTCGTTCCTCGGGCTCGGGGTCAAGCCGCCGGAGCCGGAATGGGGACTGATGCTGAACACGTTGCGCACGGCCATCTACATCGATCCGATCATCGCCGCGCTGCCCGGCGCGATGATCTTCCTGACGTCGCTCTGCCTCAACCTTCTCAGCGACGGTCTTCGGTCTGCCATGAACATCAAGGACTGACGCGATGAGCGCGACGACGGACATTGCATCCAGGCCAACCCATGCGGCGGGGCACGCGGATGACCGGGATCGTGGCGGGCCGGGCCAACCGCTCATCATCGCCAGCGATCTCACACGCCACTTCCCGGTTCGGAAGGGGATATTCGGTCGCAAGACCAATGCCGTGCGGGCCGTCGATGGCGTGTCCTTCACCGTGAAAAAGGGCGAAACCCTCGGCATCGTCGGCGAATCTGGCTGCGGAAAGTCGACGACCGCCCGCCTGCTGGTCGGACTGACCGGGATCGATTCCGGCGAACTGATCTTCGACGGCGACCGCCTGGGTTCCGATCTCAGCCTCCAGGAATTGTGGGCAGGCGTGCAGATGGTCTTCCAGGATTCCTACGCCTCGCTCAATCCCCGGCTGACCATCGAGGAGACGATCGGCTTCGGGCCGAAGATGCGCGGAGCCTCCGCCCGCGATGCACGGACGCTCGCCCACGATCTGCTCGCCCGGGTCGGCCTTGCCCCTGCGCGGTTCGCCGGGCGCTATCCGCACGAGCTCTCCGGCGGCCAGCGCCAGCGCGTGAATATCGCCCGCTCTGTCGCGATGAGACCGCGACTGGTGATTCTCGACGAAGCAGTCTCGGCCCTCGACAAATCGGTCGAGGCACAGGTCCTCAACCTGTTGCGGGAATTGAAGGACGAGTTCGGACTGACCTATGTCTTCATCTCCCACGATCTCAACGTCGTCCGCTACATTTCGGACCGGATCATGGTGATGTATCTGGGCGAGGTGGTCGAACTCGGCCCGGTCGACGCCGTCTGGAAGAGGCGAGCGCATCCCTACACGGCAGCGCTTTTCGCGGCGATGCCGTCGATGGACCCCGACAACCGAACCGAAATCCCGCCGCTGGCAGGCGATCCGCCGAACCCGATCGATCCGCCGACGGGATGCCGGTTCCACACCAGATGCGCCTTCGCCGAAGCCGTCTGCGCCGACAGTGCGCCGTGCCTCTCCAAGGTCGACGAGGACGTCGATCATGTCGCCGCCTGTCATATGCTGGATCCTGCGTCGGATCATTCGATGGCGACCGGAAGAGTGCCGGAGGAGACCGAATGAGCCCCAATCTGATGACCATCGAGGATCTGAGTGTGCGCTTCCACGGCGAGCGCACCGTCCACGCGGTCAATGGTCTCGACCTGACCCTCAAGTCCGGTGAGGTGCTGACGATCCTCGGCGAATCCGGCTCAGGCAAGAGCGTGACCCTGAAAGCGTTGCTCAAGCTCCTGCCCGAGCGTCGCACCGACATGAAGGGGAGGATGGTCGTCGACGGGGTCGACGTCATGGCCCTGAAGGGCAGGGCGCTGTCGGATTATCGCGGCAAGACGGTTTCGATGATCTTCCAGGAGCCGATGCTGGCTCTCGATCCGGTCTACACGATCGGTGAACAGATTGCCGAGGCGGTTCGCCGCCACACCGGCGCGACCCGTGGCGAGGCGACGAAGGTCGCTCTGGACATGCTGCAACGTGTGCGCATTCCCTCGCCGGAAAGCCGGCTGAAGAACTATCCCCACGAAATGTCGGGCGGCATGCGCCAGCGCGCGATGATCGCTCTGGCGCTGGCGTGCAATCCGAAGCTGCTGCTCGCCGACGAACCGACAACCGCGCTGGACGCCACCGTCCAGATCCAGGTGCTTCTGCTGCTTCGCGAACTGCAGAAGGAATTCGGGATGGGCATTGTCTTCGTCACGCATGACATCGGGGTCGCGGTCGAAATTTCCGACCGCATCGCCGTGATGTATGCCGGCACGATCGTCGAGGAGGGATCGGTCGCCGAGATCATCAAGGACCCCCGGCACCCCTATACGAAGGGCCTTTTGGCGGCGAACCTGCACGATGCGGCTCGCGGCGCGACGCTCCACGCGATTCCCGGATCGCCGCCCGCGCTCGACGCAAAGCCCGATCATTGCTCCTTCGCGCCGCGCTGCGCCTTCGCCAGCGACATCTGCCGTCAGAGGCTGCCGCCGGTGCTGAGGCCTGGGCCAGGTCGCCGGGTCGCCTGCGTGCTGGAAGAGGGCCGGTCCGAGATCATCGAACCTCCGCGTGAGGTCGAACTCGCTTAGCCGACGTCGCAGCTTCCTCGCCGCAGCCCAGCCTATGTCTTGGCGCCGGGGTGCTTTCGGGCGGCGATCAGCCGGGCCATGAGCCGGGCCGCTGCCGGGATCGGCGCAATGATCGGCATTGCCATTCGCGACCCGAGGGCTTCCGCGGCCTCGGCCAGGGGACCGCCGCCGATAATGACAGCGTCGGCCTTGCTTTCGCGACGGGCCTTTTCGCAGGCCTCCGCCAAAGCCTTGACGAGGTCCACGCGGTCGGCGACGGCGGCGAAAGGATCGGTTTCCGTGAAGAAGAGACCGGTGCACTGGCCGCCATATCCCGATGCTTCAATAAGCTCCGCAATGGCGCCCGACAGCTCGGGCGTCGTCGTCGCGACGGCGAAGCGCCGGCCACCTGCGGCCGCTTCCTTGAGACTCGCCTCTCCAATTCCGCAGACGGGTACGTAGAGCCGTGTTCGCGCCGCATCCAGGCCGGGATCGCCGAATGCAGCGATGATGACGCCGATGACGTCCGGGTCCTCGCGCGTTGCGTCGACTATCGTCGCGACTGCCTCGGCGCTAACCGCGAGGGCGCCCGGTTCCGTGATCATCGGCACCCCGAAGGGCGCCGTGCGTCCGGAAAAGCCAAGTCCGGTGCCGGCTAGCCCGGCGATCCGCACCATGCTGGCGGTGGTCTTTTCATCCGTGTTCGGGTTGAGGATCAGAACGGTTATCGGTCGGTCTCCGACAGAGGTGGGCCATCAGGACGTGGTGGGATAACCGCGTCGTTCGGCTGAGGCTCGCTGTGTGCCATCAGCCGACAGGATCACAGGCGTGGGCCGTTCGAAGGTCTGGACGCCGCGTTTCCATCCGGCGAGCGGCTGCGCGATTTCGCGAACGGCCGAAGCCGGATCGAGTGCGTCTATGAGCACCAGATCGGCACTGGCCCCGATCGCGACGCGCGCGTCCCGCCCCAGAATCCGGGCGGGCGATGTCGTCACCATGGCGAACACGTCGGTCAGTTCCTCGTCCGTTCCGAGTTGCGCGACATTGGCGAACAAATTGGCCATCCGGATCAGCGAGGCGTCTCCGTAAGGGGTGAACGGGTTGAGGACATTGTTCGTCGCGATCGCGGTTGTGACACCGAGCGTCCCAAGGCGGTCGGCTCGGGTCACGCCTCGCGGAACGAGACGGTCGGCATCGCGGCCCATCAGGAACAGGTCGGTCGCCGGAAGTACGGTGAGGGCGATGCCGGCGTCGGACAATTGCCGTCCGAGCCCCGCGAATTCATCCGGGGACATCGCCGACATCTTGGTCGCATGACCGATCGCAACGCGCCCCTCAAGCCCGCGTTCGCGGGTTTCCCGGATCAGCGCAGGCATGTCCGAACCCGTCGGCTCGAGATCGAAATCGATATGGAAGTCGGCGAAGACGCCGAAGCGTTCAGCGAGATCGAGGATCAGTCGAATATGTTGGTCAGGCTTTGGATCCTGATATGGACAGCCGCCGACGAGATCGGCCCCATTTCGAAGGGCGGTTTCAAGCAGGCGGTGTGTCTCCATCTCCTGGGTGAGGCCCTCCTGGGCAAACGCGCAGATGCCGATGTCGACCGCGAAGGCATAGTCCCGCTTGATCTGCAGAATCGCTTCGAAGGAGCGAAGCTGCGCCCGAGGATCGACCTCGACGAATGTCCTGAGGCGGGTGGTGCCGTGGATGATGGCCTGTTCGACGACGCGGCTGGCGCGGGCATAGACATCTTCCTGCGTAAAGCCGGCCTTGGCCTTGGCGGCCAGGGTCACGGCCTCCCGCAACGTGCCGTCACAGATCGCGCAGCGGTCGAGGATGCAGGCCTTGTCGAGATGAATGTGGGACTCGATGAAGCCGCCGCAGACGAGCCGGCCCTTCGCCGATCGGCTTGGCGGACCGTCCGGCAGAGTGGGCGCGATCGCGGCGATCCGGCCGCCGGAAACGCCGATATCGACGAGGTCGGGGTGGTCGACAAGGCGGGATTGACGCAGGACGAAATCAAACATGCGATGAAAATCCCGAACCTGACCGGCTATCGTCCGGCTGAGCCAAGCTCCAAACCGGTGAGGCGGAAGAGTTCATCGAGGGGAACTCGACCTGGCCCAGCAAACCCACCATGTCCGCCGGCGTCATGGCGCCTCTGTTTGTGTCTCTCACCGCTCCGGTCCCGGTGTGGAAAGTTGAAAACCGCCGGGCTTGGCACGTGGCGGAGCGTAGCCGCCGAGCCTGGATGTTTGAAGACCCAGCGCGATCAAGGCTTCCGCCAGCTTGACGGCGGCCGAAACGCCTTCGATGACCGGTACGCCGTGACGGTAGGCGAGCGCCGCCGCGAAATCGGCCATACCGGCGCAGCCGAGCACGATCGCCTCGGCGCCGTCATCGACGATCGCCGCCGCGACTTCTTCGGAAATCCGGGCATTCGCGGCGTCGGGATCGGCATCCAGCGAAAGCACCGACAAGTCGCTCGCGCGCACACCACAACACCGGGCGCCGAGGCCATGGCGACGAAGATTGTCCTCGATGATCGGCACCGAGCAGGCGAGGGTGGTGACCACCGCGAAGCGCCGCGCGACCAGACTCGCCAAATGCGCGGCCGCCTCGCCAATTCCGATCACCGGCCCCTTGGCGACGGACCGCGCGGCTTCGAGACCGGTATCGTCGAAGCAGGCGATGATATGCGCGGCCGCGCCGTCCCGTTCGGCTGCCGCGATTGCCGCAAGAAGGCCCGGCACGGCAAGGGCGCCGTCGACATAGCCTTCGATCGAGGCCGGCCCCGTGTCGTTGGTGCGGGCGATGATGTCGGTGCCCGGCGCGGCGATCGCACGGGCGGCAACGGTGATCGTCTCGGTCATCGACCGCGTCGAGTTGGGATTGATGATCGCAATCCGCATTGCTGGCTCAAGATCCCTCAGGTTCGGCGAGGCCGCGACGATGGCGTCGCCGCTGTGCCAGAAGAAACAGTGCAAGGGTTCCGAAGATCACCGTGAAGGACACGGCGGTGACCGATGTTCCGAGAGCATAGATCTCCGGCGTCGTCACCGTCGTCGTCAGGGCGGCGAGTTCCAGCGGCAAGGTGTTGGTGGCGCCCATCGTCTGGCTGGACCGGGCGATTTCGTCCCAGGAGAGAGTGAATCCGAACAGCGCGATTCCGATCAGGAACGGCGCGATCATCGGCAGGATGACGAAGCGAAATCCCTGCCAGGGCGTGGCGCCGAGGTCGCGCGCGGCTTCCTCGTAGCTCGGGTCGAGGCGGTTGAAGACGGCGAACATGATGAGCAGCCCGAAAGGCAGCGTCCAGGATAGATGTGCCCCGAGCCCGGAGGTGAAGAGGCCGAGGGAATTGCCGCGCCCGACCAGACCGCCGAGGCCGATCGAATCCGCGGCCAGTCGCAGGAGATCGTCGAAGACCCGGAACTCCAGCGCGATGCCGAGCGAGACGACGATGGACGGCACGATGAGGCTGGCGATCGCCGCATAGAAGAGCGCGGTGGAACCGAAGAATCGCTTGCGGAAGGCAAGGCCTGCGGAGACGGAAATGCACACCGTCAGCACCATGACGACCAGGCCGAGACCGAGGGAGCGCCGAAACGCCGAGCCGATATCGACGACCCCCCGGCCACTCCACAGCCGCTCGAACCAATAGAGGGAGGCGCCGTTCATCGGAAAGGTCAGGCCGCCGGACGGGCCCTGGAAGGACAGAGCCAGGATCGTGGCGACCGGCCCGTAGAGAAAGACCACGAAGAGGGCGAAGACGATCGCGAGCAGGTAGAAGCTGCGCGACCGTCCTTCCTCGCGAACGATCATCTCAAAGCTCCTTGCGAATATCGACGAGGCGCAGCATGCCCCAGATGGTCAAGAGCACGGCCGCGAGAAGAACGATCGCATTGGCGGCAGCGATCGGAAATTGGAGGAAATTGATCTGCGTCTGGATGATCTTGCCGACCGAGGCGATCTGTTGGCCGCCCATGATTCCGATGGTCAGATAGTCGCCGGTCACGATCGTCACTACGAAGATCGAACCGATCAGGATGCCCGGCTTGGCGAGCGGAATGATCACGTTGACAAGCGCTTGCCAGCCGCTGGCGCCCGCGTCGGTTGCCGCCTCGATCAGCGACCGGTCGATGCGCATCATCGAATTGAAGATCGGGACGACCATGAACAGCGTGTAGAGATGGACAAGCGCCAGGGCGACGGCGAAGTCGGAGTAGAGCAGCCATTCTTGCGGCCGATCCACGATCCCGATCGTCAAGAGGATTTCATTGACGAGGCCGTTGCGTCCCAGCAGCGGAATCCAGGAGATCGTCCGGATGACGTTCGACGTCCAGAACGGGATGGTGCAGACCAGGAACAGGGCGATCTGCATCGGCAGAGTGCGGACGTGAAAGGCCAGGAAATAGGCGATGGTGAAGCCGAGCAGCAGAGTTACCGCCCAGACGATCGCCACGAATTTCAGCGTCGAAAGATAGGTCGCGAAGGTCGTGCAAAGACCGGGCAGGGCGGCGACGCAGCCCTGGAAAACGTCGCTGTAGTTGGACGTGACGAAGGCCGGTTCGATCGAATATTCGGTATAGTTCCAGAACGAGACGACAAAGGTCGTCGCCAGCGGCAGGACGAAGAACAGCAGAAAGACGAGCGCCATCGGCGCGGCCTGCAGATAGGGCAGCCACCGCGGCGACCAGGCCGTGCGTGGCTTCGGCGCGTGAGTCCGGGCAGCTGCCCACGTATTCGCCCCGGCCGAAGCCGGGGCGTCCATCGTTTCGGCGGTCACATCAGGCGGCAATGAACTCGTTCCACTTGCGGATCATGTAGATGTTCTCGTCCATGACGGCGTTCCAGCATGCGACGGCGCCCATGCGCTCGTCGTAGGAGCCGCCGTCACGGGTGGCGCCGGCCTTCTCCAGCAGCTTGCCGTCCGGCGCGTGGATGTCCTTTTCCGCCGGCTTGCCCTCGAACCAGTAGGCCCATTCGTAAGGCTCGAGCACCTCCTTGGTGGTCTCCAGAACGGCCGGGTAATAGCCCTGCTTGGACAGATGCGCGCCGGCCCAGCCGGAGAGGAACCAGTTGATGAATTCGTAGGCTGCGTCCTTCTCGCGGTCGGCGATCGCCACCGGTAGCCCGAAGCCGGACGCCCAGGCGCGGTAGCCTTCCTTCAGAGGCTGGTACTTGCATTCGATGCCCTGGGTGCGCACGGCCGTGATGGCTGGCGACCACATCGACTGGATGACGACCTCGCCGGACGCCATCAGGTTCACGCTCTCGTTGAAGTCGGTCCAGAACGCGCGGAACTGGCCGGCGCGCTTGGCCTCGATCAGGGCGGCGATCGTCTTGTCGATCTCCTCCTTGGTCATGTTGCCCTTGTCGCCATATGTCAGGTCGCCGCGTGCTTCCAGCGCCATGGCTGCGTCCATGATGCCGATCGACGGGATGTTGAGGATGGCAGCCTTGCCCTTGAAATCGGGATCGAGCAGTGACGCCCAGCTTTCGACGGGCTTGTCGATGAGGTCCGGGCGGATGCCGAGCGTATCGGCATTGTAGGTGGTCGGGATCAGGGTGATCCATTCGGTCGGTTCGCCGGCGAAGCCGGTCGCCTTCTCGTCGGGAAGATAGAACACCTCAGCCGGCGCGGTTCCATCGAGGCCGATTTCCTTGCCGGCAACCTTGCCCTCCCGCAGAACGGTGGCGATCTTGTCGGCGTTTTTGATCTTCTTGGCGTCGAGCCCCATGATGTTGCCGGACGGCAGCAGCTTCGGCAGCGCGAAATATTCCGTATCGACCAGGTCGAAGGAGTTTGGCTGGGTGATGACGCGTTTGGCGACGTCGTCGGTCGTTACGGCAATATACTCGATATTGATGCCCAGATCCTCACCGGCCTTCTTGGCGATTTCGGGCGACTGGTTCACCGCCGTCGAAAGATAGCGGAGCGTCGGCTTCTCCTGGGCGATCGCCGGGAAACCGGTGACCTTGGTCACGAGACCCGCGCCGACGAGCGCCGCCGACCCCTTCAGCACCGAGCGGCGATTGAGCCCGGGGTTGCACAACTTGTCTTTGATCATCCCAACTTCTCCATTGTGGTTGATAGTAATTGTCAGGCGGCGAGTTCGTGCCGGTCGGCCGGATCCCAATCGATCAGGACTTCGTCGCCGCGCACGACTGGCCTTCGGTCGAAATCCCGTTCCGGCAGAGTGGCGATGAACTCGGTGCCATCGGATCGCGCCAGCGACACGTGGACGGTCATGCCCTGGTACTCGACGTCGGTGACCGTAGCGGGTGGACTCTTCCCCGTTCCCGTCCCCTCCGCCATGGGAGAGAGCCGCAACCGGTCGGAGCGGATCGCATAGGTCTTGCCGCTCTCGGGCAGGAGGTTGTGCCCGCCCATGAACCGCGCCACGAACGTCGTGCGCGGCGCATTGAAGATGTCGCGGGGACTGCCGACCTGCTCGATGCGGCCGTCATTCATGACGACGACCATGTCGGCGAGGGCCATCGCCTCTTCCTGGCTGTGGGTGACATGCACGAAGGAGATTCCGAACTCGCGTTGATAGCGCTTGAGTTCGGCGCGCATACGCACACGCAGGAAGGGATCGAGCGCCGACAGCGGCTCGTCGAGAAGCAGGAGGGAAGGGTTGGTCACCAGCGCCCGCGCAAGCGCGACACGCTGCTGCTGCCCGCCCGACAACTGATTAGGCAGGCGGTTGGCATAGCGTCCCATATCGACGAGATCGAGCATGTCGTCGGCCTGGCGGCGACGCTCGTCTTTTGCCGCACCGGCCATTCTGAGTGAGAAGGCGACGTTGTCGCGAACGTCGAGATGGGGAAACAGCGCGTAATTCTGGAACATCATCGCCGTGCCGCGTCTGGCGGGCGGTAGGTCATTAACGACCGTATTGCCGATCATCACGTCCCCGTCGGAGATGAACTCATGCCCGGCGACCATTCGAAGGGTCGTGGTCTTGCCGCAGCCCGAGGGACCGAGCAGGCAGCAATAGGTCCCGCCGGGAATCTTCAGGGAAATGCGATCGACCGCGATCGTCTTGCCATAGGCCTTGGTGACGGCGGCCAATTCCAGGTCTGTCGCGTCGCTCGGCAATGCCTGCTCCCCGTCGAATTCGAGTGTCGATGGGAAGTCAGCAAATCGCGTGCCAAATGCGGGATCCCCCGGCTGCAGTCGATCAGCAGCGAACGGGTCACGATCGCTGCCTCAACATCGCTCGTTCTGCATACGAATTATGCAGAAAACGATCTGGCTAAAATATCGGCGTTATCCGTTGCTTCGCCCGCCCCAGGCGGTCTATGCATTTTCCGCTGTGGATATATCGGAGCCCGCCAGTCCGGCGGCCAGGGATCGGGGCGCGATCCGTCCGACGAGGAGTCAGGTCGATGGTGGTTGTGACAGGCGCTACGACTGCCGAGGCAGGGCGCGACCTGAAAGCCGTGCAAGACTATCTCGATGCGTCGATGGCCCCCGATCCTGACAGGGCTGCGCGATATGTGGCTCCCGGCTTCGTCGCCCGCTTCACGGGCGGCCGGGTGTTCGATGACCCGAGTGGCCCGACCGGCTTCAACGCGCGCCGGTATAAATGGGTCAAGAAACGGATCGAGCGATATGATGTCGTCCCGGGCCAGCGGGAAACGATCGTCTACAGCCTCGGAACGCTCCACGGTGAATGGCCCGACGGCACTCCGTTCGAAAGCAATCGCTATGTCGACCGCTTCGTGGTCAGGAGCGGGCTGATCGTCGAAACCGACGTCTGGAACGACAGCGCCGAGTGGCTTCTCGACCCGACGATCGCCCGATGAAAGACCTGCGGCGGCTCGGCGCCTCGCGACGCGGCGTCGTCACCAGCCCGCATACGCTGGCGAGCCAAGCCGGGCAGCGGGTTCTGGTTGAGGGCGGCAACGCCATCGAAGCAGCGCTCGCCATGGGCGCCGTCCTCGCCGTCACCTATCCGCATTTCTGCGGCATCGGCGGCGATGCCGTGTGGATGGTCGCGGATCGCGAGGGACGACGTCGAGCATTTCTCGGTATCGGACAGGCGGCGGCAACATCGGCGCCAGCCGGCCCGATACCAACGCGCGGTCCCGGATCAGCCCTGACCTCTGCCTGCGTCGTCGACAGTTGGGGGCATGCCTTCGACTATTCGGTGCGCCATTGGGACGGGCGCCGAAGCTTCGCATCACTGCTGAGCGACGCCGTCGCTTACGCTGAAAAGGGCTTCCCACTCACCGCTTCTCAACTCTTCTGGCTGGATTTTCGCGCCGCGGAACTGGACGACTGGCCGGGCTTCGCGTCGCGCTTCGATACGCGGCGCAGCCATCGGCTCGAAGATAGCTTCGTCCAGCCCGATCTCGCCGCGACTCTGCGGATGATCGCCCAGGAAGGCTCCCGCAGCTTTTACGAGGGGGCGCTCGCCAAGCGGATCGCGCGCGGTCTGGCCGAGGCGGGCTCGCCGCTCACGGCCGAGGATTTGTCGCGCACGCGAACGCGAGAGGCAGACCCTTTGAAGCTCGCCTATGGCGACGTGACGCTGTTGGCGCCGCCGCCACCGACGCAGGGAGCCTCCACGCTCGCCATCATGGGCATCATCGAACGGATGCGTGGCATCGATCCGGCGGAAGGATCGGCCGATTACTATCACGGGCTCGTCGAGGCGGTGAAGCAGGCGTTTCTCGACCGCGGCCGCCTTGCCGACCCGGACTTTATCGACCAGCCGGTCACCGATTGGTTGTCGGACGCCCGGCTCGCTGCCAAGGCCGCGGCCATCGACCCGACGCGGGCGCTGCCCTGGCCGCATCAGTTCCGGACGGGCGATACGGTCTTCTTCGGCGCCGTCGATGGCGAGGGCCGCAGTGCCAGCGTCCTGCAAAGCCTCTATTTCGATTGGGGCAGCGGTGTCGTCGTCGGCGACACCGGAATCCTGTGGCAGAACCGCGGCGCCGCCTTCTCGGCCGATCCAGCCAGCCCCAACGCGATCGCGCCGGGCCGGCGTCCGTTCTATACCCTCAATCCGGGCATCGCGCTCAAGGCCGGAAGTCCGTATCTGGTCTACGGGACTCAAGGCGCCGACGGCCAACCGCAGACTTTGGCGGCGATTCTGACTCGCATTCTCGATCATGGCATGGACCCGCTGACGGCCCTTTCACGGCCGCGCTTCCTGCTCGGCTGCACCTTTTCCGACGGCCGCGACACGCTGAAGCTGGAGGCGGATGCCGGTGGCGAGGTCTTCGAGGAACTGCGACGCCGGGGGCACGCGATCAGCTCACTGCCGGTGCGCAGTCCGCTCGCCGGTCAGGCCGGGGCGATCCTCGTCGGGGAAGACGGCTTGATCACCGGTGCCCACGATCCGCGCAGCGATGGTGAGGCGTTGGGCAGCTGATCTGGCCGCACCCGGAATTGTCGCGCGCCTGCGGTCCTCAGGTGGCCGCGCGCCGGCTCCATGGGCTTCCAAAATCCGAGGGACCATGGAGCACGGAAGTGCAATGTGCCTAAATGATAACCAGAATTGACGGGAAGATTTTTTCGAGAATCAATTAAAACAATCGGTTAAAATCTGGCATGTTCATTGCATGCAATCGGATCGATGTGTATGCAATGAGCATGCCATAGGGTATGCAGATGACCGCGCAATTATTCACGGCTTCGAACAGCTGATGCGGGTCGCCGACTTCACGCCGGACTATCTGAATCTTTCCGATCGATCGGGTGGACGTTACCTGAACTGGAATTCGGCGTAGCGCTGCGCCAAGGGTGAGCGGTGGCTTCCAGCCGGTATTCATCTCGAAGCGCATCGACCGCTTTTGGCCCGTTCTCATCAGTTAAGCAGCAGGACGGCAACGCGCCCATCCTCGCCGTTCGGGCTCTGCGAACGACATTCTGAAAGCAGACGTCTTCGGAACGTCCGGCATAATTTATTCGTGAGGAATTCCAACCTGGCAAAGAGACCAAACCATTGAGCGATTTTTCCATTATCCACAGGCGATCGCCCTCCCAGTCTCGGGGTTTCAAATGAAGGCATCGACGCCAGCATGATGAATTGAGAGCTGTAACGCGAAATCGACCAAATTTCCGTCTCAGCGCTCTGTGAAGAGTTTTGACTTGTTTCGACTCAGAACGGTCTCCATCTCGAAGGGGGAGGCGCGGCTCCTGAGAAAGATGTCGGGCTCGCAAGAGGTACTCGTTCAGCGCCGTCGCGTCCGATCACTCGATCTTACGGGACGACCTCTTCGTCCGACGAACCGACTGGGAGGCTATATTGTCTCAGACCCGTCTGAACCGCAGAACAATGCTGGCGGCCGGTGCCGCTGTAGGTGGTGCCTTGATGACGAGTGGCGCCTCCGGCTTGCTCGTTCCCGCGCGCGCCCGAGGACTCGCACCCACGCCCTCCATGCGCGGCGGCTCGAACAATTATCGTCCCGGTGTGCCGATCGTCGAACGAATCGGCGATGGCGGCTTCTGGATGTCGGGGCGCGTTCGCCGTGCCAGCGACGGTGCGCCGCTCGAAGGCATCCGCATCCAGATTTGGGCACATACGACCGAAGCCTACGAACGCGATCCGGAGAGCCATGGGGCCACGCTGACCGGCCTCGACGGCACATTCCGGCTGGAAATGCCGCAGATCGTGCCCGCTTTCGGCCAGGCGCACGGCCATCTGGCCTATGACGATCCCGAATTCGAGACCGTCTTCCTTCGGCCCCTCATGTCCAGTCCAAAGGATACGAGCCTCAGCGCCGACTTCGTTCTGCAGCCGGCCTGACTCCATGTCGTTGTCCATCCGGGCCGCTCTCGGCTGGTCGGCGCTTGCCGTCGCAGTCGTCGGTCCTATCGCCATCGCAGCGACGAGCGAGTACCTTGCCTATCGAAGCTTGATCTATATCGCGGCAGGCTTCGCCGGGATCGTAGCGATGGCGCTGCTCCTCCTTCAGCCACTTCTCGCGGCCGGATATCTGCCCGGGATCGGCATGCGAGATGGGCGCCGGGTTCACCGATGGGTCGGGACTGCCCTCGTCGCCGCGATCGTCGCACATGTGGCAGGGCTCTGGCTGACGAGCCCGCCAGACGTCATGGATGCGCTGCTCTTCACCTCTCCGACGCCGTTTTCAGATTGGGGCGTCGTCGCTATGTGGGCGCTTTTCGCGGCGGCCATGCTGGCCGCCCTGCGCAGGAAGCTGCGCATGCGCCCGCCGATCTGGCGTTTCGCCCATACGGCGCTGGCGACGATGGTCGTCGTTGGTAGTGTCGTCCATGCGCTGCTGATCGAGGGCACGATGGGAACGATCTCAAAGGTTGTTCTCTGCGTTCTCGTTTTAGCCGCAACCGGCAAGGCCTTGTCAGATCTTCGAAGCTGGGCGGTGCTCAAGCGGCTAAGCAGCCGCCATTAATTGTCAGCGTCTCATTGAGGATCCAGCGCTAGGGCCGGTTTGACCGAGATTATCGATGCTGCAGTGCGGGTGCCGCAGGCGGGCCAGATATTTTCTTCAAGAACACGGTTTCAAATCAAAAAGCCGCCGGAAGCGCAGCACTGGCAGCTTCGACATAGTCGCAATCGGCCCGACCCTGCCAATCGGCTTTGCGGACCTAGCGGTCATTCATCTCAGACGAACGAATGTCTGGTCTTGCGTTCGGGCGGCATGAGCCACGTCCGCACTGTTCGGTCCCGATTGACGTAGGTCAATGTCCGGCTTCGCTCCGTCCGTAGTCTTCCTGGATAAGGTGGCGTCTCGTTGCGTCTGTAAAGGTCGCGGCGATTCCCTGCTTGACCTGGCGGCTCGGCCGCGGCGGTCTGACAGAGCATTCCTGGGATTCTCGGGGAGTTACGTATGCCCGAAGCTCAAACAGCGAAATCACGCGAAAACCACGTTTCCAATCTTCAGATTGCGTCGGTGCGGGTTCTGAGCTGCGGGCGCGCAGAGCAGCACAAAGAACACCGCTACGGCAGCAGGCTGCCGCAGCTTTGGTGGATCTTTTTTGGGCGAAGCTGGGTTCCTTCGCCCTTGCAATGCTTCCTAATCGATCATCGTGACGGATTGGTGCTGTTCGATACTGGGATTGACCCAGCGATCATGTCGGACAGGGACTATATCAAACAAGCGATCGGGCGCTTTCTGCTGCCGCGGATATTTCGGTTTCATCTGACCGACGCCGATCGCATCGACCATGTTCTTGCTGGCGCAGGCGTTGCTGCTAGCGATATTCGAATGGCGGTTATCTCGCATCTGCATTTCGATCATGCCGGGGGTATCGCGCAGATCCCGCAGGCCGATCTGCTGGTTAGCGACCGGGAATGGGCGACCCTGTCCGAGCAGCACCCGGAGTATGAGTGGATCCTGCGCGAGCATATCGAAATCCCCTCCGCGAAGTGGCGACAGATAACGTTTGAGCCGACCGATGACCCACTCTTCGAGGGGTTTGACGGGATCCATGACGTCGCAGGCGATGGCTCCATGATCCTGTTGCCCACACCGGGACATACGCGCGGTTCCATGTCCATGCTGATCCGCCAAGACGGCTGGCGCCCGATCCTTCTTGTAGGAGACCTCACATACGAAACAGCCTTGCTCGAACAGGATATCGTGCCCGGCACAGGTGAAAGGAATACGCTTCTCGCCTCATTCGCGAAGGTCCGTCGGCTGCAGCAGCATCTGCCGGGCCTGGCGATTGCGGCATCACACGATTTTGCCGCAGAAGAGGCTGTGTCGCGGGCCACGCACAACTCCTCGGAAATTTAGAGGACAGCACAATGACCAACACGGAACGCGATAGTTGGGATGTCATCGTAATTGGATCCGGCATGGGCGGTGGAGTGGACCCCGTTTCGCCGGACAGTCGGCGGTTGGGTTTAGGCACTGAGGCGGATGAACTCCCGAGGGGATCGGAACTTCAAGCCTGAGTGCGGGTGGATTTCGCAGTAATCCTCGATCCATTCGGGGAGCAAGGCAAGGATGGTGTCGGCGTCCGGCAGGATCGTGACGCGCGCATAATCCCGTTTCAGGGTTTTCACGAACGCCTCTGACATTCCGTTCGATTCCGGGCTTCGGACCGGCGTGAAGAGTTGCTTGAGGTTAAGCGCCGTCGCGGTATCCGCCGTGTCCGCAGCGATATAGGCGCTGCCGTTATCGGAGAGCCATTCCACCGGATGCGGCGTCTTGGTCGTGCCGAACCGTCGTTCCACAGCGGCGACCATGAGATCGCGTACCATCTCGCCGGAGATGCCGGCATTGGCGGCGGCAAGCCAGGCGATGATCTCGCGATCGCAGGCGTCCAGGACGAAC
>LAZR01000579.1_pt1 | contig 27272 bp, 24 predicted proteins | sample 329461 | NCBI WGS metagenome assembly LAZR01 (sample SAMN03002196, study PRJNA259156) | marine sediment metagenome | biome: sea floor; feature: Hydrothermal impacted sediments; material: marine sediment; isolation source: Loki non-amplified sample from Loki's castle hydrothermal vent sediment ...
TCGGGAATAGGATATGGAGGAAGATTAAATTGGGGAAGTGGAAACGAAAAAATTGTTTTTTTAAACGTAAAACCTAACTGTTGTGGGATTTTAGTTGGTGGTCTTGACGAACCTGTTGACCCCTATAATTTAATAACCCAAATTGATAAGATAAAAAATACGAATTTATTTCATGATGGTATCGAATTAAAAATGGACTTTGGGACTTCTAATCATTTTATTAATTGCTACGAAACAAAAAATTTGTCTGACCATAATCTCCCCCCTTATATGTTTTTTATTCATGGATCAGCACCAGAATTTATGGGTGATAACGGTGGAGAACAGTTAGGTCTGTATGTTGATAAATCCAGCACCTTAAATGATTTAGCTCTAAGTGTGAATACGAAATTTGGAAAACAAAATATATTACTAGATTCAGATGCTAAAATTTATAATGATTTTAACAAGAAAGCTCAACGATTCTCAAGTAGTAAAAGAATTGTCATTGCTAATGAACTTTTTGGGGATGATTTTCTTGTTATCTGCAATCAACCTCATCAATTCCTTAAAGATTTCAACAATATGTATTTAGGTTGCAATTGTACTGATCTAATGTGTGAATCAATTATAAATAATATTTTTCCTACAACCTTGAGAGCAGATTTGCCAGCTTATTTATTTAGTGGGAAACAAAATTTATCAGAAACCACTATAAAAAACCTACAATTTGAAGAAAGGGCAAGAAGATTAGAAGTTTTTAATAATCTTTGGAATGTTAATATCCTCCCTCATGGTGGTGGCTATACCTTACCAGATATTGGGGATGTCAATAAAATATTTGAATATGGGGATGATAGATATTTTATTTGCGAGCTTTCTAGAGATGCTAAAAAGTTAAAAATTATAAGAAATGTTCAAAATCTTCAATATGGATATAGAGGAAGAAAAATTATATTGAAGACATTACAATTAAAACTTGGAGATTTGATTGCTCGTTTAAAACCTATTTTCTCGCTGAAAGTCTAATTTTTCTCTCTTTCCTTGAAAAACAAAAAATAAAAACACCAAAATTAGGGGAATTTATTATAATCTTTTAGTTTCTTCAAACCTATCTGGTCTAAAGTAGCGGTCATACCAGTTTTGTGATAATAATAATATTTTTCTTTTTTATATAATTCTAATATTTCCATTCGATTTTGGTAGCACTCAGGACACAACCACCAAGTCCTTGGTTCACGCACACTGGCACTAACCGGAGGATAATGCATAAAATAGTAGACTTCTTCATTAAAGAAAACTCTGTCTTTTTCAAAACTATTACAATCGAAGCATCTGCAAATAGAATAATCTAAAACAGTAGAAATCCTATTCATTCTTTCATTTAATTTCTGAACACCTGACCAATTCCCTACCGAAGACTGAAGCTCAGCTTGATCCATCAGATGATGCCAATGTTCATCTAAAGCCTTATATTTTCGACGATTCTTATTTATTTACATACTATAATCAAGAGAAACTAGTCCCTCTTCTTAAAAGAAATAATTTACTACAAAGAAATATTATTAAAATTAAACGATTCAACGAATTTTTAGGGTTTAAATTAGATTTTATAAAAATAGCTGAGACATTATTTAGAGATTTCTCAAAAAAATACCCCGGATCCAAGCCCTCTAAAAGGTCTATTCATTTTAAAAAACCACAGTTTAATACAAAAAGGATAGGTATAGGAGCAGTTTCAACTATTGCCATTTTACTTATAGTCTTTGGGTTGGTACAACCTTTTCTTTCGAGTTCTCAAACTGTTGTTATTCAAAAATATGATTTAGTAAAAATTGATTATCAAATATGGGAATCAGATGCGAGCAGAAATTATAATATATTTAATCCATCATTTGACGATACCATATGGATTACAATGGTTCCAATTACAGAGAATTCCACTTTAGGGCTTATTTTAGGGTTATACAATAACCTTTTAGGTAAGCATGAATATTATGAAAGCGATTTGATTTGGTTAAACAAGAATATTGACCAAGACCGTAATGGAATGGATGATTTCTCTGGAGAACCCGCTTTAAGTTTTGGAAATAGCACAGATCTGTATTTTAATACGTGTTTAATGATTAAATTTGAAGTTTTGGATATTCAGAAAATGTAGGTTTGTTTTTGCTTAGAGCGCGTAATCTATGATTAAATAATATAAAGAATTGTATAATTTTATATCATTGGAATTAAATGAGGCTCAAACCATCAATTTAGGAGAAAAAGAAAATGCAATTAAAAGTATTGATTTCTTGGGAATCGAAAAAGAATTCCAGAAAATCAGAATACTCTTGATTAAATATATTTAAAATTTAGGGGAATTATTATATGGTTGCCCTCATTAATAGATATAGGCAAAACTAAATTATTCATGGCTACTGTCTTTCCTTCCTGGATTTTGAGAATTATCCATATAATCTTCTAGAGAAGATAATACGTATTTAGATTATTTGGCGAACAATCAATATGAGAAGAAAAATTAAAGCAGCAATTCTACTAATTATAGGATTTTATTTATCTATTTTGAATACAGCGATAGTTCTTATTATTCCGTTTCATTATCCAATGATTCCCGGGGCTCCCGTAATAATAGATCCGGGAACCTACTGGAGAGCGTGGTGGTCGATCCAAGGGTGGCAAGTAATCCTAAGTGTGGTGTTAGGGTTATTTCTAATCATATTAGGTTATCGGTATTTGGTTATAAAATAACAATTTTTACTCTTTGCTATCTATTTAAAGGATTTATAAGAATAAATTTTCTATCAAAAATATTAGTACTTTTAATCGCATTTTCTGTCTCATCTAATTTTCATGTAATGCTTTGGTATAATCATTTTTCTGAATGTTTTTTCATGGTTGTCCTCATAATAAGTGAGATTAGGGAATGGAAAAATTGGTTATGCGAGTTTTTCTCTAAACTAAATTAACCAGTGTTTTCACAAAAATTTTAAAGTTGTAATAATAGGAAATAACATTTCAGGTACTTTTACAGCACAAAATAACTTTCAAAACAACTATTTAAAATAGAGAGCATTAACTGTATAAATTGGTCTTTCTTCCTAATATTTCATCTACAACTTGTTTGTTTCCGATTTCGATATAGTTTCCAACTAAAATTTTCTCCCATAGATTTCTTCTACTTTTCACAAAAAGGACAATCATTAGCACTGCAAAAATTGTATGGAGTAGAATACTTGCCCATATAGCTCCTAAACCTATGTTACCCTCAAAAATAAAAGCAAAGGCAAATGAAAATATTCCAGGTATGTTGTAAGGATCTACAAATGGCCATAATATGGAGTTGAATCTATGCATGAAGACATCTAAGATTATATGGAATAAACTTCCTAGTATGCATGATAATACAAGAATCGGAGATAATCTGCAAACCTCAGTTACCCTAGTTTTATCCAGACCAAAGAATAAAGAGGTCAGTAAAGGATAAATAAAGATTATGCTAATTACCGATATGATCGTTCCTAAAATTGCCCCACCAATCAAGCTATGTAACAAAAAATAGTCAGGGATAAAACCAGGGAAGAATATGAAATAAAACAAGTATTCAATGTCAGGTATAAATGACCCAACAATTAATCCAGGTAAATTCAGCTTTTTGTTGAGTTTTGATAATCCCCAAGCAACGGGGTAGTGAAGTGGTGTTATTGGCATATAATCACTTTAAATTTGTTAAAAACTTTTAGTTAAATTTAAAACTTTGAGTTAAATTTACCCCCTAATTTATTAGTATTCTTTTTTGATTGCAGTATATTATTTCTTATTATTAAGATTCTATATAGTAGAGTGTAAAAAAATTAGATTTATTTAGTATTTAATATTTATGATTTTTGCTCCTAATTAGAAGTTAAGACAAGATATTTTGAGTTTTGATTGATAAACAAGTAATCTAAAATCTAAACAATTAAGAAGATTCGACGCAAATAAGATCAATAAGGAAGGAAGGCTAAATATTTTTTGTTTACAATTTTTCAAAACAGTTTAAAATCTTGGGACAAAGCTTTAAATTTACATATTGTGCTCCACACTGTTTACTCAGTTTTGGAGCTATATATTGATTGTTTTCAATTTCTTTATCTTTTCCTTCGAATTAGATTTATGATTTCCAAATTTTTTTTGATTTTAAAGGTATTAGAAGAATTCCTAGGGCAAGAATTTCCAAATTTAACAAATTCTATCAAATATTTATTTTGTTTAAATGATTTAAGGAATACACTAGCAGCTCATCTTTCAGGTAAACCTTATGAGAGATTTTTGATTAAACATCAATTCACCGAAACTGAAACCATTGAGATTATTGATTGGGTATTGAAAGGAATTTTAGAATTTATAAGAAAATTCAATCAATCTTTAACTAAAGAATAACAAAAAAATTAAATAAATGCTGAAGAGTTTAAGAGATTTTTTTAAAAGTATTTTAAATTAGGAAATAATAATTTCATTTGTTGTTGAATATCACTTTCCTTCCATATAGAAACCTCACTTAATATATTGTAAACAAAATTTAATATCACTGTAGGATCCTTGGTATTTTTTATTTTATCAAAATCATCTAATTTTTGTTCTAAAGATTGAAAATTAAATCGAATATTGGGAAAAGATCTTTGAATAAGCTTTTTTGATTTTCTAAGATAGTTCTTCACATTAATAAAATGTTCTCGATTTTTCCTTTCATTTATAATTTTTGAAGATAAATAATATCCTATCAGAGCTTTATAACTATGAGCAATATCAATTGGTTTTCCTTCAATTTTACCTTTTTTCTTCGCACATATCCATAAATGAGCGTCATCAATATATAATTCATATATTCCTTCGAATTGAATTAGATTATAATCAACAAAACAATCTATTAAATGGTTAACAATTAAAAGAATCCCTGAAAATATATTATTGCTTTTTACACCAGATCTTGCAAAATATACATAATTAGATTTTTTAGCTAAAAATAAATGACCTAATTCATGAATTGGTGTAAAATCATTATCTGATGGAAGTATGTATATGCCCCATTTCTTCTCTTCCTCGTGCCAGGCTAAGAAAGCTCTTGGTTTTTCAGAAATCCCAACTATAATATTTTCTTCTCCCAAACCAAGTAGATTTTTATGTTTTATTAATATTTTTTCCAGTTCTTGGAGTCTATTTACTTGTTTCGTGGTTATGATGATCTGCCTGTTCTCCATTTTGAGTTTATACCTCTCTTTCTTTTTCCATCTCAGTAGAGTATTCTACTAATGTAATTGATTTTTTTAAGAAGAGCACTCTATTTAACTACCATTTAAAATCATTAAAATAATAGGAGTCTCATGAGATTTTTGAATTCTTTTTTTACCTACAATAAGCAAAACATCGCTCATTTCAAAGCTATAGAGATTTTCAAGGCGGATAAAATCAATTAAGATTTAATTTTAAATCAGAAACCTAATTTTTTTAATTCTTTTTTTGTTTTCGTAGGAAGGGCATTAAAATTAGGTCTGAGAATCCTTTTAACATGTCCGCTTCCTTTAAATGAATCTTTAATCTGACTATTGTTAATATAAGCATCAGCTATATTTAATAAATGTCTAGGCTTCAATTCTGTTCTTAAATTATATAAAATATTTGAGGTTATATTTGCATCTTGATAGCTTGAGCTTTCTGCATAAATTAAGATAAGATCATCAAGAAAATTTTCTGTGATAAATAACTTTAAACTTTTGTCTTCAAGATATTGAATAAATTTATCATATAATCTTTCAAAACCATATATTTTCTTTTGTTTTATTTTATTCATTAAAATTGTCAATAGGATTTGTTTTTCACGTTGCTCTTCTCTTAAATTTATTGAATAATGTAAGAAATCAAATAAAATTGAATTTTGTTCTAGTTCCTTCCAGTCTTCTATTAGAGTTAATTCTTTATAAATCATATGAGTAATTCTTAATAAAACTTTAAAATCAATTGAGGTGACTATGTCACTAATTCTACTTTTTCCATATTCTTTAATTTCTTCAATAATTTTTCTTAGTCCAATTGTGTTTTTATCAAGCGTATCTTCAGTCGGTTCAGTAATTAAGTCTTCGTCCTTTATCTCGTTGATATAGTTGTCTGTGAATTTTATAATTCCATCTGCTAACTCTTCATAACCTCTAGGAGAATCTTCATATATTATAGTCCTTCTGTGCTTTAAATCAAAAGTAACATCTTCGATATTCTGGGAGATTAAGAAGACTGTTTTTTTCTTTTCGTGAGCAATTCCTAGTTCATAGTATACATTTGGGTTTTTACCTGTTAATTCCGCTATTAGAAATTCTGCTTCTTCAATACTCCAAACAATATCCTCAAGAATAGGTGTTGATTTATATAAATTATCTGCTCTTTTGACAAGATATCCTTTAGTTTCTAGAGGAACTTTTATAAATCTCTCATAAATTTGTGTAAGTTTGTCTTCAAATGGCATTAAAACAAATACAAAAGATTCGGAGCTCATCTTTAAATTCACCATTTATTACTATATTTAAATTATGAATTAAATTTAATATAAACTATTAATAGATAAGGAAAGATTAGAAATTTTTTTTTAGGTCCAAATTAATTGAGGTTTCTAATCGTTAATAACATCTGTATCAATGGTGTAGATATAAACCCACGATTCATAATTTTTTGAGATTGAACGCGATCCGATAGTAATTATACTATTATTCCTAATATAGTTTGTAATATCGAATCTCTGGAATCCTTCATTATGACTTATTTATAATTTATTCTCAATATTATATAGACAAATAACAAGGATCCAGTATAGAAAACAAAACCTAACAATAGACTATAGAATTCCAATCCAAATAACCCCATATACATAGAGAAACCAATGATTAGCAAGAAAAATGATCCTAACAATAAATAATTTTCATCAGGATATATGTATCGTAATTCCCCCTTGCTTTTTCTTTTCTTTATATCACCAAAGAATATTAACATTATAAGTGATACAAAAATAACCGAAATCGGTATAAATACTATTAGACGGTATCCTCCTAAAAAAAGTAATAATGTTTCTTGAAAGAATATACCAATGCCTCCAATTCCTAAAAAAAATAGATTGACTCCTAAGAAAGTGTGAAACTTCCTTTTGTTTGATTTAACTAAGTATGTAATTAAATTTCTTAGAGATCCACCAAGTAGAATTGTAATATATAGGGGAAAGTAATCTCGTGATCCATTATAATTAAATCTGTCAACAAAGTAAGGATATAATTCCTCAATATTCTCAATTTTAATCGTTTTTTTTGAATCCCCCACTTTATATGTAAAATGTTTTACTTCTTCCCTAAACACAGGCACTTTTGAAGGTTTAATATGTATTATGATGATCTCCTCATTCTCATATTCCTTAATTTCGATAGTGATATCAGAAGTAATTGAATTTTTTAGATGGTTATGACAAGTCATATATATATGAGAATAAAGTTCGTCTTTAGCTTTTGACAAGGATTTATTAGGGGTTTTTATGCGATAAGATTCTATATCTCCTTTAATTCCGAGTACTTCTTTAGTTTTATCATCAATTCCTATTATAAGGATGCCTCCTTTAGTATTAAGATGGGAGGTGATAGTTTCTAAAATTTTATCAATATTTTCTTTATCTATTTTATTTTTATTTTTATTTTTATAAGGATTCCAACGCCAAAATGCTTTATGTTCAACACGATCAGTTTCTCTTTCGATTAAATCCTTCAAGTTGACAGTCATCATTTAGCCCTCCTTCTTTAGTAAAAAGGAGATATTGTTCTTAAATCTTATTAAATTGCTTTGAAGAGGCAAAAAAATCCTAAATTGAAATTATAGTTCAAAATTTAAAATGTCTAAAAAAGAATATATCGTTAACGAGTTTACTATAAATGTGTTATTAAGTATAGAGTCTTAGGGGAATTTCTATTCCATAATTAAAATGGATGAATTATTTATTTAGAATGATAAATGGGTTTCGACGAATCTGCTGCAAATACTATTCAAAATTGCTGCAATTCTCTTCTGAGATCTCAAATGGATCTTAAATTTTTTTTTTGATATCAATTCCTTGGGGAGATATTTGGGGATGTAAACTACTACACAAAACAGATTTTTTTAGTAAACTTTTACATAAATAGTTTATTTTAGTTTACAAATTGTTAACATTGGATGTAAAAATCTTTATAATATTGATTTTCAGCATCCTTCTAGATAAATAGTTAACTTTTGTTTACAAGTTGTAAAATGGTTAGGTAACCTACTACTTAAATGATAGAAATCTTTAAATAGGTGAGTTTCCTTTAGATTTAATAATAAATACTTAATATTTTCAAATAAAACAACAAAAATCCAATTAGAAAAGTACCAAGTATTTTTAAACGAGAGAGGAAGGAAGGATGGTAATGGAAAATAACAATGATGAAGAAATTGTCGAATTTTCCGGTCTTGACAATTGTATTGAAGACTTATATTTTGAGCTTGAAACAGAAAGAGCAATAATGTTCGGGAGACAGAAAGATGATAAAATTCTTTTTGTTCCAAAAACTGCAATCAAGGGGGGATGGAAGAAAGACAAAGTTCTACATCAAACCATTAAAGTTAGATTTCCTATCACATTATTCTGGAAGGAAAGAAAATTTTGATTAAGTTTAAGTTTTTGAATGATATTTTATTTTTTTCAAAGAAAATATTGAGATTAATGAAATTATGGATAAAATGATAATAAAATTATACCCATGGATTAATTGTTAAAGTTATTTTGTGAGGTCCTAATCCAGTAAACAGTTTATGGATATAAATCCCTTTTACTTTCATGATTTTTGGTAAAGGTTGCATAATTAGTTTACTCACTTTACGAGTCGTAAAAAAATCAACTCAATGCAGCAAAAACATTTCATTACCTTCAGAAATTTAATCTGAGATCTCAATAAGATCTTACAGTTGTTTTATGATAGCTTAACCCAGAAAACAGTTTGCGGATATAAATCCTTCTACTTTCATGACTTTTGGTAAAGATTTACATAATTAGTTTACTTTACTTTACGAATCGTAAAGTTGTACTATACAGTACCAAAATTTTGATAGATAGTTTTAAATAGGTAAGTCTCCTTTAATTCTATAAGAAAATCCATAATAAAAAATCGAAAAAGAAAATGATTTATGCTTTAAACGATCAAAATGAAAGAATTAATGCTTTAAATTCGGATAAAGGAAAAACTTATTATTGTCCTAATTTAGAATGTAATAATAGAGAATTAATATTTAAGAAAGGAGAAATCAGAATTGAGCATTTTGCTCATAAATCTCAAAAGGATTGTTCCTCGGAACCTGAAAGTGAAGCCCATATTTTGTGTAAGAATTTCTTCCAGACTTTATTTGATCTTGACAAAAAATTTGTTGAATACTACGGAATAAAAGGAGTTCGTCCAGATGTCTTATATGGCCAATTTGCCCTTGAAATACAATGTTCCCCCATTGCGGTTAATGAAGTAAAAAGGAGAAATAAAATATACGAAAAAAACGGTTATATAGCTATATGGATATTTCTCGAAAATGAATTCAAACCAATAAAAAAAAATGAAGGACCAAAAGCCTATTATCGTGTTAAAAAATCAGTCTTACGTGGCTCATTTGAAGATATAGGAAGAAGAAATTTTAAATTTTTTAGTTTCAAATGTGAAAATGAAGATATTCACATTAACTTTAATGACTTTGTTGATGTTCTTTTTGAATTCACAAAGGAAAATGAATTGGAGATCGATACTAAGCAGGATTTTGACGGCATTTTGGAAAAAATTCTAATCCTAATCAAGAATAAAAAAGAGTTACACAATCTCAAGAAGAAATTAAATTCCCTCCCTAAACAAATTCAAGGTCAAATGTATGAAGGCTCATATCTTGATTTCCCCCATTTATCAGCATATGATTTTTATGATGGTGTTAACAATTTTACTATTGACATGTTTATAGATGATATATTTAGTGAAAAAGATTGTTCTATGGAAGAATTTAAAGGACATATCGAAAATATGATAGTTGAAGCATCGATCAGGATTAGCAGTTTTAAAGATTGGAGAGTTCGAAATACACTTAAACGAAATGGAAAAACTTATATCCCTCTTTGTAGAATCCAAAAAATATATCATGAAACCCCTAAAGCGTATTTAATATATTTTAATCATTGGATTCCTAAATCAATTTCATATAAAGACGATAAGTATTTATATTGTGAAGAATGGATGTATAAAAAGATTGAAGTCATTGATTCTGATTTAAATGGTCTGAGTTAACTTCCGAAAAAACTATGGTGTTAAAGAGAGTCGTATACTCCAGTTTATTAAGGATTTGGGATATGAACATATCGGTTCGATTGCTTCCAAGCTTTGTGGTTCCACGTAATTGAGTAATTGGTTTTCTATTGGAAATTTTACTTACCCCTCTAAATTATATTTTAAACTATAAGAAGATTTTTAGAATAAAATATATTAACGGCCATAGAGAAATAATTGATAAAATAACTCCAATCAGGAACCCATATCTTATAAACCTTTTATTTTCGTCCCAGTCAAGTTCGAGTTCGAAAATACTACATACTATTGCCGAAATCGAAAAAGCTCCAGCAAAGAGTAAAGTATTTAGAAAAATTACTATCATTATCAGCGCAACTAAATAAAAAATAAGACTTAGAGTCCCTAATGTATTTTTTTCAATATTCTTAAAAAATCTCCTAGTTAATCTTATAATTAGTTTTTGATTTGAGATATTTTGTTTTGTTATGGAAGAGCGCGTAGGAGGATCAGCACGGTTATAATTAACTAGTGGGATAGAATTTAACAATTTTTTACGACAAATAGAGCAAACTCCATACATTAAATCACTACGATCTGAAGAACCGCATTTACTACAAGTAGACATCGAAATGAAATGAGTGAGTGATTAGTTGTATAGTAATTTAATTGGGGGGTATTTAAATGTAATGAAACTCAAAAATAGCATTCTAAAAACTATTTGAAGTGGGGATTAATTTCCGAAATAAGTTGTATACTAATTTTAAATAATATCAAAAAAGAAAAATCTTGCACGGAGCCTGTTGAAAGTTGATATACTACATATTTCGTTTTCTAGAGAGGAAATAAATGCTGCAGAGAGATTTTGGATTTACTACTTTAAGGTTTTGAATCCAAATTATGGGTACAACATCCGAATGGGAGGAAGTGGAACGGTTAGAACCAGAATAAGACGTGATGTCATTTCAATTTTGAACCAACATGATCTTACATTTTTTGACATTGACATGGTACTAAAGGAATCATTGCAACAAGGCTTTTTTGGTATAGGTGGACCAAAGGAATTTGTAATGGATGAATTAGGTTTAAGTAAGTTTGAGTTTGAAACCATCCTAAAATATTTCTATGAAGATCTCGTTAAAGAACATTTTCCAAGTAAAACTACGACATTTTCTTTAATTAAAGATATATATATTGGAAATAAAATCATTAATCTTATGAAAGTAGGTTTTTGGAATAGAGATGAATTAGGAAAGCAAATAGGATTTAAGATGAGAGATAGTTCAGGAGAAATCATAGGGAGCTCCTATAATAGTTTCGACCGAATGATCCGTCGTATCTTTAAAAAAAGATTTGATGATCTAAAGATGGACATATTAGATTCTATTATTTTTCCTGAAGTAAGAAAACAACATATGAAGGGGCAATTATCATATAGTGAGATAGCGGATTTTATTCCTGGGATGGATAGTGCTCAAGTAAGGTATTGGATGGATAAAATTTATGGTTATAGTATTCCTTCGACATCAAGTTTTAGAACTGGTTCTAGAGATTCCAGTGGCCTCGAAGAATTAAGGCGGTTAGTAAAAAGGGATATCGCTATACCCTTATTTATATTAAATGTTGACGGAAATACCATATTAAAGACTTTAGGATATATTCCAGGAAGCAATGGAAGATTCAAAGACAAACAAGAGTATTTTAGGAAGATATTCAATTATGGTGATGACAATAGGGTAGATGAAACAACAGCAAGATTAATATTCACTGGGAGGTACATCCCCCCCAAGGCTTGGAATCAATTCAATAAGAAGTTTAAGCCATGGTGGGAACATCTTAAAGATTTTCTCGATGGTTTTTACTAATATATTAGATTTGCATTTATAAGCCTACTGGAAATCGACATGTCTTACATATTATTAGGATCATGTTAGGTAAAATACAATATTTATTCGTTGTCCCACAGTCGGGACACTGAATGAATTTACCATAAAAAATATACAAATCTTCGATTCTCCGTTTTAACATAATTGCAAGAGCAATTGCATCAAATATCTTATCCATTACTAAAAGAGCATGATAATACTCATGCATTTGAACAATAGATCGATTATTTTCATATGTCAATTCATTTTTATTATTATAATCTCTAATTCTTATAGATCCATCAGTTAATACTGTCATATTTCTATGAGTACCAGAATTTCTAATATGGATTAAAACTTTCAATGCCTCTCTTGGTAATTCTGGTGGTGTTCTATTATTATTATTATATAATTGAAAAATATCTCTAATATCCTGTAAAGGTCTTGCTCTACTTTCCGCAATGTAAAGAAAGTTTTCTATAAATACACATTTTCTTTTAAATAATTCGTAATACCCTACAAAAAATACTCGAAATATGCGTAAACGTTGTACTATTGGAACGGTATCATCAGATAAGATATTCGGGTAGTCATAATTTTGAATTAAGTCAATATTTTCTTCTAATAAAGATCCTGCGGCCTCAAAATCTGGAATGGGTATAAGTTCGTCTGTGTAAAGGATGTTTAAGAAATTATTTGATAAATAATTTTGATTTGGCATAATTCTTCTAGCAAGATATAAAAACCAGTTGATGAAAATATCACGGGTTTCTTGAAGGATTCTTCCCTCATCTAGTAGAATTTGAGTCGTGAATACCCGTAATATAAAAACTGCAAAAGTATCATACCAATCCAAAGGGTTGAAAGATCTAGTATTATCTACTAACTCCCAAAAACTAATCATAACTTTTTTAAACGAGAGAATTTCATATATCCTAAAAAAATTATTGAAGAATTTCTCCATTGCTTGATTTATTTGACTTTCATAATCTCTAAGATTAATACTCTCATTTACAATTGGAAATGGATTTCTTAAATACCTCATAATTAGTATACTATAATAAGTATCTACTTGCTTTTAAAACTTAAAACTCACAGAACCATTTCTAAATCTAAGATAAAACTAATTCAAAATTTATCTGCAAAAAAAAACTTCTTTGAGATATTTTAGTATTTAATATGGTTAAAAAAATAGAGAAAAAATAAAAAAAATTAAAGGTTTAAAGTTATCCTCCTGCAATTTCCCCGCTTCACTCTAATTGAGCAGAACGCTATGGGGCAGGATAACTACTTCAGACTTCTCATTAATAGTAGTCTCTGGACCTGCTTTCTTTCCGTCAACTAGGATTCCAAAATATTTGTTTTCCAGGTTGAGTTCTTCAAGCAAGTCAGCCACAGTCATGGTTCTATCTGGAGTAAAGGTTTCATAAAGACCGGTATCTAATAATTCTTGTGATTGTTTAATTTTATACCACCTTACTTTTTAATTAAATATATTATAATCTTACTTCTTTATATATTTATTTCTTATCTCATAGTGATCAGAGGGATATTAAATGGAGAAAAACAAGCTGTAAAATCCTATTTTTGTGGGGTGTGGGTGAAAAATGGGATGAGATGTTGAGAATTCTTTCCAATTTTGCATAAAGAAATTAAACCAGTAATTAATTAACTATTAGTTATAACATATCTAAATGATGAATATGAAAATTTGGAAAAATGCATATAAGATCTGGGAAAATTTCTGCCCATATTATAGAAGACGCTTGTTAACTCGTGAAGATTTAGTATCTTGGGCTGAGGATGCAAATTTCATAGATAAATTTAGTTATAATCAAGTATATTTTAAGGTTTTTATAGGACTTCTTATTGAAATTGAAGCTTTATGTCCTCTAATTATAAATGGAGAATTGCTCGAATCGCGTTTTTATGAAACACCCGGAGTAACTCATTTTGGATTAAAATATATACTTAGCGAAATAGAATTATATCATCCTATACAATTTTTAGAGATTATAAATTGGGCATTTCAATCACGTAAAAAAGAACCTCCATATTATGATAACGAAGAATATTTAGAATATTATAATCTAAGAGCTTTAGAAATGAAAATAATTGATTTAAAGAAGATAATTAAGCAATATCAATATCAAGACCTTGATATCTCTCATAGTAAAAAAGCTCTTGAAGATTGTCAGGTTCAATATAATTCAAATTACAGAGAATATCCAAAGGGAGAAGATTTAAGAAAATTATTAAAAATTCACTCTCCCATGTGGAAAATAAATGAGAAGAAATTGGAAACTTTGATTAAAATTGAATCAATTGTTGCTCCCATTGGAACGGATTTAGTAGGACCGTTTAATATTGGTCTTATTCCAATAAAAAAAATAAGAAAGAATGACATTAATGAATATAACTTGTCTTTTAAAGACTGGAGAGATGATCTCATTAAAAATCATCAAAATTTCATAACTACTAGAGATATGGAGATAATGGAAAAACTTGAATATGAACTATCTAGAATGATTTCAAATGATAAATCTCTAATTACTTCAAATTGGCTTGATTTGATAGAAGTAGTTACTCCACATCTACGACAAAATTTTAAAGGTGAGTTTTCATATCAACTCAACTTACGTATTATAAGAAGAAATATACTTAGGATTTATTGGGAACTAAACGGTGAAAATATGGGATACTTGGGAAATCCTCCTAGAAAACCCCACTTCTATTGGAAAAATGATGAGGAATTCACCGTGTACTTACGTAGTATCTTGCTTTTTTTCGGATTAAATCCTTCACATACTTTTATTTTATATGTACCCGGTAAAACCGAAGAAATAATATTACAACAATATGTTGAAAGGAGATGGTTAAAATTCTTGGTTAAAAATATGAAGGGTGAGGATAAATCACATTTCTATAAGAGAGTTTGTGAGGATATTGGTGATAAAGATTTTTACTTTTTATTCGATTTTCATGATTTACGTAATTATGAAGACAAAGTATCTAGATTTGGGGAAGACTGTGCTTTTTTTTACCCAGACTTTATTACTGAGAATTTTACTATAAAACAAGTTTATCATGCTTGTATTTTTATCATGAATAATCTCGAAATATATTTGACTGAAGCAAAAAAAGAAGAAATTTTGGAATTATTAAAAAAGGAAAAAGAAAAGTCCAAACTGATTATTCAGACAATAAAAAATAATTCAAATCCAAGTATAAGATCAGCAAAGGGATTCGAGAATGTGTTGATAGATTATCTTAGGAATAATTATCCTAAAGAAATCAACTCTAAATTTCCATATATTCTCCTAGATGACAATGGATACATAACAGGGAAAGATCAAACGAAAAAACTAAAACAAGAATTCAAAAAATTACTTGCTAATAAGTTAAAGATCCATTTGATAAAATCATTAGAACGTGATTCTGAGAGAAAGAAAGAGAAATTTCCTTTTGAAATCAAGATTGAACCGTTTATTAACAAGATGCTTCAGGTTATTAATGCTGCAGCATATTGGACAAATTACTAATCTTCTTATTCAAAAACATATTTTAAATAAGATGTACATAGAGGTCGAACAATGCAAAAAGATCAAGATTTCTTAAAAATAAGGTTTTTTAGAATTTTAGAAGAAGATATTAAAAAAATAAGAGAAGTGATTAAAGAGAAATATTCTGAAATTTATAATGATTTTAAAGATAATAAAGAATCAAAGTCAGCAAATTCAATCAACTTCGATATTTTTAAATCATTAATGAACGAAACATGTTTTAATAGTATTTTTCACACCAAGACATTACCTTTCAGTCAAATATTAGATGATAAATCTGATTTTTTTGATTTAAAAGTATATGATATCCCTGAGAATAAGTTAAGTGCATTTAATGAATTGTTTGAAGTACCTAATTGTAATATCCTTGTTCCCTCCAGCTTTAATTCAAACACAGCTATTCCAATGGACGCAAAGAAGTTATATTACTTATTTTTTCATAATCTGTTTCATCGTGTATTAAGGTCTAAAAAGAATACAAAACAAATTTTCAATATTTTATTAGAAGAATGGAGAATAGGATTAAGGACAAAAAAAGTTCCAATTAAATTTAATATCCATTTAGATAGAATCCTGATTGAAAAAGATATTAAAATCCAGCCTTTCCAACTTAAAAATATTCTTCATAAAGAAATTATTAGATTAACTCCCTATAAAGCTAACATTTTTACCTCTCGTTTTTTAGTTTTTGAAACAGAAATTCCTTTATTTATTTATGAGACTAATCAAGAAAACAATGAACAGCATATCCAAGACGATTATGTTGTTATTATTCACATGCGAAAAAAATTTGAAGAATTTAAAAATTTCATGTGTTCTTTATACTTTCATAACTATTATCTTCCAAATCCAAATCCTATTCTTAAATTTCCTTGGTGGATTGAACCAGAATGCCAGTACTTGAACAAATTCTCTAAAAAAGAAGATGATAGGTATTTATTCAAAAATGTGGGTAGATTAACTGAAAATGATTTTAAAACTGTTTTAGAAACTTATGCACTCCTTGAAGAAAAAGGATTTTATAATAATTCTTGTTTTCCATTATTATTTAGTGTTAAAAATTTAGCTTTTAGTAGACCATTCAAATTGGAAAGGGTGTTTTATTCACATATTCTGCTTGAATTTTTATTTTCACCTCAACCTCCAATGGATTTGTCTTTCAAAATTCCATTAAATGCTTCTTTGCTAATCTCTGATAATTATGATGAATTTTATAAGCAATATATTTTATTCAAGGAGATGTATAAGTTCAGAAGTAGAGCTATACATGGTGAAAATTGGATAGATTTTATGGTCAAAACGAGAAATAGGTTAAACCGTAATGGATTTAATATTAGAACCGAAATTGATTTGTTGAAAAAATTTGATGAGATAATTCTTAAAGTATTAAACAGTTTAATTAATTTCCCTTCAATTAATTCATCAATTGTTGAATCATTCGAAGAACGTAATCTTGTTTCCTTTAGAAGAAAGAAATATGAGTATTTAATACAACTTGGTGATTATTATAAGAAAATGAAGAAGTATGTTCCTTCATTAAAAGTTTTTAATGAAGCATATCGTATTTCTCAATTACTAGCTGATAGTAAAAAAGTTATGGACTCTGGAGATAGACTTAAACAGATATATAATATTAATGAAAATTTATTGGTCTACAATAATGAATTAAACTTAGTTCTTCAAGAATTGTTATTAATTTCAAAATATAATTCCAAAAAACAAACCCTCGCTACCGAGATTCAAGAAAGAATCTCTGAATTAAAAGAGAAAATGAGATCCCAACCTACTACTGCTAATATTAAACTTAAAATAAATGGGAATATTATTATGAAAGCACTAAACTTAGAACCAGGGCCAATAGTGGGAAAAATATTATCGCTACTCAAGACAAAAATAAAATTGGAAGAATTAGAAAATAATAAGAATATCCTTCTTTCTTATCTTAAAAAAATTGATCTTTCAAAGCTCTAGACAAATTATTACCTCCTCTGGTTATTCTTAATAAGTACCTCTTTTAATCAAAGGATTGGCAGCTATGATAAACCTGCTCTTATAATAAAATGGTGGACAATTGCCCTATAGTCAAGAATATGGTTATTTATCAACAAGCAATTGATATCAATCATTGATTTTTCATTAATAAATTATTTCCTAATATATTGAACTAGAAATGCCCCTATTTTGCTTCTAATATTCACTATTATTCGTTTTACTCCAGAAGGTTTGAAATAAAAAAAAAATTCAGAAATTCCTGGAATATCTATCCCAATTGAATCAATATATTTTTTACTTAGAGTAAATCGTCCAAATCCTGTTGAAGTTTCTAAAAACATTTCGAGTTCATGAATGGATATTGAAGGAATGTATTCATGTTTAAACATCAAAGACTTTTCATCAGCAGCAATCATATCTAAGCTATACATTCCTGTAGAAACAAGTTCATTTGGAGATATATACCCTTTTATTTTCCGATATTCAAAATATTCGAGATGATCTTTTCCAAGTTCAAAAACATTTCCTGATAATTCTGCTTCAACCCATTGTTCCTCTTTTTTTTCCTTTATTTTTCTTAAAAAATCATAATACTCAGGAAGAATTAGAGAGATACTAATTTCTTTATTATTAACCTTTAATAATAACTCTTGAGCTTTCGGTTGATAGTTTTTGTTATTTTGATTAAGAAAAGTTTCTTTTTCTTTTTCAATACTCAGTTTTATAATTAATTTTCTTAATTGTGGAAAATCTAAGTTATTCAATTCTACACTTTCATTAATTTTATTTATTTCCTTAGGTTGTAGGAAGAGATTAAGAAGACTTTCTTTTATTGAGTATAAATCAATATCTTCATCTACAGGTTCATAAAAATACCTGGAAGAACCGGGATCAATAATTTTAATTTTTTTTACATTACTTTTATTCTCATCCGAAAGCATTATATTTCCAGGATGCAAATCACGATGTAAATCGAGATTTACCCTAAATTCATTGATTCCATCAAGAGTTTGGCTAAGGTAATTTAATCTTTCATAATATGGTTTTTCAAAAAATATTCGAGAGTCTATTTCTTTAAAACTTTTCCCCTTAATATGTTCTAAGATAAGGAAGAAATATTTTTTTTCACCATATTCTATAATACTTTTATCAAAAATCTTTACGACGTTCTCATGGTCAATTTTCATTAACTTTTTAGCATCTGATTTGTAAATCTCTTCAGTAGTGCGACCTAATGCTTCTTTATATACTTTTGCTACCCTTACTTCTTTATCTTCTCTACTATAAATATAGAATATCTCAGCCCACCCTCCGCTTTTGTTCATAGGTTCAAGATAAATAAAATCTTTATCTTCTAATGCTGATTTAAAGGACCCAAGAAACTCTTCTTCTTTAAACATTTCTAATCCTGATAACTCTTGTTTACTGAACTTACTTTTTTGTCTTAAACTATAATAATTACCTAATAAATATATCTTTTCTCAAAATTATTCTCGTCTCTTTAAGTTGATTATTATTAGGGTTAAAGAATTAGACAATTTGTAAATTCACTTTTTCTTATATCGTTTCTTCGAGAGATAAGCAGCAGTTCCAATTATGGATAGTAATACGAGTACCCAATAATATCCTGGAATGTTTCCTTCTGCTCCATAAATGCTCCATGAATAAAGCTTCATAATGCCAAGAGTTTCTAAAATAATCCCTGAGTCGGTATCAAAAATAAAAGTTCCAGTATCACAAATTGTTAATGATCTTCCACCATATATTGCAGTGTCTGTTCCATACGGAGTTGTAAAGGTTGATATCAACGAGTCTTCAACTAAAAGAGCCGTAGCCAGCATATTTACGGCAAATTCTCCATTCAAATATGAATCTGCCATAACAATGGAAGGTGTCACTGATGTCACTTTATAACTTGTGTAAGTAACTGGGGGACCTGTCATTTCATATGTCCATGCATCGCCCACGTTTATACCTGTATATGCTGCATTACCTAGCCTAACAAAAGCAATCAAAAACAAAATTGTACCTACTAACAATATTTTCTGGTTTTTCAGATTTAGCACCACCTTTGATTTTTTGAATACTTAACTTTTTTACCGAATATTAGCTCCACTTAAGGTGTTATTGATACTGGGTGCAACTTTTTTCATACTTCGAGCCGTTTATCCAGGGAGCTTATTATTAAATCCAACAACATTTACTATATTCGTACTGATGGCTATTTTAGCCATATTATATTCCTATGGTTTCTTATTTCTAATTTCCTATCTCATAGTCAAAAAATTAAGCAAGTGAGAACCATTCGAAATTAAAATTTTACTTTCAAGGATTCCTATTATAATTTTCCCGAAAAGATCGAAAAGATCGAAAAGATTCATCATTCTTGGATACATGTTTTGAGTTCTTTGAGGATTTTCTATTTGTTCCTCTGAAGAATTTTCTTTCAGTTGAGCAGTTTAAGTCATCTAAAATCTTGAATGCTCTTGATAGATCTTTAGGCTATTCAATTACCCAATCAGATGATAGAATACTTTTATAATAGGGAATACTAAATCGATATCAATACATTGATAATAATAATCCGATCTACGTAATGATTATACTTATACAAATTATTAATATAAAAATTTTTTCCGCCGGCTTTTTGCTTCTTTCTTTACCATTTTATAAAGGTCTCTAGGTACTTTTTCATAGTGGTTTAGGTAATTCCTACAATTCGGTAAGGTTTCCAAGGTTTTCAAATTTTCTATAATCCTCCCTATCATTTCACTGTTTCTCAATCTTATTAGGGAATTTATATTCATCTCATCAATATACTGAAATTTAGGTCCCTTTCTTGAATTAACTTCAAGATCTCCTGATGCCCGCAAAACTAATCTTAATCTAAGACCATATGCTTCAGGAGAAATAGTAAAACGCCCCGTCCCTTCTTTATAATCGATAAATGGCCAGGGAACGTGAATTTCTGCTTGGTTGCAGACAGGTTTAGAGCCATTAAAAAATAATCCATAATTGCTTATAAGTATATGAGTATTCCATGAATAACTTCTTCGCTCATTCCCCTTGAATTCTTGTGCTGATGCTAATCCAAATGTGCTTACTAGAATTTTATCCTTATAAGGGACAATAACCCTTAGATTAGTCATATCGAGAGGACACATCAAGCTAACACCCTTCCCAGAGCGATTTAGAAGATAATCATTATATATCTCTTTGATCTCATGTGGAATTATTAAACCAGGATCTAATTTATTCGCTTTTTCAAAAAATGACTTAGCAAGATCGTATTTATCCTGCATTTTAAACAAAATATATGCATTTTGATAGTAAATTTTAGCATTTTCATGATGGGTCATAGAAGAAAGTCCATCTCTATTTACAATTGGGCTTTTATAGGCAGCTTGGGTTATATACAGAAGCCCTCGATCATAATTTCCGCTGTTTATTAGGTTTGTCGCTGCTTCAATCCAAGAATCTGGCGAATTGATTTCTGAGGGGATATCACCATCTTTTTGAAGGCTTAGTAAATTCATGTTAAAAGATGTTTGAAAAAATTCCTCGTATTTTTTTAAGTTAAAAAAGATTTGGGCCTTTAAATTCATAGCTTCAATGAAATCTGGTGAAATTTTCAAAAAATCTTCAATAAGAGCTAAAGCTTCATAAAATTTTCCTTTTTTATAAAGCTTTTCAACTTTTTTCTTTAAAGAATCAACTTTTTTTTTACTCATTTGTCATCTTCCCCTTTGATTTTACCTATATTATTCCTATTTAATTTTATTTAAATAATTTTTTAAGAAATTTCAATCATTTTAAATCAAACTCTAAACAAACTCTATTGAATCTGGTGGGCTTAAAATGGGATAAAATTTGGTGAATTCATTAAAATTTTGCAATTAATACTGGAAAAAAAGGTATACAAGTTTATAGTGAAAGCAAATTCTTTAGAATCAAAGTTTTGTAATTGAGTCAGTTCATAATAGAATAATGTTGATAATTAGAGTCGTAGATGGAATGGAAAGGTAAATTCAGAGTCTGATTTCAATGAAAATTTCTTTGAAAAAAAGAAATAAAATCAAGAAAGGTTGGAAACTTAAAAGTCATAAAATTTCCTAAGATTATTTATTCATCTGTAAAATATTTGTAATATTAAAATATAGATTAATCATAAATTCTTCTTATGATAGAAGTTATTTTATGTCTCTACTTCTTAAAAGAAAATTTAAAACAAAATAAAGGGTGAAAATATGACAATTGTTGTTTTGATTGATGTAAATGATGGTATTGTATTAGCATCAGATAGTCTAACTACAATATCTTATATTAAGGAAAATAAACAGCAAACATATATTTATAAAAACGCTAATAAAACCTTCAATTTAAGAAAAGGATCTCCGATTGGGGCGATGACATGGGGATCTGGGAGTATTGGAAAATCCTCGATTTCGACATTAACAAAAGATTTTAGGAAAAAAATAACAGAAGGTGATGATGAATGGCGGATTGATCCATCAAATTACACAATAGAGGAGGTAACGGCAAAATTTAAGAAATTTATCTTTGATAATAATTATCAAAATGCATATAAAGATTTAGAGAAGGAGAAAAGGCCCTTTTTAGGTCTAATTGTTGCAGGTTATTCATCTAATGAAGAGTTAGCGGAAGAATGGGAAATACAAATAGTAAATGGGGAATGCAATGGGCCAAATATGATTAGAGCAAGAGGAACAGGAGGAATTTCATGGCGTGGTCAGAGTGAAGCAATTCATAGAATTTTCTTTGGTCTTAGTCCAGCATTTGCAAATATTCTGAAACAATTTAATTTAGAGGATGATATGATAAATCAAATTCTTAATAAAGGAAATCAAGAATTACAGGCTTTATTTACGGTAGATGCAATGCCTATTCAAGATGCAATTGATTTAGCCAAATTTCTAATACACACAACAATTCAATATTCAAAGTTTAGTCCGGGATTTCCAACAGTAGGAGGGCCTATTGAAGTTGCAACGATTACAAGACATGAGCATTTTAAATGGGTTCAAAGAAAGCATTTTTATGAATTAGATTTAAATCCATCTATTAATAAACACTAAATACTTTTCTTTAAGTTATAAAACAATCTTTTCCTCCGTTTTAAGAGACACAAGGTTCGAGCCTTTTTAAATTTTGCCCCAATTTCCTTTGAATTTGGGATGGAAAGGTAAATTCTGAGTCTGATTTCAATGAAAATTCTCATGAAATTAGTTTGGAAATAATTCTAGTATGTTTTTCCCCTTCCATCCAAACATTGATTTTTCTGCATTGGCAAATTCAATGTATATTCTTTCTTTTTTAACATTAAGATGTTGTTCTGCAAAATCACATAGTGATGCAGATAAATCACTTGTTTTTGATTCAGGTAATCCAACACTTTTCAGTTCCATAAATATGGTAGGGTCATTTGTCCCTCCAAATACCATCTTTGCAGCAGTCTCAAGTGCGACCATTATCATACTTTCAGGTTTACCTAATTCTTTTGCTACTAGTTTTGAGATTTTATCCATTATTTCTGCTTTTTTTTCTTCATCAAAATCTTGATTTATTTGTATTTTTAGATATGGCATGCTTATAACACCTCTTATATTTATATAATGATGATTTTATCCAATTATATAGGATTCTAGAATGCATTATTTCTATTCTTCTAAAGTTTTTACGTTTTTAATTTTCTATGAATTTGGATTGGAAAGGTAAATTCAGAGTCTGATTTCAATTAAAATTCCCTTGGAAAGACAAAAAAGAATTTAAATAGATTAGCGAGATTTAGACAGATTAGAAATCAATAACTACAAAATCATTATCTCCCAATAATTTTATCTCATTACTTGCACGTTCAATATAATTTTTAAGAAAATTATCATGTTTTTTTTCTGAGTAATGAGCACAAACTTCAAAATCTATAATCCCTAACCCCGTAAAATCCTTAATTTTATCTTGCGTTATGTACTTCTTACCTCCAGGATAGTTCTCATTAAAAAGTTTAGCGATTGCTAAAGTCGGACTAAGGATATAAGCTCCTGCGCTATATCCAGCAATGATGAATTCATCTTTTTTGGCAAACTGAATAATGGCACTGTCTAAACCTGAATCCCGTAGATTGATAAGTAACCGGAATGGATCACCTCCAGATATTATCAAAATATTAGATTTTCTGAGCTTTTCTCTCTCATTAATAATATCTACAGCAGAATTATCTATGTAATCAAGATCAACATTGAATTCCTTTGTAAAAAACTCCCAATCATTAAGAAATTGTTGTAGGGTATTTGAAAGACCTTGCGAGGGCATGAAAAGTGGGTGTTTATCTTTCATATCAGAAGGGAATATTAAATTCAAAATTTCATGAAAATTGTTGTTATTATAGGGGGTTGAAAATAAAACTATTCTCCTCATTGTATTGAAAATATCATAAGAAGAGAACTCTTTAAAATCTAGGCTTCAACTAAATTAATTTAATTAAATTGCCCAAATTTGAATTGTTTCTTTTAAGCAAATCAACTTGCATCCGAATGCGATTCTAATTTTTCAATTAATTCATAAACTTCAAACATATTGATTTTTATTTCTTTTATCTCCCTCCCCGTGGTGTCCCCTCCTAAAAAATTGGAGTTGAATGGTAAATTCAGCGTCTGATTTGAATGAAAATTCCTTTGAAAAAACTAAAAAATCTTAAATCGAAAAAAGCTTCAACTAATTCACCGATTTTTCTGTGGCAAATTCCTTTATTTATCAAGAGATCAATCATAATCGCAGGGAAATCAGGAATTATCTTTAAAACTTATCTCTCTGTAAAGCTGGAAGGGAGAAAGACTAATATCTATGCTAAGGATGAATTATTCAGGCAATGTAAATTATAATGATATAAGCTATTCAAAATTATAATTCACTTGATAGGAATATTTTTTAATGAATTACCCTTTAAATATTCAATCGAAAAAGGTATTAGAAATTGGGGAACGTGCATTTTTGATGAGCCAGGAATTAGGATTAATTCCCGAATCAATAAAATAAGACTTATAAAATAAAAATCAAGGTGAAATATAATTCCATTTATTCGAAAAACCTGTAAAATAAATGAAAATACATGGATGTTTGATTGTTTAATTTACAATATGAAAGAACAAATGGCTCTCTTTGTAATTGAAAATCATGGAAAAACTGTTTTAATCGACACAGGAACAAGTAGTGAAGTCGATAGTTTATTAAATTATCTTAAAAATATCGGTATCGATCACCTTGATTATATTTTTTCTACCCATGTTCACGTAGATCACATTGGAGGTGTAAAAAGATTATCTACTCAATTTCCTGAAGCCAAAATCGTGGTTTCAAAATTTTATCAGAAACTACCCGAAACAAAATTTGCAAAAGAGAAATCCGATTTAGCAGAATATCACGAATATTTGGTACAAAACCTAAAAAATAGGGTGATATATGTAGGTGAAGGGGATATTATTAGTTTGGATGATTTAAAATTAGAAATTTATACTGCTCCAGGTCATACTCCCGAGCATATTGCAATTTTGGATAGGAAAAACATGAATTTATTCCCGGGGGATTCAATTGGGGGGCATCATCTAGGTTCAGGATTTTCTCGACCGACTGCATATCCTCCTTATTTTAATCACGAATCTTATTCTAAAACTGTTAAGAAGTTATCCCAAATTGATAATATAAAATCTGTAAGTTTAGCTCATTTTGGTGTGGCTACCGGTCCTGAAGTTCAAGAAGTATTTAAAATATCAGAAGATGTATTCAAAGCTTACAAAGATACCGTAGTTGAAAGTTATCAGAAGAATAATGGCGATCTCAATTCAATAATAACTGCTCTTCTAGATAAATTTGGTCGTTCTCCAAACGAAATTAAGCATAATCGACCCGACTCCCTAATTTTCAGGACATTAGGTGGAATATCGATTGGTTTTATAAACGCGTTGGGTCTAAAATCTAAATTTTAAGTAGATTCAAAATAATCAAATGATTAGTACAAGATAAAAAGGACACGAAATTTTGTAGAAAACTTTATAATTTTGTAATTAATTCTGGAAAAAAAGGTAAACAAGTTTATAGTGATCTTCATACGTCACCAAATTTTTGAATAACCGGGATGTTTTGGTAAGAATAAAATTATAAAAAATTTCTACCTTTGCAAATACTATTAATAATTATTTATCAGATCTTTTCTTTAAGTGTTTATACACTTTTGACGAAAAAACGACCAAAAATAAATAAGGAAATTTACTTAAAAAAGGTAATATAATGGAATGCCAACTTGAAAATATCAAAATTTATTATGAAATATACGGTGAAGGGCATCCCGTTTTAATGATTCATGGTTGGACACTAGATCATCGAATCATGAAGGGATGTATGGAACCCATATTTGAAACTAGACCTAATTATAAAAGAATATATTTTGATTTACCAGGAATGGGAAAGACAAAAGGAGAAAGATGGATTAAGAGCGCTGACGATTTTCTTAAGATTTTGATAGACTTTATAGAATCTATTATCCCTGATAAAAATTTTATCATTGTAAGTCAATCCTATGGGGGTTACTTAGCAAGAGGATTAATTGAGAAGAAGTGCGATTTAATTGATGGCATCTTATTTTTAGTACCAGCAATCATAGCAAATAGAGATGAAAGAATCTTACCTAAACCTAGTGTCTTAGTAAAAGATTCAGATTTATTATCCACTTTAAATCCATTTGAATCAGAACTATTTGTATCAGTTGCAACAATAATTAATCAAAGGGTATGGGAAAAAGTTAAGTTTACTGGTCCAAACATTCCTGATATGGAATTCCTAAACAGAATCCAAGAAAAGGGATATTCTTTCTCATTTGATGTAGACGGGACCTATAACAAATTTGATAAACCTACATTGTTCGTTTTAGGACGACAAGATTCTGTTGTAGGGTATCAAAACGCTTGGAAGATAATTGAAAAATATCCAAGAGCTACATTTGCTGTGTTGGATAAAGCAGGGCATGTGGTAGAAATTGAACAAGATGAATTATTTAATTCATTAACTAATGAGTGGTTAGATAGAGTAGAATATCACCGTTCATTAAAATTATAAATTTAAAATTTTTTACTTTTTATAGGAAATCCCATTTTTTTTATTATAATTTTAATTACCATACCTAGTTTTTGGTTTTATGAGGAGAGTCTAAGATTATCGAGGAAGAAGAATTTATTGATTCCGCAGACTTTTTAGAAAAAATTAGAGCTATTGAGTCAGAAATTAAACGGATTGATGATCCTATCAAGCGTAAAAAATCCATAAAAGAAATCGTTTTTGAATCAATTAATTTCTCTGACGACATGGCCCAATCTGGGGATTTTTTTGAAGCTGGTGAGTTTTTGTTTTCTGTTGCTATAATTATAGAAGATCTTGACTTTTCAGAGGCACTAAAATTATACAACTTAGTCATTGAATTTTATAAAAAACAGATAATTGATTATAAATTACAGGCTAGATTGCATGAA
>LAZR01000580.1_pt1 | contig 27228 bp, 37 predicted proteins | sample 329461 | NCBI WGS metagenome assembly LAZR01 (sample SAMN03002196, study PRJNA259156) | marine sediment metagenome | biome: sea floor; feature: Hydrothermal impacted sediments; material: marine sediment; isolation source: Loki non-amplified sample from Loki's castle hydrothermal vent sediment ...
GACACGACAACACCTGCCGTCAAAGCGGTGGCGGTGCTGGCCCTTGCCAGCCGATACTTCCTGCCGTCCGGCAGGATCATTAGTTGCCCCAAGCCTATCCCCCCAGGCGAGGCGGAGAAAGTAGACTTTTCGTCTCCATGATCACCGTAGATAACGTTTGGGAAGCTGCCCATCGCTACCTCCTTTACTTAGTTTGGGGGCGGTTTTTCTAGAGTTACTACCCTTCTCGCAAACTCTGCTTGCCTTTGCCTTACTTTAGGCAGGAGCGGTTGCATCGGCAAAGAGTTCCACAATCCAGCCTGGGAGATACTCACCGACACCATAGCGCCCCACATAGTTTAGCTCCCAGCCTCTCAAAGAGGCATCCCGCTCAGGCTCCACGCTTGGCTCCCGGGCACTGACATAAATCAGCCCGCCGCGTTTGCCCGAAGCGAACACACCACCCTTTGCAGCCACGGCCGTAAGCGCCATGTTGCCATCCGCTATCACGGGTATATCGAACACCCGCCCAACGGAATACCGGCGCAGCACCTCATCGGCGATTCCACCCGCAACCCCACCGACTACGCTGGACACGCTGGGCACTAAGGGGGTAAGGATGTCCACGATGTCCAATTCCTGGTAGGGGTGGATAACACAGGCATAGGGTGTCGGCGCTGGCCCACCGGCAGTCGTTGCATTCCCCATAAGGGTAGCTCTGGCTGCGGCGATATGCCCCAGGGTAAGGGCGTTGGCAGAAGCAGCCAGGGAGGTGGTAGCATCGTCAAGCTGCCCCAATAGGTCTTGGTCACGCTTCTTCTCAAACCCATCACCCAGCAGGACTCCCGCTGCCCGTTTCAGGTCTTCGTTGTCGTCCTCAAGGACATTGTCGGTGAGGATTATCTTCAGACCCACCTCGTAGGGCACAATCTGGACATTGGTATCCTGCATGGTCTGGCTGGCAGTCATGTCCACGGCCTCAGTTAACTGGCTAGCCGTAGCCTCATTGAAATATGGCACATTGACATTCGTGCCTTTGCCCTTGCGGATGTTCCAGGCTAAGGCCCGCATGATGGCCTTGTGTTGGGCCGTGAACATCGCCTCCTCGATAACCGTAGGGATGGTATCCCCAAGTTCTGCTAAAGTTGTAACTCCCACTTATCTCCTCCTTGTCAAATCCCCCGTGCTCTCCGTGCTTCTACATAAGCGGCGTAAGCGCCCGGGTCATTCGGGTTTTTCATCCATGCATCCCTGATTCCTTCGTAGCTTGATGCTCCACCTCCCGTAGATGGCGTTGTGTCCCTTTGGCCTTGCTCTGCTTTACGCTCCGCATCGGCCTGCTTCGCCTTTGCCTCTTTATCGGCTGTGGTTTGCTTGTCTGTCCTCATCTTCGCCAGTCCCGCTTTCCACACCTTAACCGCACCATCTGGCTTGTCAGAGTAGTAGAGGTTGGCTAACTCGTCTATTACTCCACTCAACTCCACAGGGGGGTTGGCGTAGTCCACGCCATACTCATCAGCCAGGGTTTGCAGCCTGATGGTCGTGTCACGCTGTGCTTGTGTTACCTGCTGAGTGGGTTGGGGGCTATCGGCCTTATCCCCGGCAGCCAGTTCCCTTTGCCAACGCTGATACTCAGTCTCTACGGGTTCATCTTCTTCTCCGAAGGTTCGGCGGGCTAAGGGCTGAATGGCCCTTTTTAAGGTATCAATCTCTTTTGCCAGCCTCGCATTGCCCCTATCCTTATCGGCTACTTCTTTGGTGTATTTGCCCTCTAAAGCAGTCAACTGAGTCTTTAACTCCTCTACGGTAGGGCCTGTTGGCGTCAGGACTTCGGGCTGTAAGTCGCCCTCTGGTTCCGCCTCTCCCGTTACCTGCTGATTCGTATCGACTTCAGCTTGTTCTACCAAAACATCCTCCTTTGCTTGAAATGCAAAGAGGCCAGTTTAAGGGTGCTTAACCTCAAAAACTGGCCTCTGGGGGCGCTAATATTTAGTTGTTAAAACGAAGCGGTTCTTGCCGTCTGTATCTCCTGTAACTGTCCACAGTGTTTGCACTTCAGGGTGATTCGCCCATCGAGCTTCTCACCGATAATGCTATTACACTGGCAACACCGAACCGTCTCTAGTTCCTGATGTAGGTAACTTATGGTTACATTAGAAAGTTGTCTTAACATAAGTCTTACCATAGACTGCTCCGTTTGTCAAGTTTTAAGTATTTTAAGAGCGGCTCTTATCTGTTCTACTGTGAGTGTATTGCCCCCGCTAGAAGTTCCAGCAAGAGCATAAAATCTCTCTATTGTCTGCCACTTCAACATCCCTTTTATATGCTCTACAGCCCCGTCCCCAAACTTTCGCCCAATCTTCTTTAGATATTCTGGCCGTGAGAAGTATTGCTTAAATGCCTCCCGCCTGAAATCAATGGCCTTCCTGCTGCCATACATATTGGGATTAAACTGCCCAAACCTCTCCCATTTAGTGGGTTTGCGTTTCAAACTATACCACCATGGAGAGCCAGGGTAGGGTAGGGCTATACTCAGGTTCAACCATTCAAAGTTCCGCTTCATGGCGTAGTCGAGGCTCGCCTGCATATCCCCCAACTTCTCCCCAGGCAGGCCAAACATAAAGTTTGCTATGATGCTAAGGCCCGATTCCTGAGTCACCTGGACAGCCCAATCGGATTGTTTGAACTTCTTATCGCCGGTGCTTTCAAACCCGTAGGCTATCCACCTGATGCCAGCTCTCCACATCCTGGATAGCATCACGGGATCAACGGAATCTAATCTGCCATAAGCCCACATATTGAAGTCGTAGCCCTGGCTGATTATGTAATCGCATATCTCCCTCACCCTCTGGGTGTTCAGGGTGAAACACTCATCCCATATCTTGATATTCCTGATGCCCTTGGCTGCGAAGTAATCCAGCTCCTGTTTCACCTTTTCCATAGGGCGGTAACGCACCGTATGGCCGCCGTAGAGGGCGTGTATGTTGCAGTAGTGGCAGCTAAAAGGACAATTCAGGGAAGTGTAGAGGACTGCGTATGGGCTGCGCCTATCCAGGTCGTCAAGGCAATGCCAGTTGTGGGCGCGGTATTTGGAGAGGTCGAACATCTCCCAGGGAACGGAAGGTGTGCCCTTGAGTTCTCCCCAGTCCCTCGGATGTTTCATGGCCATCGGGTGAAGCCCTGCTACCATAGCTGTAGGCAACCGCTTCAGCAACCTTCCGGCCACTGGCCACTTCGGGGTTGACGATACGGAAGGGTTATTGCCCATCACAACCAGGAGTATGTCTTTGGTATTATATTCCTCCACTCGCTTCACCGTCTGCTCTATGGTCAAGTTTTCTGCCTCGGCATCCAGGATTCTAAGGTCTGGGTCGCCCCTGCCGACATAGTTCCCTGCTATCAGCCCTAGCCACAGCGGGGGTTCTACCGCAGCGAAGGGGACTTGAAGCCGCCCATTGGGATTCACTAGCACGAGGTCAGTGGTCATACCACCATCCTTGCTCCATGCCGGTCATGTTCCAATACGGCATGGCGTATCTCAATCCCCAGTTCATCACATACCTGCCGTTCCTCTGGGGGCATATCCTCTATCGTCTTATCACCACCCCTAAAGAATACAGCAGGCTTTAACACTCGTAAAGCCTCGGCCACCAGCGTTGTTTCTTTATCCCACTGGTTCACCACCACCACATTCAATACCCGCATACCCTCCAGGATAAGCCTCACAATGTTACTTCTCCCTCGCTGGGGGATATTCACATTCCCCTTCTTCATCATGAGTTGGGCATCACTGGAGACTACGCAGAGTATTGCATCTCCATGCGCTATCGCCTGTTTCAGATAGCTAAGGTGTCCGTCATGCAGCGGGTCGAAGTGACCACTTACCATGACGATTACGGGAAACTTAGGCATAACCTGTCCTCCATGACCACCTCCGATATTTGGCGATGATATTCCCCGAATGTGCAACGAGAGCACCCATTGATGTCCGCGCTCTGCATCATATCCCGGTGGGCATCGCTGCCCCACCATTCCAGGATTTGCTTAGGATTGGGGTATGCAGAGCCGAGCCTGTATTTGGCCTCCATTTTATGGTCAACACACAAGTAGCCATTGCCATCAGTCAATATGGGCAGCAGCAATGGCGTTGCCATGCATTTCTTGAATCGGTGGGCTACATGGAAGTTCTCGTCAAACTTGTGGGTAGTAGTATAGACTTTGAAGTCTGAGGTCTCCTCCTCGTGGCATCTCTCAAACTGCTCCTTCACGGCCTCCACATCTATCGGCAACTTCCTGTGCCCCTCGATATCACAACGCTCAAAGTCCACGGGCCTGACACGGAACACCTGGGCACCCGATTCCTTCGCCACCTTGCATTGCTCATGGAGGGAATACAGGTTCTCCGGCAGCACCAGGGAGCACCAGGTCAGCATGACTTCGTAGATGTCCTGACGGAAGTTTGCCAGCTTCTTTATATTGGCCACTACCTGGTCAAACTTGTCCCTACCCTTGACCCTCTCGTATGTTTCCCTATCGCCAGCATCTACGGAGATGGTTATCCATTGGCACTTCATAACCTCATGCATCAGCCTATCGCTGATATTGACGGCGTTGGTGAACAGGCTTACTTTCATGCCCCTGCCATCGGCGTGATTGAGAATCTCTGGCGTGGCCTCATGTAAGCTCGCCTCACCCCCACCTGAAACGCATAAGCCCTTCACACCCCAATCAGCCAGGAAGTCAACCAGCCGGTGCATATACCCAGCGGGGAGCTTCCGCATCTCCCCCACCTCTGCCCGATGGTGTTTCAGATACCGTTGGGTAATGCAGAAGTAGCACGATATGTTACACTCGGCGTAGGGGTCGAGGTTGACCTCGATAGGTGGGGGTAGGGGATTCTTGTCGTCAAGCCAGCCTACAATCTTCTTGTAATGCTCATAGTAAGCTAACCCCTTGAAGCTGTTGAAACTGTTATACTTGTTCTCAGGAAGCCATTCAGTGGCCATATTCCCCCATCTCCTCTACGACTACATAGCTTCCAGGATAGCAATACACATCATCATAGGTTGCCATCACTCGCTCTGTATTGGTAATTCGGACAATCCCTACATTCTTTAGCATTGCCCTTAATCCTCTCGTATAGTCCCCGCAATGCTGGACACCAGGATTAAGTGGCTCTGTAGAGCCTACGCCCACCCTGATAATGACCTTCGCCTTATACTGGCCGTGGGTGAACTCCTCCAACTTGTCCAGGTGGTTGACCAGTTGGTTCATAGCACACATCAGGAAGTCCATGCGGGGGAAGATGGAGATAACCACCTTGCCCGTTAAGGCCATGCCTATACTTGCCCCTAACTGGAAGTCCTCTGCTACCGGGAACTCGATACGCTGCTCCATCGGCACGCCTTCCAGAGTGGCGAACATGGCGTTGCCAGGATACCGCACCTGCTGGCCGATGAATATGGTATCGGGTTGCTGGCCCAGCCAGGTCATGGCATTCTTGATTTCGCTAAAATATGACATTCTTCCCCGTGCTCTGGTGAGGCCAGGTTGGGTTATACTGATAATACTCATCTTCATCAACCACTGAAGGGACGCTCCCCCATACTTCCCTTGTAGGCGTCTGGACTGATAGCCCGTTATCTTCAACTACAAACTTAATCGGCAGGCCATGCCCTCTAGCATATTTCAAGCACTCATTGAATACCCCCGTCTCTGCCGCCATGTCTCCCACAAAGCACCATACCCTCTGTCCCGTCATAGCAACCCCTACAGCGATAGGTAATATGCCGCCCACGATAGCTGAGGTGAAGAAGTGATATTCGGCATTGTTGAGGGTGATGCTGTGCCCTGCGATTATCTCTGCCTTTAGCCACTCCCTAGGGATGCCCTTCAAGAGGGCATGGTGGTGGCTGCGGTGGGTGCTGAATACCCAGTCGTCTGGCTTCACCTGCTGGAATATGCGGATAAGGGCATCTTCGTTGCCCCCTGACAGGTGGACCGGCGCTTTTATCTTGCCCACCTCAAACAGTTCTGCTATTTCTGCTTCAAAGTCTATCAGGTCTTGTTTGGTTGTAGTCATGTGGTATGGCAACCCCCTCCCCCTGGCCATGAAGCGTTATAAGAACGAACACCTTTAAAAGGGATACTCTCTCCTTTTCCTGAATCCATCCAACAAGATTCATCTTTAACCTTTCCATCATGCGTCAATCCGCACCGTGAGCACTTTTTAACCGAATAAGTATAATGATGCCATATGCTAAAATACCCTTGCCGATAGAAATGTCTAGATTCCAGATACTCCCAAAACCTTCTATGAATAATCACACAATTCAGCCACTTAGTGATGGTATGGGGAAGAATCATCACCCATGTAATGGGCTTGAGGATTTTAAGTATTACCCTGCCCCAAAGAAACCAATCGCTCTTGGTTTCTTCTTTGATCAACGGCCACCCGCTACAGCCAGTTCCCTTGCCCTCTGTATCTGCTGCCTTCTGTTTACGGGGCTGACGGGGTTCTTATAATAGCCCCACTCCACCAGCAGTCGGTCAACCTCGGCATCTCGCATTCGGATAAGTTTGCGGTTTTGCTGCATCCTCTTGACATAAGGCCCCAGCCTATATTGGGTTGCAAGCCTCTTGGCAGTTATTGTGTCTCCATCGTTCTCGGCTATAGTCACCTGATTCAGCCAATATTCAAAGTTTATGCCAGTCTGCTTCGCCAACTTATCCCGTAAAGCCTGGTCGGGATCCCAGTAACGCTCCTCAATTACCCTCTTATCAAGACGAAACTGCCGTGCCTTCGGCGTGTCGTTGGCCCCGATTTCGTTCTCAATATACTTTACCTGAGCTGGCGTGAGCTTGCTCATATAATCTTCCAAGAATCTGTCCACTTTGGCTGAGTCAAAGCTCTCAGGGGTCATCTTCCCTGTGGCTTCATCCAGCCTGTCATAGTAGCCAAAAAGGGCTTTCTCATTCTCATTCTTGGGCTTCCTCTTGGGGAACTCCCCGAACCACCGCTGGTATGCCTCAGACTCAATCATGGCTTCACGTTGTATCCCGTAGTGGGCATCCCTCCATTGCTTCTTTGAAAATGGCCGTGGGTTGCCGTTATCATCCAGCATGGGCGAGCCATCGGGATTGACCATCTGCCCTGCATCCACCCATCGGTCAATACCCAGGTGGCGGTCAAAGCGGTCTTGGCGTGCTTCTCTACCTATCTGCCCTTGTGTTTGTCCAGCAGCGGCAAAGAAACTCCTGGCTTCTGGCAATAGTTCAAGCTGACGTCTTTCGGGTCGTGTCAACCCATCCCAAGTCCCATCCCACGGTTCTTTGCCCTCAGCCAACCGCTTCTCATTTATACCCTCTTTTTCCCCCAATCTCACAATAAAGTCACGGGTTCTCTCGGCCCTCAGATTGACTCCTGTAGCCTGCACAGCCAAGCCCATCAACCCCAAGCGGGTTTCTTCTGGCGGTATAGCCTCTTCTGCCCCAGGAATAAGTTGCCTGGCAGCCTCAGTAGCTATGCCCCCTATACCGATAGGGGCAAACAGGTCTCGTGCCAACTGTGCCGTCCTGGATACCACACCCCCAGGTCCGACCTTATCAATGGGCAGGTCAAAGAAGTTAGTGCCGTTTTTCTGGTTAAGTATCGCCCTTAAAGGCACGCTTTCCCTAGACTCCACGAAGTTCTGGGGGTTAAGCACTCTCAGGGCCGTGTCCATCTGTCCCGCCAAATCCAGCGTCACCTCTGCCCCTTCTTTGCCCTTAATCGGTATGGTGGGGGCAGCAAAGCGGGTATTGTAACTAAATGGCAACGGCCCCCAATTATCCTTAGCTATGGGAATAAACCGCTCTGCTGGCAGATGTTCACCTGTTGACGCATAGTGGATAACCTCAGCAGTCGAGACAAGGAATAGGTATGTTCCTATCCAATGTCTGCGCCAGTATGCCGCCTGTGGCCCCTTGATAGCCCCTGCCGCCTGTCGCAGCAAACCCTCCGATTCGTTGACTGAGAAGAATACCCGCCGCAAGGTCTCACGCAGGACACGGTTCTGTATGACGCTCTGGGAAGCGGGTATCGTGGAGTATTTTACATTGGCTATCTTGGCTATCATACCATTCAGTTGGGCATCGTTGAGGCGGGGATAGAGTCTGGCTGCCACAGGTGCAATATTGCGTTGTATATCTGTGATAATGGCAGCCCGATAGACACCCTCAAAAAGCCCTCGGCGCATAGCCAGTTCTGCTTCTTTGACAGCCCCAAACGCCTTCTTAATTGCTCCTGTATCCTTAGCCATTTGCAGGATTTCATCACCCGCAGCAGCACCTTTAAACATAGTTACATCTGTGGTAGACAGGCCAGCTTTGCTTATGCCGTTCAAATTCACCCCTGGCCGTCCCTGGATAAGTGGCTCGGTGCTGTCAAGTTGCTTCGCCAGGTTCAATCGGGTAGTAGGACTAAAGTTGGACTTGAGGATTTGCCCTGCGCTTTTGGGGTAAAGGGCTAGAGCCTTCACCGCTTGTAACGGCTTCCCTGCCTGAAGGGAGTCGACCATCATAGACCAGGCTCCCGCACCACTACGGTTAAGGAAGTCCATCTGCTGAAAGAACGAGCCAAATAGCTTTGCCCGTTTCGGCACAAAGGTCAGCCAGTCTATAATCGCCAATGGATCAAAGGACTTTCCGCCGATACCTATTCTGCCCAGATTGGGGCGTTTGCCATGCATATTCTCCAGCATGTTGGCCACTGAATCAGTGGTTATCCACCGCCTGGTAAACATGGACTGGGGATTGCCCTGAGCGTCTAAAGTAGAAAAAGGTTTGCCTTCAAAGGCAGGGCCAACCTCCGGCACTCGCCAACCGGCAGGGATAGGCCCACCTTCGTGGGGCTTTATCAGGTCATCCCCCATACCCTTCAGGTGTTCCACCAACTCCATCTGCTCCCTGTATTTGACTCCCTGCATACGAGAGATAGCCCACTGCTGATAGGGGTTAAAGGACAGTGGTTCAAACCCCAGATCTCTCATTTCCTGATATGTAGCGTCAACACGAGGTTTCTTGAAGGCGGGGGTTCTGACCAACGGCCTACCTTGAGTCACCCCAGTAGGAAACATGTCTTTAGGAGGTTTCCAACCTCGATAGAAGTAATCCGCTACCGTAGCCATCTCTGGGTCAAAGTCCAACCTCGCTACCGTCTCCCAATCGGTAAGTTCCCGTAGTTCCTTGTAAATGTCATCCATGCCCTGTGGTATTTTAACTTCGCCAGAAGCCACCTTGCTAGGGTTATGCAGGGCATTATAGAGTTCATCTAGTTTCGGTATATCCTGCTCTCTGGCAACTGTCTGGCCCTGCTTTGTAGTCCCTATCCCCGTTGCCTTCAGTTTATCCCCACCTGTTCGGACAGTGATATTGACTACCCTTTGGGCATCACTAATTGCACCCTCATGGAGTCTTAGAAGGGTCTGGTCAGGGCGTTCTTTCCCTACGGCCTTTTCAGAGATTTCGTGGAGTATATCAGAAGGCTCTTTGGCGGGTTGGGTTGGTTTTGCCCCCACTCTGGGGGGCTTACGGGGTGGTTGACCACCCGCATCAGGTGCAGCCGTTTCAACATGGGCAACCTTAGCCTCTGCCGGTGCTACACTGGTAGGTTGCTCTACGGCCTTCTGCTGGACTGCCCGAACACGCTGAGTGGTCTGCTGCGGGGCTGTAACGGGTTGTGCCTTCGTAATCGCCGCAGGAGCCGCAACAGGGGGCTTGACCGCTTGGGCTGGGGGTATCGCTGCCGCCGCAGGGGGCAGGGCTTCTGTCCCTAGCGGGGCAACTATGTCCTCTGTAATTGACTTCTGTTTGACAATACTTATGTTGTCAGTGTCAAACACTATGAACTGTCGTTGTTTGCCTAAAAGTTCACCCGAATCCGCCATTGTCCTCACTACTATACCGTCATACCCCATACCCTTCAGGGTTTCAGGAGCAGAGGTAAAACGGGTTCGCAGACCTTCCTGCTTAAAACTTTGCCATTTAGAGAACAACTCGGACGACCTATCTTTCCACATCTGCTGAATTACTGCATCGTCGGTCACGCCATGGGCTTTTGCAAACGAGGAGAAGTTTCCGGGGTTGTATCCCTTCGGTTTCTGCTTGGCCAAGAACTGCACAACTGAGAACTTATCCTCGGACTCGTTGAACACCTTAGCAAAGCCAGGAAAAGCCGTATCCAGTTTGGCAACTACATCGGGTGAAAGAGTATCAAGGTTGAGAGGGTTTCGCAAGTTCAAGCGGGCCGTGTATAAGGTAGGATTGCGGCTCTTAGAAAAGGCGCCAAATTTAGAGAATCCGAAAGCAGCCACAGTCGCTATATCTGGATTTTCAGTGAAAAAGGTTCCGAGCCTGGCCGTAGAAGCGCCAGTGCTCCCAGCTAAGTCCTCAGGACTGGTTAAAAACTGCTTGATGTCTGCCGTGCCGCTCCCGTGGTAGACAACATCTGGCACAGCGGCAGGCCCAACCCCTACCGCTTCGGGGGCTGCCTGTTTAGGCCGAATGGCCTTTACTTTACCTAGAAATTCATCCCATAGGACTTGTTTTGCAGCCTTAGCTTGAGCGGTAGTTGCAAAATCTTCAGGGCTAAAAGTTCTTAGATTTTTATATTTCAGAAGGGATTCCCAAGCCGCAGTAGTATCTAACCCTTTTAACTCAAGTTTTTCAAACTCTTGGGCAATAAGCTCGTGAGGCCCCCCTCTGACATTCCTAATCCTGTTTATCTTATCGTGAGCGTTCTGTAAAAGGGGCTTGATTTCAACTACTTCACGGCGTATGGCAGCTACTTCCCCCGCCCTTGCCACGCCCGCAGGGGGGACAGGCTCAACGCCCGCTCGGGGGACACGAATGCCGCCCATTTCCAAATCGGGAATTGCTTTATATTTCCCAGCTAGTGCCTTCCTGACCCCTTCCAAAACTTTTAAGTTTTCTTTACCCAGGCCAGCTAATTTCACTGGTAGTCTAGGCCAACCTATAGCCGGAAGAAGTATTAGAGGGTCAAAAAACTCCTCGCTAATATCCCTCTCCCATTCAGGCACGGCTTCCCTATATGCTGGCACAAGGGACTCAAGGTCGCCTTTTCGTAGCGCCTCCCTGATGTCAATACCTTCTTTCAAAGACCATGCCACAGCCGTCAAAGGTTCAAGGATATTGGCCTTTCGCCACGCAAATCCCTTTTGAAACCCCGCCTCTGCCTTTTTCAATGCTGGCTTGTAGGGGATTACATCTTCAATGGGCTTTTGTAGAAATTCCCCGGCAGTTTCAAATGGAGACGGCCTATCCAAGAAGCTCCTTACCGCTCCTGTGCCACGCTCCAAGAGTGAAGGCCCAGGCGTCACTTCCCCTTCCTCGAACTGCTCGCCTCTAGTGGCAAACGGGGCCACGGGCTGTCTGCCCACTGTCGGCTGCTGCCCTCCCCTGAACGCTGCTATGCCCGTAGGGGTGAATGGCGGCTCCACAGGTGGCTGTGGTGGCTCTACAGGGGGTTCCCCACCTCCACCGCCATTCCCAGCATCCAGCATGGCCTTTAGCAGATTCAGCCGTTCTCGTTGCTTATGGCCGGGTGGAGCGAAACCCCAAAACTTTACTGCCAACTTACTTACCCTTACCTTCTTGCCGTTGCTTCAGTTCGGCCTTGCGTTGCGCCTTGTTACGCTTCCCCTGTTGTTTCTTTTTCTTATTCGCTCCCATGGCTTACCTCTGAAAGAAGGGTCTGCGTCTGCGCTCTTTAGCTATCACTTGGGCATATCCAGGTGTTCTCTGAAATGCTGCGGCTGCGCCTAGCCCCCGTTGCAAACTCTCCTCTTCCTCAATTCTTGTCAGTTGCTGCCTCAGCCCCGACACGTCCTGGCCCTTCTTAAAAGCAAAGGCTATTCGTGACCGTTGCGTAGCCACTTGGTCGCCACCAAAGGACATTGGCCTACGGAGGTTGAGGGTGGCTGATGGTAGTCTTAATGCTTCCTCAACATCACCTGACACACCTGGCACAGTTGACTTGAACCCAGCCCTTATAGCTTGGGCAAATTCAGGTTCTCTCCTCGGCGTGCCTGGAAGCCCTGGGGTGCCCACAGCGCCTGCCTGTAGTCTCACTCCTGCCAGGTTCGCCAACGGGCTACCTGGCAATGGCCTTTCTGGAATCTGGACAGATGGCACTCCAATATCAAGTTGTCCTGTGCGTTCAAGGCGGTTTATCTCCTCTTGAGGCACACCCATATTAGCCAGGATTTCCTTTGGCTGGAATCCCGCCCTTCTCAACTCATTAAAGACAGTCAGTCTGCCACCAAGCGATTGATAAAGAGGTTGGTCTCCTGACTCTCTGCCTGATGGGGTGGCGGTGAATGGATCGCCGGTCACAGTCCTGCCACCCTGTATCATGTCACGGACTGTCCTCAGCCGTTCCTCGGTCTGTATTTTCTCCTTCGTCTCATTCAGTTTCCGCTCTGCCAGGTCAAGCGCCCTATCCCCTTGAGCCAACTCCCTCGATGTCTTAGCTGCACTCAGTCCGAACACCTTTTCCCGATAGGCCCTGTCCGCCTCTTTGTCGCCAGTGGCCCGTGAGAACACCCGTTCCCACTGGTCGGCTTGTGTAGCATCCAAACCCGTCAATCTATCCAGGCTGACCCGCCACTTCTCATCTGCCGAGTCCAGTTCCCGACTCCTAATGTCAATGGTGGCTTTGGCAGTCTCCATGTTGGCCTTGATTTGGGCTATTTGGGTTTGGAGTAGAGTTTTTCTTTCGGGGTTTATCTCCTTCTCAAATTTTATCTGTAGGTCTAGTAGTTCCTTCTGGCTTGCCCGATACTCGCTGGTGCTCTTGTTGACTTCCCTCTGGAGGGCATTGCGTTCCTTCTGGATAGTGGAAGCATCCGCTTGTGCGGCGGTGAGGACATCGGGGATACCAGGGAGGACATACGAGGGTTGGGGTGTCCCTTGCTCGTCAACATCGACAAAGTTCCCCTGGCCGTCAATGCGGAACATGGCATTGACAACTTTACCTGTTTCGGGGTCTTTCCAGGGGAGTGTTTCTCGACTAACTTTCCCTGGCTGAACCTTTATAAGTTCCCACGAGAATACATCACCGTTCCAATCCCACTCCTGGCCTTCAGGTGGTGGAAAAGGGGGAACCTTTGTGGGATCGTGAAGACGGGGGTCTCTAGCGTCTATCGGGTCGCCATCATCTTCTCCCCCAATGCCCAAAGTGGTCGGTGGGTTATCTATAGGGTCACGAAACAGGTAACTGCTGGCTCTAAATCCTTCTCTTGTGGGACTCACTGATGTTCTCCCTCCTTTCCATCTCCCTCTGGAAGTCTGCCGTTTCCTCCACGCCCTGCTCGCCCGTCAACTTTGCCCAGAGTTCTGGTGTCATGTCTTTATATGCCATCATCTGCTCCTGGGGCGACTTCTTCTCTTTTATCGGCCCCAGGAACTCGGCCATAGACTTGCCCTGCTCCCTCACTCTGTCTTTTATCCCGTCTATCAGGAATCGGAGAACTCCTTTATCCTCGGCCATCAGCCACCCCCTAGAGAAGCCACGGCTTCTCTAGCAGCATTAAAATCTTCCTGAGACTGTGGCTCGGGTATAGGTGGAGGGCCTGCTACGCCTGCCTCGCCCCTGGTGGGGCTACCGCCCACCACCCGTCCGCCGCTCCTTGTGGCCTTTCCCTCAACCGCTTCTCTCCGTTTCGCCTCAGCCTCCAACTCTGCTACCTCTTTCTCCAACCCCAACTCTTGCACAACCTGCTTCTCCACCAGTTGCCATACGAGGGAACCTGGGGTGTCGCGCATAAGTTCATACATACGGTCAAGGTCAAGTTGTCTATTGAACTCGGTAGCGTTTTCCTCACCCAGGAAGTCCTCTACGGCTCTGTCTCTGGGGTAGTCCAGCTTAAGGTCTTTATACATTAGCATCCGCCTGGTCTGTTCCTCCGGGTTGCCAGGTTTGATGTCCACCTCTATCCTGTAATACCCCTCTATGTCCTCTTTAGCTATGGACTTCTCGTTTATCTTCACTGGCACGCCCATATTCTCCACAATCTTCAGTGTCGTGGATAGGGCGTTCGCTATCACATGCTTCAGGGTTATCTTCAATGGCTCCCACTTCTGCAACCCCAGCCCCACTCTCTGGCTCTGGCCTACGGCAGTCTCACCAGCTTGCCCTTTGCCCCGCAGCAGCATGGGATCGAACTCCTCCATCAACCTTTCGTTCAACTCTATCTGTTGAACTAACGATGACGGTATCGAAGGTGGAGGCTGTATCTTCAGCTCTTTTACCCCTTTCACCTCGGTATAGACATGCCCTGGGGCTATTGTCAAATCAGCATCGCTTAACGGGTAGGATGCATCAGACACTATCCAACTTGTTATCGGCGCTGCCCAATAGTTGGTGATGGTGTCTATCTTGCTCCTGTCCCGTGAGTCCTGCACGATGACATCACCCATTGGTCTCAGGAAGCCGAATATCAACTTGGTCAGATCTCCGTCATACGGCCATATCCCCAACGGGCTGAAGCCCCGTATATAGGGGACTACTCCTGCGGGGTTATTAGCCGCTTCTTCGCCGCCTAGGGGTATGGCGTGCCATGATGTTCCTGTTACACCCCCTTGCCCTGCAAAATAGCCTCTAGTGGTAGGTGTCCACCACTCGACCAGGAATACATCTCTGTGCGAGTCAATGCCTTTAGGCATGGAGGTTTTGCCTTTGTTCCATTGCTTCATCAGTCGCTCGACATGCTCGTAGGTGTGAACTTTCTCCTCGAAGAGCAATAGTGGCCTTGAGTAGGAGTCCATATCAAGTGTTGCATACACCATCCGGCTATCGGGGACACTCCACTTGAAGGGTATGCCGTCATATTCGTCCGGGTTCTTGACATAGTTCCAGTCTGCATCAACCTTTAGGTAGACCTCACCCCTCAATGGGTTCTGCAATGCCGCCATACGCAGGTAATAGGGCTGTAGCATGGCCTGCCAGTCCAACAACGCCTGACACCATGTCTCTTTGAGGTTGGCCTGGTCTTTTGCCTTCTGCGTCTCCTCGCCACTGGGTTTTGCCTTCGGGGGTATATGGCACACGACTTTATCCATCGAAAGCCAATCAGCGGGGCCGTCTACAATCCGCCTGCCCCTGGGGGGTTTCACTTTGTGAGTGATATAGGGGTGACTCGCATCTTCATTGGGGAACGGGTTGAAAGTTTGCAGATAGTAGGTCTCTTCGGTATCCTGCAACTTCCTCAGCCCGGAGTATTTCTCATTCTTCTGGTATAGATACGCTGCTATAGCTTCCTTTACACTCATGTTTGCCATTTATAACCTCGCATAGGCGTGAGTCTCCGCCTTCTTGTTGACTACAACCTGTTTCGCCACCCATGCCGCCCCCGCCATCGCCATTACCCTATCATCCTTTGCCCCTCCTGCGGCTTCTGGGTGTCCCTTATCCGTCTGTAGAAAACTAAAACACTCCTTCACGGCTTGCTTAGAGTGGACTATCGTTGACCCCTGCCGTATCCCTTCGGCCAGGTCAATCAGTATCCGCCATCGGAAGTCCCTGCTGGTGGGCACTCCCAACTTCTCATTATTCGCTCCATGTTTGCATAGCTTATCCATCGGATATCCCAGGGCCTTGATAATGTCTATCATCGCTTCCCCTACCCCATTGGACTCTATGCCTAGTAGGGGGAACTTGAATAACCCCAATATACAGTGTGCCCCCTCAGCAAACAGGTCTCGAGGCAGGTTATTGGTAAAATCTACCACCATCTCCCCCATCTGGCAGTCCATGATTTGCAGGCTGTGGTTGTCCTTTCCTTGCCCTGCGGGATCAATCCACGCTGCATACCGTCTGGCGATAACTGGTTGCCTATATATCCCGGCAACTTCTTCTCTTGCCACCTCTAGTAATTGCTTCAGGGCTTCAACATCAAAATAGCATAGCCCCTGTGATGGGGCCAGGGCTTCCTCGGCGGTGGTGGGATACTCCTGCTCCCATAGGGCAATATTGGGATAGCCACGTTTGGTATCATTATACCATGCCTGGTCACGCCCAGGTCTCACACCCCAGTTGAAAAACATCTGATGAAATCCCGACTCACTCCCCCTTCTCCACATCTGCTTGAAAAAGGTGTTTATCTTTTGCTTATCCACCGTTGAGACGCCTATGAACTTGCCCCCGGCGTCTATGGTCGGCTTAACGGCTGCATAGTTCAATTCGGCATAGGGGTGGAAGTCCCACTCATCACATATAACCAAACTTGCCGTCTCTGTGCGTCCTGCGGTCTCGGTAGCGGGCAAGGCCCGTATTTTGCTATCCATTGCGGGGAAGGTCATTACACTTGCTCCCCCAGGGCCTAGTGACTGCTTTAACCACTCAGGCAACTCCCGATATATCAAGGCGCACCGGGCCAACATCTCCTTAGCCTCATCCTCTCCCTTGCTCAATAACAGGACATTTGCCCCTTCGTTAAACATCGCGTAGTGCGTTGCATAACCGGATAAGAACCAAGTTATCCCTACTTGCCTGGCCTTCAACACCTGCAAGAGGCGATGGGCCTCGATAGCTATATGTAGTTCTCTAAGGTGTTCCCAGGGTTGGAAAGGGATTATCCCCTTCCCTATCGGCGGCGGGTCATTTATCTTGACCGTCTCCACCATCCAGGCCCAGGAGTCGGCTGCCAGCCTCAGCCATTCGCTTTTTAGCTTCTCGGAACTCTCTGGCCATGTCGTCTGCATTAAATATACCTACCATCCCCTTTACTGAGACTTCTTGGTTTCTAGTAAAGACTCCACGTCCATGGAGTCGGGCCAAAAAGGACTTTAACTTGATATTCTCATCAGGCGACTTCCCTAATGCTATTAAACCGTCTATGGCTTCAGGTAGCGACCCATCCGCCCTACCCTCTGCATACTCTACGGCCACCACCCTCGCCTCCTGCACCCTGGCCTGGAACGCTTTATCCTTGTTCATCCAGAGCTTCAGGGCGTTCCCACTTATCCCTATGACCGCCGCTGCTTCTTCCAGTGTTCCCCCCAGCCTCGTCTCATTCACGACTATCTTCTGCTCCTGCTGGTATCGGGTCTGCTTCCGCTTCGTCCGCTCCCTGACTTTCCTGCCAGTAGCCCCTGCCTGCTGCTGCTTCTCGTAGTGCGCTCGGCCTGTCTTGAGGGTGGCGGGTGATAGAGTGGTCACTCCCCCACCTCCACCCGCCCCAGTTCTGCCTCCTGCGCTTCCCGGAGACGGAGGGTTGAAATATCATCGGGGTCAGCAAGGAAAAGTGTCAACCACCTGCTATCTACGGTGAGATTGGTATTACCAAAGCCTGTTTCGACATACCCACCTGTTACCATCTGCCCCCCTTTCGGTTCAGCCCTATGCTTTAGGTCGCATTACTTGAGACTGCAGGCTTCGACGGGGTGCAGGAAGGACACAATGTTGGATGAACGCAAGCGTTGGCATCAAATAGCGGTCTCTTTTTCCCGCACCTCATACATATAGCAACACTCATCCCCTAGTCCTACCTGTAGTTGGTGACGGATAGGTTAGGTCTTATCTCCACTGTGATGGTCGGCACCGTCCCCCCTAAGCCCACAGTGACTGCCGATGCCGTCCCTTTAATATCCCAGATTACCATTTCATTAGCGGCCATTGTCTACTCCTCCGGTTCACACTATTTGAGTCGTCCCAGCCTCCACAAGCTCCTTCTCTATCGCAACATCAATTGCTTCTCTGATTGAGGGTTGCCAGTCTACAGCTTCTACAAAGAAAAGGGTGGAAATAGCTATAGCTTCATCTGCATTGGGAACATTTTGCATACCGCCAGACGAGATCGCCCATCGGCCAGCATCATCAGAAATAAGCGCCTCACCATCTCGCTTCTCTAACCAATCCAACCGCTCTTTATCGCCCATGTTCTGCCTGTTCCTCGGGCGTTCTCCACTCTCTGGGCTTGCCACAGGGCATTGTTAGCCTCCCTTCATCTCAGCCCCTTCCAGGCTGTGGCCTAGCTCCCAGACCCTGGTTACCGGAGTGCCATCAACAAGGTCACTACCTGAGTCGAAATGCACTCCTGCAGCGTTCAGGTGGTCTTGGGCTAGGGACAAGTGGTCTTGCTGTTCCCTACTGGTTATCGGTATCCGTAGCTGTGTCAAGAGACCTCCTGTTCGGCCAAGTCAAACACCGTTCCGGGGGGCTTGGGCCTATAAGTGAGCCTCCACCAAAAGCTGTATCGGTTCACCTGAGACACAGCCCAACCCTTTTCCAGGGTTCCCTCAGCCCTCGCCCGCACCGCTTGCCTACCCAGGGCCACACATGCGCTAGCCCATTCGAGCCATCCTAAACACGATTTCCCCTGGGACGCTTGAAAAACCTGCGTCTATTACTTCCGCCACAGGCAAGCCGCTGGTAATCCTGGGGCAGTTTTACCTCATGCCCCAGGAGGTTCGTTTGCCGACCACTTATATTATAACCCTTCTGTCAACCCTGGGCCTCAAGGAATACATGGACTGACCAAAACCAAGTAAAAGTTGACCGATTTATTGACCTGCCCAGCTTCCCCCAGATACGATTTTGAAACAGTTGGCCCAAACCCCTTGACAACCTACACTACACTGTGCTACACTAGCTAAGGTGGCAGCGAGCCACCGAATAATGAAACAGGAGGACAGGACAATGCCACAATGCTCAGGAGGGCTGGTAGATTGTGAGGACGAAGCTACCTGGCGGAACGATAATGGCGTGGAGGTATGCGAACACCATAAACTTCTTATAGACGCCTTTGGATGGGAGAGACGAAATACAAGGGTCTGGACTCAGTTACAGCCCGCCAGCTCTTAGGGAGCGGGGCAGAAAGGAGAACGGTTTTGAAATGCACCCCCTGGATCAACAGAGAAGGCTGGACAATTAACCTGACTCCAAGAGAAGTAGAGAGGTTTCGCCTCCTTCTCTCTAAGGCTCGGCGTCTCGGAGGGAAGGCTGATAATCTGACCATGAGGGTAGAGATTCAGGATGCCCCCCATGCCTAACCCCATCCCCTGCCCCGAGTGCGGCACCCCCATGGCCCGCAACGGAAGGCCCCGCACAGGCCGGAAGCGAAAGCAGCGTTGGCTCTGTCGTAACTGTGGCCGGACACGGATAACGAAATTGGAGGAGGAAACATGAAAGCACGAATCGAAGTCGGATTTACCAGAAGTGACCTTTCACATTATCGCCATTTTAGAAGGGAATACCTTGAAGGGGCGGATGCTACTTTCAAAGATGGTGTAGGCAATGTGGTAGAGGTAAGTATCAGGACTCATGGCTACCGAATTACCCTCAATGGCCAAGACCTTAATGTGTCCCTTAACCAAGAGCCCCCCACCTCCTGAGCCCCCCCATAGCCCTGAAGCCCCCTGGTTTTCGTAGCTGTTGACTGGGGGGTTTCCCTATGGGGGAAGGGGGGATGGGGAAAGGTCGGGGAAGGTTTATCTACAGTAGATAACTACAACAATCTACAGTAGTATCTACCTACAAGGGGGGTATATATAATATACCCTTGTAGATACTGGATGTAGACCAAGGATTTATGTAGATACTCAATAGCTATCAGTTTCCTTAGAGAGTAAGGCCCATCTAGATTCTTTTAGTTGTGGATCAAGAGAAGTAAAGATTCTACCCTTACCCCGCCACAGAGATTGAGAGATTGACTTAGGTTTTACATTAAGAGCTTCCGCCAACTCAGCTACTTTAATGCCCGATGGTTGCAGCTTTATTGCGTTAATTATCCTGCTAGTTATACTCATTCGTTCCGCCAGTTCTGGGACGGATCGAACATCCAGGCTCTCAATTGTAGTGCCCAAATCAGATTCAGCTACATGAAAGCCTATGGGGTAACGGTTACGGAGAAGAGAAGGGGGGAGGTTAGACTTGTGCTTATATAGAGCGATTTTTATTTCATCCTCAGAGTCCATAACCGACCGGGCCTCAAGAACATGGCGGGCGCGGTTGACAAAGAATACATCACCATAAGGTGACTTGACCTTCTGCTCCGGGTCCTTACTCTGGTGGCTAATGATAAGACTTGTTGCCCCCGGCATAGATCGCAGAGCCTGGAATAAGGGCTCAGAGTTTTCCTTCGCCTCTTTTGCCCCACCAAGCGCGGGGATGGCGGAATCAACGATAATGAGTTTAATGTCCCTGTCAATTACGATTTTATGAATCTCCTGAATTTCTGTGTCTAATGCCCGGTGACAATAGCGATAGGCTATGTTGGGAGAGAAGTCTAGTTCCATGCCTGCCTCGATAGATTTCAACCGCTCGTTGTGCTCCTCCCATCCCCATTCCCAATCCAGATACAGCACATTACCCGCCTCCGGCGTAAGTCCTAGACCACTCCAGCCATGCTGGACAGACAAAGCAAAGCACAAAGCCAGCATGGACTTGCCTGTGCCCCCGGCGCCGAACATTATCGTAATATCCCCCTCTGGGATTATCCCTTCCAACCTCCACCGGGGAGTGTGGCGCTTGGGTATCTGTCCTATCTCAATTACTGGTTCGCCCTTTCGGTGAGCCACTATAACCGCTTGGGATACCCCCTCGATTATCGTGTCCCAATTCAATGAGTTAATTTGCTTTGCCAGGTGAGATGCCAGGCTACGCTTTTTAGCTGTATCGAGTAGCGATAGCCGTGCGGTGTGGATGTGGTCGCCAGCCGTGTTCTCAATCGTGACCTCTCCCGATATGCTGTCCCCCCGCTCATGTATGCGGTCAAGCCGGATGCGAAGCCCAAGCTCAGATAAATCAAAGGTATAAATGCCGAATTTGGACTCGCATTCAAGCTTTTCAGGCATTTCCCGCCTTCTTATAACCTGGTAGCGTAGGTTGGCTGGGACTCGGTGGCCCCCCCTCATACGCCTGCCTCACCATCTGCTGGCCCCGGCTGATAGCTTGTCGCCGGTCCGCGCAGTCCTTCACTATCCCCGCATAATGTTTCAGGTGATAGCAGGTAGCCACAGCCGCCAGGCAGTGTATCAAATATGCTGGCCCGCCCACTGCCTCAAGTTTATCGTGGACGGCCAGCCAGTGGGCCAGGATGAGCTGGTCAGGGGGTGTCCCTTGAAGGGAGAGGGCCAAGATACCCTCGTATATCCACCCGTTCTTGTCCCGAAAGAAATCAGAGGGCTTTAGTTCCACTATCCCCGCCATCTGCTCCGCCATCTCCTCACGGTTGCCAGTGGCAAACAGCATGATAGACCCCAGGATCGCCGATTCAGCCTGGGTGTCGTGCGGTGGTAGCTTTTCTTCAGGCATAAGTTCTATCCCGCAACACCCGCTGTAGTCTTTTCTCCTGCTCAAGTATAAAGAAATACCATAGCAAGAGTTGCCAGAAATCTACCTTGCGAGGCACTTCGTAGGTGGTTTCATCCATCACGCCCCCTTTCTATGTTTCCCGCCCATCTTTATCACCCTCGCGATGCTCCATGAAGCAGTCGCCGCATAGCATCTCCTCATGGCCTGGAATGAGGGTCAGAGGATACCAGCCATAAGGCCATACATCCGCCTCCCGTTCTTCCTCGCGCCCACACCAGGTGCAGCGTATTACCCCTGCGGCACCCTTCAGCGCTATTTTGCCTTTACCCCACGGTCTACCCATCACGCCTCCTTCGACAAGCTCAGGACATCGCCCTTGTCCGCCATGAAGTCGTCATGGGCCAGGAGGCAGGCCGGGCAGAGGGTAGCGGCTTTGTTGAAGGAGCTATCGGCCCAGTATAGAACCAGCCTCTGCCAATCATCAGGTAGGGTTTTCACCCCTTCCCCTTCCCGCACCACCTTAGCCGGGCACCTGTCGCATTCTGTTACCGTCTCCGTGTAGGTGGTCTGCCCCATTAGACGCCTCCTTTTAACAAATGCTATTCACGCATTCGGATTTAAATTCTTTGAGTTGCTTGCGACAACATGCTTCTGGGGTAGCCCCATCCTTTGGGATATTCCAAAAGCTGGGGAATCCAGTATGTTCCCAAAGGATATAACCTGCTTCGTCATCGTTGCTGTCAGGGAAATACTCCCTGACCAGCTCTAAACATGTCAGGCCCTTCCCCCTTCTTGTTTTCCTAGCTTTCTTAGCCATGCTTTCTCTCCTTCCCGAATAGTCTGTAGTCCTGGCTCCGCTGGAAGCGTGGGTCAGTGGGCCAGCCGCCGTTCTGAGGATTCTCACGGGACGGACAGTTCCCCTTAGCATCCAGTGGCGCTTCGCACCCCAGGCAACTGTGCAGCCCCGCCGTCACGCAGCCGGTGTCTCGGGGGTGCTCATTCCTGCCTTTACCTGGCATGGGCTATCTCGACCCGTTTTGTGTGCAGGGCATGGTTTATTACTCCAAGATTTATACCTAGTAAGCGGGATAAGCGGATAGCACCCCAGCCTGTCCTTATATGCTCTGACCAAATGGCTTCATAATCATGCTTTCTACGTCTGCCAGTTTTTTTATTTACCCCCAGCCATCTACCGTGACACCTCTGGCCACAAAACTGATGGCCACCCATGCGTAATATCTGCGCTCTCATTCGCAATACCAAATCCCCACACACCTCACACTTAACCGGTATCTGCCTACAGGACGAGCAGTATTGCTTGTAAAAATCAATTTCTGCCCCACAACTTTTGCACCGGCGCGCAGGCTTAGATGGCAGCAGTCCTTTCCTGCCCAAGAGAGCTTTCGGGTCCTGACCGAATATCGCCGCCAACAGTGTGTTGTAGCCAATGCACGGGGACTGAGTATTCGGCATGGGCTAGGGCTGCGCAGTGACGGTAGCTGGCTGCTTGGGTCTTCCCCTGCCTATACTCTGCCCGGACTTTACCCTCGCTAGACGGCGGCAGGCGTCACAGTATTTCCGCCGGGCAAGGTTAGGCGGCACGGCGGAAGGCTGCCCACAGGACTGGCAATAGACAATCGTATCTGGTGTATTCATAGCGCCTACATTATAATCATAGATTTTAGCTCCTGTCAATACCTCCATTAGCTCCTGTCAGCCGTGCGGGGTGGTCACCGTAGCTTTGCCCAGATACGGTCTTAAAATTCTTGGGGAAACTTCCCCTAAAGGACTTGACAGGAGCTAATCCATTATGATACACTAGCTGAGGTCGGGAAACTTCATGCCCGGCCAGCATAGTGCCGGCCCTGGTCGAGTGAAAGACTAAGGGAGGAAAATGATAACAGCTTTTGAGCGATTCTTGGCAAAGATAGATATTGTAGACGATTGTTGGGTATGGACAGGAAGTAAACGAGGTCGAGGTTATGGGGGGTTTTGGTTCAATAGGCATCAGGTATATGTGCATCGTTTTGCATACCAGGTTTATATTGGCCCAATCCCCGAAGGTTTACAGATAGACCATCTTTGCAGGAATCTAGTATGTATAAACCCTCAGCATCTCGAAGTGGTGACTCAGAAGGAAAACATATTTAGGGGAGAGAATTTCACAGCTATAAATGCTGCTAAGACACACTGTCCCCAGGGACATCCCTACGATTTATTCAACACTTACTTTAGTCTTGAAGGTGAACGCAAATGTCGTATCTGCCGGAGAGACTTTGAGCGTCTCCGTTATCACCGAGTATAGGCAGGCTGACCCAAAGCCCCACCAGGGCCACCATTAAAAGGAAGGAGAACACGATGGCAGTAGCAACAGATATAATGACACAGGAAGAGATTACAGACCAGACGGCTAAAGCTGAGGCCCTGATGAAGTGTATTGGGGAAACCCTTGAAGATAGCCAGGGGAGAGGAGTAAGGCAAGGGATGAGAGTGAGGGGGTTGAGTGGGTTTGATTGGGGATGTATTGCCGATTGGTCAGCCCAGTTGCGCCATATAGCCGTCCAGTTGCGGAACGAATATACCAGGAGGTGAGCCATGCGTCGCCCCAGGTAGGTTAGCCCCTGACCGGGCGGGCATGATTGTGGAATGTCAGACCACTTTCAATCATCCCGCCCCATGAGCGGCTTAACAAGGTGTTAATAAGGGGGCAGCATGAAAAGACTAGTTGACCTGGAATGGACGATTACGGAACTAAATAAGGAGGAGATTCAGCTTGCCATTCATGCCGAACAATATGACAGGGAAGGCTTAACCACAGAGTCAAATCATGTCCTGGAAATGTCCCATGAAGTGTGGGCGAAGCGAAAAGGTCTGGAACGGGAACTGGCCGAACTAGGCCAACTCGAGGCCCTGATACGGGAAATAGCCCGTGAGGAGATTGATAAACAGTTAGAAGCTGAGAGGGAGATACACTTTTTCAGGGGGTGACTGTGAGCATATCCAGGCTATCCAGGCCCTGGGACTGGAACGAAAAGGGGTGGTATGAAGATAATCCGAGACAATGAACCATACAGTATCAATATGTTAGCTTTGCTTATTAACTGGGGCATCCACCGATGTAACTATAGGGGTTGCACTAACTTCCCGACCACTATCATCTCTCAGGTCGAGGGCTGTGATATGTTTGGCTTATGTGAGGAGCATTATCAACTATGCAATACCCCAGGTGGAGGGAAGCTGAACTTAGTATGGGACAACTTTGACGCATTCAGGCAAGTTGAGAAGGTGCAACCATGAACCGCCCCACCGATCCCCGCATTGCCGCCGCCATGGAGAAGCTAAAGTGTTCGGGATGGATATGCCCCACGCTAGCAGCCGAGATGGAGACAGAGAGAATCCTGACCGAGATGCTTGTAGAGGAGATAGCCCACGGCTTGAACCTCACCTGGCGCACCGTGGGGGCACTGAGAGAGCTAAGGCCAGGGGGGAGGATTCAGCTATGAGCCGAGTCACTTCATCCGGTGCTCGTGGGTTCCGTTGCGGATATATCAGCTATGACACATGGAGAATAACATGGGTGATGGACTTTTACTACGCATGGTCTCCACTGCGTTGGCCCCGTGGATTCAGCCGGATAACAGACCTGGCGGGAGCCAAGCTATTCTGTAAAAAACATGGCTTGCCTGCCCCCGTAATAGTATCTGACCAAACGGCATCCTACCAAGAGGATGACGGAACGCCGAATTAAGGAGGTGAGCCATGGCTGAGAAGCGAATCAAAACGACATGGGATGAGGAGATAGCGGAGCTTGAGGAAATAAAAGGCATCGCCTTTTCTGCGATGGAATTAGCACACCCCGAAGGCTTAAAGGCTTTGTCTTTTCTAGCCGAGGGCTACCGCCGGGGTGTGCTGGCCGAGCGGGAGCGGACGAGTGGGGTGGTGGAGATAGCTAGGCTATTGAGAATGAATCATGAAGGCATTCTGAGTGGTTACTTTAAGGAGCAAACAGAGAGCCTGCTAAACCGCTTAGACGCAGCCCTGGCCGGGCTGGAGGAGGGGGGATGAAAGTAGATAGCGCAAAGATTATCAAGGAATATCTGGGTGCTGTGGCCGAAGCTAAAGGGCAGGAAATGGCCGACAAAACTGAACTCTATTATGAGCGAGGCTGGTTCTGGTATAATCCTGCCGTGAAATACCCGGATGGTTCAATCGGGCCAAGAGGGTGGCCTTACGGCCAGAGGTCAAAGGATATTATAGTCTTGACCAATTTCTACTTGGGGGTTGCAAGGAAGAATAGGGAAGGCAGGCCATGACCAGCCCCCTACCTGACGGCTTCACCCCTGCCGGTGAGCCATGCCCTCGATGTAGTGGGTCGGTGCAGGAGTCATGGGGCGAGCTGACCTGCCTAAACTGTGGCTACTACCCACCGGGGCCGGACAGCATCGGGGGCATGAGCGGGGAGGCCCCACTGAACAACCATCTGAGCACGATTAAGCGTGAACCCTACCAGGGGCGGAGGGCCAGGCGAGCATCAATAAGGAGTGAATGATGACCACCCTAACTAAACCAGTCTATCATGTTTGGAGGGGCGAATATCGGCCCCAGGGGACACCTGAGAGGCCCTATGCCTATACCGAGCAGTATATCCTAGTCCGGGGGCAAAGGGTAGTCCTGACGGCCCAGGTGAAGGCCCGTATAGAGGCCCAGGGCGGAACGCTGTATTATCCAGTGAGGGGGTAGCCAATGGCGACTGAGGCCCAACTCCAGGCCCAGATAGCCCTCAACCGGGAGCGGGACAGGCTCGTGGAGCTGGCCCGAACCAACATCTGTTACTGCGATGGCGAACTGGTGGTGGCCTGGATCGGTGGGGAGTATGTCCTACGCTGTGGGAAGGATAAGAGCCACGAAGGTATAAAACCGAAAAGCGAGCACCACAGAATGATAGAAAGACAGGAGCGAGAAGATGCCAATTCAAGGAATATCTGAAATCAGGCGGTTGCCCCGCCTGGGTAAAATCAGGCTTGGGGTGAAGGTGGACTCACCTGGCAAAAGCCCCTACCCTAAAGCGGTGGATTACTTCGTCTGCCCCCCAGAGGTCGAGGCAGTCCACGGGGAGAAACCCAAAACCCTGAACATCATGTTCCCCGTAGAGGATGAGGCGGTATTCGCCCAACAGTGGTATCGGGGCTACTCCATGACCCGAGGCCTGGTATGCAAGGGGGATGGTTGCAAAGCTGACCGTATTATAGACAAAGCAACTGGGGCATTGGTCAACCGGAACAGCAAAGATGTGGAATGGCGGGAGACGGCCTGTCAAGGTGAAGGCTGCCCGGAGTATCAAAGTAAGCAATGCAGACGGGTGATGAACCTTCAGTTTCTTTTGCCCGATGTTCCCGGCCTGGGGATATGGCAACTCGACACTTCATCCTTCCACTCTATCGTCAACATCAACTCTGCTATCGAGCTAATCCGGGGACTGTGTGGGCGGATAAGGATGATTCCCTTGATTCTCTCTGTAGAGCCGAGGGATGTCACGCCAGAAGGGATAACCAAAAAGACTATTCATGTCCTACAATTGAGGAGCGACCTCAGCCTGGCAGGTATCCGCCAACTGGCCCATGAGCCAGCCGTCCAGATTCAGGCGGGGCAGATGCCAGCACCGGAACCGCCAGAGAATGAAGAACGACCCGAGGACCTTATCCCCGATGAAGTGCTGGCTAAGGCTGAGGCAGAGCAGGTCAACCGCCCCGTAGGGCAGGCTCAGGCTGTAACGAAAAGCGGGGATAGCCCAGACCCTATCGAGGAGCTATGGCCTGATGATGAAAAGCAAGGGGCAGAGGATACGCCGCCACCGATGGCCACCGACCCCCAGTTGGAGGAGATACGGGGGTTCCTGGCCAGGGGCCGCCGCCCAGAGGATGATATGGATAAAACTC
>LAZR01000581.1_pt1 | contig 27203 bp, 19 predicted proteins | sample 329461 | NCBI WGS metagenome assembly LAZR01 (sample SAMN03002196, study PRJNA259156) | marine sediment metagenome | biome: sea floor; feature: Hydrothermal impacted sediments; material: marine sediment; isolation source: Loki non-amplified sample from Loki's castle hydrothermal vent sediment ...
TTGATGCTAATTTCCTTCGGTTTTTTACGATCTTTTCTATCCTCTAGTTTCTTTATTTCTAGGCTCTTAACCTCTGGCATTTTAATCTTTGGAATCTCAATTTCTTTATCTGGTTTGATATCAATTTTACTAGGGGAGATTCCTTGTTGAATCACTTGAGGTAGTCTTTTCCCTATAGCCTCAATTCTTTCTTATTCACTTTAGCCTTATACACACTATCTCCTTTTGAAGCTATATTGTATAAACTTTCTACAAACTTAGGAATATATTTCTCAATTAAACTTGCTCTTCTTTCACTTTTTCTTAAATTTGCTTTTCTATTAAGGTATATCCTCAGTCTTCTTCCTATTGCTTCGAGACAATACTTAATTTCTTTAATTAACACATCATCGTCAGCTAAAGCATTTTTTGATTGTGATTTGAACATCAGATGTACAAATGGCCCTGAAACATTAACTAATAATTTTATTGGTCCTTTTGGTAGACCATTATCATAAACTTCTAAAGCATAGTTTTTCCAGTTAACTAATTGGGTAGCTTTAGAAATAGCACAATCTGCACTATCCCTTAACTTAGGTGTTCGATTTACAAATCGCGATAAAACATCTCTAGAACGCTTAGGAACCTCTAAATTTCTAGAATGCGCTAATACTGCTTCAACTACATATGCTAAACCCTTTCCACTCGTGGGAGCTCTTGTTTCTGCTGCTACAAAATCATCATCTTTTGTATAATTCTCAATAAAATAATCGAGAACATTACTATAACTATCAACTGATTCAGTATCAGAATATGGCAGAATGTCTACTATTGCTTTTTCTAATTGTTGCAATTCAATTTTTTCGCCACCAACATTAAAACTTCCTAAAATTTCTGAATTTAATTCAATAAGTTCCTCTGGAGTTATTGAGATAGAATCTTTAGAATCATCCTTAGTTTCCAATCTATCATCTCTCGATTTGTTAATCTTATCTTCAAGAAATATATCGTAATTTTGATTAATATTCTCTATAGGAATATCAAAATCATCAATATTTTCTGAGATTTTCAACCCGATTTCTTTAATTAATGTATTCTCTAAAACTAATTCACCTACCGGAATAACAGTATCAGTAGGGGGAGCCTTATATTTAATTGATTTAAAAGCAAGAAATAAGGAATTAAATTGTTCTTTGCTTAAATCAGAGGGATTAGCTTTTGATATTTGTACTTCTTTTACTAAATCTTCATATTCAGATCGATTTTTTATTTTTTTTTTTTCTATTATCCCTTCTCGCGCATTTTTAAACAAGTTGTTTAATTGATTTTTAACTTGGTCTTTTTTCTTGTTATTATCCTCTTTATCCTTTAATATTTTTTTAATTTCTCTTTCAATATTTTTAATTTCTTTTCGAGTTTCTGTTTTCTCAATCCGATTTTTTTGTTTTTTAATTTCTTTATTAAAATTTTCTAAATTGTTATTTAATTTACCATAATTTGATATTAGATTCCAATATTTTTCTTGGAGTTTTTCTGATTCTAATTTATATATAATTAGCTTATCTTTTGGTTTAATGGAACGTCCTATAATTCTTTTTTCATATCTAATTAGAAATATTTCCTCTGTTTTCTTCGACAGTTTTTTTACAAACCCATCTTGGAGAATAAGAAGGTTTTTCTTTTCCTGCATATCTCTTTCTGCAAGTTCCACAATTTCTTTTGCTATTTTTGGACTAATTCTTACAAAATTTTTTTGGAGAAATGCAGTAATAAAATTATTTTCTGATTTTGAGATTAAATCTTGGAGATCACCAATATTTACAGAGGAAGGATGGGATTTAGCATATTTTGGCTCTTTTGGAAACGAGGAGGCTAACCTTCTATATATTTTTTCCTTACCGAATGGATCAATATAAATAATCGTAATGTGAGGGTTCAAAAATGCAGTTTCCTCAACATATTTCTCTACATATCCTCTTATATATTTAACATTTAAATAATTTAATTTAATATACGTTCCATGAAGGAAAGGGCTATCTATATCTGTAGGATGAATTAAATATTTTTTTTCATTCTTAGAGGTCGTAAAAAATTCCGAAACTGTAGCATAGACAATATCTTTCGATTTTGATACAGCAATCACGGGTTTACCAGTTGTGTTTTGCGCATCACTAAATGCACTTGGAGCCCCAAATCCTTGACTTCCTCTAGTTTGCTTTAATTCCATAGATTTAGATGATGCTAAATATTTTCCAAACTTTCTCAAATCAATTTTAGACATGCCAGTACCATTATCAAAAATTTCAAAGGTGTAACTCATAATATTTTTCTGGCTAATTTCCGATGTTAAAAATGATGGTGCTTCAAATTCTCTAATACGAACGATTACAATCGGTTCTACATCAATAATAAATTCAACCGGTTTAATAATCTCTTCCATATCATCAATGATTCTTTTTACTTCCTCTTCTATCTCTAATTCAGATTCTTCACTGATCTCTCCTGATTCTTCTTCCTTTACTCCTAATTCATTAGTGCTACTAATATTTTCTCCACGAGACTCGCCAATACCAAATTCGTTCATTAAGGTATGTTTTGCTTCGTTATCTAAATGCTGAGATCTTTTCTCCTCTTTTATTGTTTCTAAAATTGAAAACTTTTCTAAAAATAATTCTTGATCTAAGGAAAATCTAATTTTTGAATCAGGTTTATTTAATTCTTTCCACTGAAAACTTTCTATTGCATCCAATGCATTGTCCAGGAACTCACTACAATATTGTACATGTTTCCAATAACCAAACTCAAATCCAACTAACTGAGTCCGTTTTCGCATATATTCAGCGATTGTTCCTTGTGTAATCTTACTTTCTTCTTTTGTTGTAATTTTCTCTACACTCAATCCAATTTTCTTTATTACTTCCTATAACAATAAATTATTTTTATTTATACATTTCTTACAAATTTAGCGTAAATTAATACCTAATGTTTATTATACGTCTTGATATCTTAGTCTTCAGTTTCGATCTGTTCCTTAATTTATTCTTCATTTTTTACAGTACATAGTTTAGTATTTAAATATTATCCTTCAATTATAAATAATGAAAAGGGATAGAAATTTGAGGAAAACTTTAAAATATTACGTCCGAAATTGGTATTATCTCTCTTTTCTTTTATAGTTTTCAAGAGCTACATCTATTATTTTTGATGCTATATATCTTTTAGTATTTCTTTCAACATGAGTAATTTGTTTATTTTTGTTTATTATGTAAACTTCATTATATTTACTGCTAAATCCTATATCTTCTCTTCCAATGTCATTTGCGACGATAAGATCAATTTCAGATTTCATTAAACGTTTATAGGCTCTATCAATCAATTCACTTCTAGACACGTTTGTTTCCGCTTTAAATCCAACAATAAAGAGGTTGTAATCTTTTTTTCTTGCAACATTTATTATTTTTGGAGTTAATTTCATATTAACATGTAATTCTTCATTATTATCAGAAGAAATTTTTCCATCTATATATTTTATTGGTTTATAATCACTTATAGCAGCTGCGGAAATGAAAAAATCATTGGTTCTACTAGATATTTCTTCTTTAAGGGCTTTGATGAAATCATCAGCAGAAGTAACATGAATAGTATTAATATATTCTGGAATTTTAGCCATACATTCACCAGCTATAAGTACTACTTCAGCACCTCTTGCTGAGGCTTCCTTTGCTAGTTCTATACCCATTCTACCAGAAGATTTATTTGAAACAAAACGAACAGAATCTATCGCTTCTCTAGTCGGTCCAGCAGTAATAATTACCTTTTTACCCCTTAAATCTTTCGTAGTTATTAATAAATCAATTACTCTGTCAATTATGTCATCAACTCTGGCTATTTTAGCTTTTCCTTCTGAAAGCCTTGGATTTAATATTTCAACTCCGCATTCTCTTAGCTTTCTTTCGTTTTCTTCTAAAATTGGATGTTTATACATACTTTGATGCATAGCGGGCACGATAACAATCGGTATTGAAGTACCAAAAGCTGTAGTAGCTACTGTTGTGACGGGGGTATCATCAATAGCACATGCAATTTTAGAGATTGTGTTTGCTGTGGCGGGACATATCAAAACCAAATCAGCTTTTCCAACAGTTTTAGGTCTGTCACCTGCTAGATACACATGTTCTACAGCACCAGTTAATTTAGTGATAACTTTATTTCCAGTAGCCCATTCCATTAGCGAAGGATTTATTAGTTCAGTAGCAGCTTTAGACATAACACAAATAATTTCAGCTCCAAGCCTCATAAGTTCTCTTGCTATTATTGGTGCGGATATGACCGCAACTGATCCGGTTAAACACATGCATATAGTTTTTCCTCTGAGGATTGTTCCTTTTGTCTCGACGATATCCTTTGAAGGGTGTTGAAAGTTGTTATTTTTCATATTCTACAAATTTAGGTATGTATTTTTCAATTTAAAATTCAGCTATCAAGCAATTAAAACTTATGTAAAATAAAAAAATAATGATAAACTAATTTTGATTGGAATTAGGTAATAAGTAATAAATTTTTTCCACTTTTTTTGAAAGGAGTTTTCTATCCGATTTTAAATAATTAAATCTAGAAATGATATAAATCTCATTAACTAAAATTTTATGCGAAAAATTACAATTTGAGAATTAAGTCAAGGAATCTACAACATTTATTTTCAGATTTAATTTAACACAAAAATCTCGGAATTTTTTAAACTTCTCTGACTTCAGAGTTGGTTTACCTTGTATATTTAAAATCCTCACAAATTTTTTACCGTAATAAGTTTTATTTATTTCTGATAAATCGTATGTTAAGTTATTTTTATTGCCCAACCTTAAAATATTTGTATTTTTAAATTCATTTCTTCTTAAATCATTAATTAGATTTGCATATTTGAAAAAAGCTGTGTTTTTCATTTTTTTTAAATCAAATATAATAGTACTTCCAAGTTCTCCTTTATCTAATATTTCTTCTATGAGAGAATGCAATTCATTCAAAAACTTGGATTTTAATTGTTTTAACGTAATTTTAGGAGAGATTAATTTCTTAAAAATTTCATAGAAAGAGAGATCCAATCCAGCTAAATCATCATTTAAATTTAATAAATTCAATAAAAGATTAATGTTCTCCAAAACATTCGATTTTAATTCTTCAAAAACATATTCTTTTTCATCTAAAATGAACCTAAACAAGAATTCTTTAAAAGCTTCAATAAAAGAAGAATAATTTGGAATGAATAATCTATTTGGGTTATTAATTACTATTAGATTCGCTTGAAATGGATTAATTTCTTTGTAAAGTACGGCTTTTATAAGGGACAAAGGGTAATATCCTTCTATAAAGGTCATTCCTCTTGAAACACTCTTTATTGCATCTCTAAATGAACATTTTTTTATAACATTGACAGTTTTAATAATATTGCTTTCTATTTTAACGGGAGTCTTTTTACAATAACAGAGATCAAATGGTTTTAAATCATGGAATAATGGGTTATTTTGATCAGGAATTATTATTTGAGAACCATAAGCATTAACTATACTCCCTTGAATAGGCTTATTAGCTAAGTTCCATTCAATTATTATTGTACGCTCTAAAGATGCTTGATCAACCCCATAACTATATTCAATATTTCTGCTTAATAAAGACAAACCGTCAATTATTTTGATTTTATAATTTTCATCCTCTCCCCAAAATTGTTTTCTATAATAAAAAGCATCCTGTAATTTGCTCAAATCATCTAAAAACAATTCTTTCATTATAAGATAATTAATACCGATTTCAGAAGATTTTATTGTTTGATCATTTAATCCAAAAAAACCTATACGAGAGATTATGTAATTATAGGCTGGATTTCTTAAATTTTCTTCATGATGTTTAATTATATATGTATTTTTTTTCTTTTTAAACTCTCCAGCGGTTTTTTTTATATTATATCTTTCAATAAGAACCTTTAAAAAAGCAAATTTTTTCAAATAAACTTTTTTCTCTAATTCTTGTATTTCTATCTTATATTTCCGATAATGATTGTAGAATTTCTCTTCCGGGATATTTAATATATGAAATTGTTTTTTCATCAGTTTTAATTTATCAATTATACAGAAATTATCTATTTCTGAGAGAAAATATTCAACTAGATCTTCTTTAAATGATTCAAGCTCTTCATCCGAAATTAAAATATTAAAATCAGGATTTACCTTGCTGAGTATCTCTTTATTCTTTTGTATAAGATATATCGCAAGGTACTTATTGTTTATATTTGAATCTTTCACCAATTTCTTTAATTCATTAAAAACCGATGCTAAAAAGGTAATATCTTTAAATTCAAAGATTTTATCAAAAGATTCAGTAATTTTGAGAAGATTAAAAAACGAATATTCTTGAATTAGATTTAAGAAGTCTTTAATGCCCCTTTCTATATAACTATTAAATTTTAAGAAGTAAGCCTCTAATCCACTTTCATATCCATTCTTTAAAAATTCAAAGAACTCAAAATATTGATTATTAGAGATTGCTGTACTTAAATATATTTCTATAATCTTTTCGCTTTCAAAATCATTAATAATCGCTTTATCTAAATAACTTAATGCTTCAACACAATTGTTATTATCAAAACATGAGTTAGCTAATAATAGAAAATTCTTACTTCTCTTTTTGGAACTCAAATCTTTTGACGTAAGATTATAATCATCAAAATTATCTAAAATATTTTGAGCAGTTTCATTTTTAATGATTGAAATTAACTTTAGAAGATGAACACATACTTTTTTCTCTCTGTCAGAATGAATCCAAAAGGAAGGACAATCATGAAAAATTTCTTTATTTTTTTCATCTATAATTAAATGAAATTCCCGTTCGTTATCTAATATAAGACTTCTTATTTTTATGGGGGATTCTCTTGAATATATAATATTTATTTTATTACTTAAAAATTTGAGAGATTTTTGATAAAGATTTATTCCAAAAATCTTAATTAATTGGTCAGAAATTAATTTACTGGTCATTTTTTACGTTAGAATCTTGATTTAATTATTTCTGATATTAACTTAGGAAATTCATTCCAATCTTTTATAGTTAGTAGTTGACCTCCAGCAATTTTTACCATTTTTTTCGCTTCTTTTAAATTATAAGATGTTTCAGGGCAAACTAAAATAAAATCAATCCCCAAAGAACGAAAGGTTCTCAATTCTTCCATGGCTTGTTTAATATCATAAATTTCCGCGTCAGTAAAAAGTATATTTAACTTTTCGCGAGAGTTTGATTTTTTTTTAAATTGTTGCCTAGCCCATTCAAGAGCTTTTTGAATGATGGTACCACCTTTTGCTTCTACGTTTAATAAGTCATCTGCTAATTTTTCTAAGTCAACATTTTTTTCCATTTCCTTTAAAACATGAGTATCTGATTCGAAAAATGTAATAGCTAATTCATCTTTTCTCATACCATATACTAGCATCGTTACACATATCGCCATATACGCTAATTTATCCCCTGACATTGATCCACTAATATCTAATTCAAAACAAGCACTCCTTAAACCCTTTGCAGTTTCTTTTACTAAAAAATCGTCATAGTTAATATGTTCAATTTTTTTTCCCTTCTCTAATATATTCATTAATGTAGCTTCGAGATCGACATTCTCAAATTCATCTCCAATGCTGAATGGGCGAACTCGATTTATTGGAATCGGACCTGTTATTGAAGTCCCTAATCTTGCTCTTGAATAATATATTCCTAAATCAATTAACATTTTTTTTGCTAACTCTTTAACCTTTTGCTTTGTTGTTATAGCCAAGTTCCCCCGATGATTAAACCACTGTTTTAGTAGATTTTCTCCACTACCAGCAGAAAGACTTGAAATCATTTTGTTTTCACCCTCTTGACCACCGATTTTTTGAGCACTTTTTAGAGCCTCACTCATATTAAAGTTTCCAAGAGCTCCTAATGCATTTCTATTATTGGAAGCTAAAGCACTAGCGGTAAGTTCTTTGATTCTCTCATTATTTAATTGATCATGAATCTGATTCATTAAATTACTTAATCTTTGAAAATCAGCTTTTTTATTTTCTACTAATTTCTTCAATAATTGATAATTTGGCTCGACTAATTCATAAATCTCGTCTTCAGGCATTCCAAGATTTTTTCCTACCTTTCTAATATCATCAGGTCCAACTTTTAATCCTATTTTTCTCAAAAATTCTATTACATCTTTTAATTGGGCTGGTGTCTCACAAGATTCTAAAGATAGCTTTATGAGATCTGGAATATTTTGCGAAATCTTTTGACTACATTGAATATTAGAAGAACTATTTGCTAGTTGATGCAATTGGTGAGTAAGTGATTTAAAAGCCTCAGATTTCTTGTTCTGAGCATTTGCATCATTGATAGCAATTTGAAGTGCTTGATTAAAGAGATCTTTCCATGATTTATTAGCAAATGCGGTTTTAGTCAAGGTTTCAAGAGACAAGTTCATTTTTGAGTCCTTCATTTGTTTTTGAATTTGATCAAATAATGTTGGTCTAAGATTAGTACCATAGAATTGATCTAGTGAATTTGCTAGATTAAAATTGTGTTCAAATGAAGAAGTTTTTAGAGAATTATTAATGATATCATCTAAATCAAAATTCGGAGTATCTCCGAAATTTTTAGCAGCATTAAATAATTGATCTAAATTTTTTATCTGATTTTGGAGCTTCTTTTTAAGTTCTTTTATAATATCTTTTGGAACCGCATTTGATTTATCTAAATATGTAATTGTTTGGATTAAATCTTCTAAGTTACCAGTATTCAATAATTTATCTAAATCTCCTTTGATATCTTGCTTATCAAGAGCTTTACTCGTAATTCTTTCCCAAGAACGCTTAGATTTCTCTTGAATAAACCTATTTAAATCCAGAGAATTCCCTGCTTTAAGATCTTTAGGATCCAATGAATTTATTTTTTGAGTCAATCTTTTTTTTGCTTCTTCGATTAATGCATTAAAGGAACTGATTTCCTCTTTATATAATTCGGAATCGTCATTAAAGAAGTGAAGCGCTGATTTAAAGGGTTCTTCGTTTCTTTTTTCATTCAATTCCTCCATAAATTTTTCTAGCTGTTGAAAGACACTAGTGTCAATAGATTTTGTAGTTTCTATCTCATCAATGAGATCTTGTAATTGCTCTAACTCAGATTTAATTCCATTTTCAACTAAATTATCATTAATATTATCATTTCCATTATCATCGAAGTATGAACTGATTAAATTTTTTTTATAATTAGGAAAAAGAATCTCAAAAGCAATTTTTTTCGCTAAACTTTGGTTATCTGGTAAAGACGTTACCGTACTGATTTCAATAAAATCATTTGGGGTTATCGATCCCTTACGATAATACCTTGAAACGATTAAATTAGGGATTGATAATACTTGTCTTGATGATGGGATTTGTATAATATCAGAATGATTTCTCATCCTTCTAATAAACTCAACAGCAAATTCACATGGATTTTCAGGAAATACCCCCAAAAATTCAGCCTCCTAACGTTTTAAGTATTATGTTTTCAATAACATCTTCAACTTTTACTCCAGGTTTAGGCTTTAAACTTCCTAATAATACATGACGAGCAATTTCAGAAAGATAAACATATACAGATTCTTTTTCTTTTAATTTATTCTCTCTTTCGAGGAGTCTTTTTCTTGCTAATAGTTTGGCAATAGCAATTCCTGCTCTTATAGATGCTGGGATCTCAACATCGATTTTATTCTGTCTCGTTTCTTTGATAATTGAATATATAAGTTCTAGTTCAGATTCTTCAATTACAAAATGTTCTGGTAGATTAATTCTTATAATATCTAATTCAGTCGACTTATCAGGATATGTTAATTTAATCCAAACTTTAATTCTATCCTTTAATGCCTCAGAAAGCCGATGAGTTCCTGATAATTCTTCAGGATTCATAGCACATATAAAGAAAAAATCATCATCAGCCTTTATTCGTCCTAAATGAGGGATAACTACTGAACCTTCTTCTAGTGGCTCTAATAATGTATTTTGAGAATATTCCGTAGCTCTATTTATTTCATTAGCCAAGAATGTCCCGCCTTCTAACATTGCATTTAAAAGTGGTCCAGGGTTAAAGGCTTCCAACGTAAAGCCTTTTTTTAAGGTAATAGCAGGGTCGAATGAACCTAAAAAATGAGAGGGTTTTATACTTTCATCCATCGTTAGCCAATAAAAACCCTTATTTTTGTTTTCTTTTGCTCTTAAACTGGCAAAATATCGACATAAAATTGTTTTTCCAACTCCGGGTGGACCTACTAAAGCAGGAAACAATTTAGTTGATTCTGCATCTCTTAATAATTCTAAAACTTTTCCATATTGTCCCGTAAGAACTATATCTATGGGTTCTTGTGTGATATCCCTGATAAGACGCTGATTAAAAAGTTGTTCAAATTTTTCTTTATCTATCATTTTAATTCTAATTTAATTAAAGTCTATGAGAATAATAAGTGTTTATGATTTTTAACTTTAAAGTCAAGAAATATAAAGAATTGGCTATTATTAATGAGGGGTTTTAAGTAATCATAATTGAATTAATTTTACCTTACTTTTTTAAGAAAAAGTGGAGAGCGCTTGATTAGTAATTATGGAACCATTTATATATAAATAATTAAGCGGACCTAGCAGGATTTGAACCTGCGACTTTCGGATTAGAAGTCCGACACCCTATCCATACTAGGCTAGTTAGGATAGCTAATTAGCTGGCTAGGTTATAGGTCCTTTGATTACCTATTAAAAGTCTTATATTTAATAAAATATCTTATATGATGTTTAAATTTTATTATGATTAACAATCACGTTTTATTTAGTAGGTAACTACAAATTAATAGGTTTTTCATTTAATAGTTGGTTCTAATTTAATTTAAATAAGATCAGAAAGATTATTTTAAAAAATTAATAAATTGTTAATATATTTTATTTAATAAATGAAAATCATTCATTAAATTTAAGAGAGTAAATTAATTAAATAAAAAGATTTGGTAAATTAAGAGAGAGTTTCAATCTTGCTCAATATTGAAAATAAACTTTATATTCATCAGAATATTCCATACTCATTTAATTGGAACAAAGGTCATCACAATGAGAAATTTAATCAAATAGTAACTAATCAAGAAGAACTAAGAAGATTAAGGAAACTTTTTACGAGAATCTCTCAAGGATTAATACCTAATAATTTATTTAATTCGCGTATACTTCCCCGAGTCTCTCAGTTTAAAATAAAAGGGTTAAAATCTGCTCTTGTTAGAAGTTTTAGTAAAATTTTAATAAGATCTAGTAAAATCCAACGATATGATTCAAGTTCAAAATTACCTACGTATGTTCAAAATGTTTATGAAAATTTTAAAGAAATTAATATTATTGGACACCCTGGACATGAACCTGTATTAAAAAGTATTTTAATAAAAGATAAGAATTCTCTAGCCATAGAAATTCCTATTTGGTATAATAATGATAATAATAAAATTATCACAGGTCATATAGATTTGATTCAAATCAATGATGACGTCGTAAAAGTAATAGATTATAAACCCGAGGGAAATTTTTTAATTTCTTTACCCCAAGTAGCAACATATGGTATTTTATTAAAATCTAAATTAAAGATCAAGAAATTGAAATGCTTAACTTTTAATAAAAATGAAGCTTGGGAATATGATCCTAATATTTTATTACTGGATATCAGGAAATATTTAATCTCTAAGAGTATTAGTGAAAGGCCGTGGGAGGCTTTTTTATAAATGCCTTGATTTTAGATTTTTTTTCCAGTTGGTTTAGTTGATTCAGATTCATCTACAGATTTAATATACCCCCTAAACATCAAATAACACAAAATTAAAGAGATTAATTCGATAATGAGGCTTGTGAATGTAATTATTGTGCCATTATATCCTAGATATCTTAAAATTAAAGCACATCCAAAACCAGATGAAGCTAAAATGACAATAATGAAAGCTTTAATTATTTCAAAAAAAGAGTCTTTTAAATAAATAAGTTCTTTTTTAATCCACAAAAATAAAACAACCATAATATAAATCCTTAAGTTCTAATTTACCTTAAACCATTAAATAATGGATATTTTATTATCTTTTTTATTTGATAAAAAGTAGTAATTATTAAAATTTAAATAATAATTAATTATTTTTTTAATAAATCTGGTATAATAAAGGTATTTTTCTATAATTAAGAAGATCTCTGTTTACTTTTAAATTTTGAGTACAAAGCTTTATCTAATAACCGTCCAATTCTTAAAGCAATCTGATTTGCTATTTCGTACCTTTCTCCATCGAGGATATTTCTTTTTTCTTCTGGAGTAGGGCTGTGACCAAGTCTTTTTGTTATTATTTTTTCAACAATATTATTTATCACTTCGATTATTTTCTCAGAGTTAGGTAATTTCATCTCTAAAGCATTAATTTTAATCTTTTCAACAACAAAATTAAAAAATTGGGTAAATAATTCTGCAGGTTCTCCCTTCAATTCACTGTGAAGTTTAATATTATCGGTGGCTATTTTAGTATCTTTATCTTGCCAATATAGCTGATTTGGGTTAATTCCCGGACTATTTATTCTCATTAGTGACCCTGTGATTCTTCGTTCTACCCAATTCAAAGTATTTAATTCCTGTTGTTCACGTAATCTTTGTGCTTTTTCCTCTTTCTCTTTTTTCTTTTCTTTAACTATTTGTTCTACCTCTGATATCCGGAATTCTTCAAAAGTTTCAAATCTTTTGATAATATCATATCCTACACAATATGAAATTGGGGAAAATACGTCAGATTTCAATTTTAAAGGTGAAATATCCTCATAAATTGGGCTTGGTTCATTCTTCAAATCATCAATTGCACTCTTCATTGATTTTTCCATCAATCGGGCAAAAATGAAGCCGTTTACAAGAAAGGGTTGATTTGAAGCATTAAAAACAACAACAATTTCTTCCTGTCTTTTAATTAAACGCGCTATAATTAATTCTTCAAGCTTAATTCTGATCCATTCCTCTGAATCGGTAGTCCCATAAATTTTTTTAAAAGTTAAGAGAAAAAGTGATCTGTCATTGGAAACTTTAAGATACAACTCTATTATTCTACTCAATTGCCTTAAAATTTTGGATAATATATAAAAGAAAATACCTTTAGCTAATTCATTTATTATTTCATCAAACTCCAAAATAAATAAAATATGGGAATAATTTTGTAGGTTTAATTCATTTAAAAACACTCTATCTATAGCTTCTTTCTTTCTTATATATTCTCTTAGGCTGTTTATGCTAGAACCTACTTCTTTTTCTAAAAAAGTGAATAAGTCTTCACTTTTTTCTAAATTTAATAAGTTGATAAATTCAAGATCGTTGATATTTTTTGAATCAGAGGTGTAATTTCTACCAAATTTGAAATTAGATTGGCAAATAGCTTTTTTTGCTTTATAAATCAGGTTTTGGCTTGGATCATTTAGAGAAACAATATCTAATTTTTTTAGATTATATCTTACCATAGTTCTCTTAACTTTTTCAGATAATTCTTTATCCACATTTATTAAATGTAATATATTATAAACACCATATTTACTTAATGTATAGATTGTATCATCAAAATCACATTCATTTAAACACTGAAGAAAATAAACAAAATCATTGGGATTTTCTCTTAATTTTTTAATTAATTCCAGCTCTAGATAACTCAATATTTTTCTCTCAAATTCATCATAATCTGTTTTCTCTTTAAGTCCACTTTCAATTTTTGTTATTATTTCTTTCTTTATTAGGTTAGCATCTATGTATGCATTCAATCCATTTATTGAAATTGGAAAACGTTCGAAATTAAAGGCAAGAACCTTCTTTTTTATCATTCTGATAGGCATTGCTTCAACTTGAAGCTCTTTATATGATTTAAATTCGAAATTTTTCCGGATTTTGTCTATTAATCTACTTAATGTTGCTAACTCTATGAGTTTATCTTCTTTTTCTTCAGATTCTAATTTTTTCTCTAAATCAACAGAGATATCCTTAAAAGCGGCACTTTCGGCTAGAATTTCCTTTTTAACTTCATTAGTAAGACCCATAAGATCACCGATAAGATCATAAAAATAGAACGGGGGGTAATTTAGGATCATTTCTTGCAATTCTCCTTCAATTTTCATCTCTATATCTTTTATCATTTGATCTTTTTGAATTTCTTGTAGTTCTACACTTCTTTCTTCAATTAAAATCGAAATAAACTTATTTTCTAAATCAATAACCTTGTACAGAAGATTTACCTCAAGAATTAACGAATCTTTTAATAAAGCATTAACTTCCTCAATTATAATCTTCTTCTCTATAAGTTCCAAACTTTTTGTAGAATCAAATGTAAATTTATTTGAATCTAATACTTTTTGAACTCTAATTCCTAAACTGTGATAAATATGAATTGCTGCTGTTGAAATTAGTAGATCATTAAAAGTGGATTCTTGATTAACTAATTCAAATATTTTCTTCCTATCTGCATCCCTTTTAAAATGTGAAATTATTAAATCAACTGTTTGAAAAAACCTAAATGCACCCTCGACTGCTGTTGATTTTCTCTTCACTCCACTAATCATTAATCTTTCACCCATGTCCTATATACTTCTTTAAAATTGTCTGCTAGTTCGAATCTTGCATTATTATGCCAAAATTTAAAATTTATAACATGAAAAAGATCTCCATTAAAAAATTCTTTTTCATTATTTGTTAAGATATGTTTTAATGTTAAAGATATTGGCCTCGGAATTAATTTTGAAAAATATTTCAAATCCATATTTTTAATATAATTATAAAATGTCTCATCTGTACTTAGATTAAAATACTGGAGAGGTAATAATTTCTCTAACTGAAGATCTAATTTAGTTAATTCAATCTTCATTTGATTTTTAACATATTTCGGAAATTCAGTATTAATATCAATACTATTTTCATAATGATTATAAAATTCAAGTAATAGTTTTTTTTCACCTTCATTTATAATACCTGCTATATATGTGTCTAAAAAATCGAGGAAGTTTTTAAATTCTTGTTCCTTTGATTCTCTTTCTTCAAAATACTTTAAAAAATCGTGATAAATCTCTATTAAAGTCCAGTTTTGGTTTGTCTCAAGTTTAAGATATTTCTTACTGTAATCTTTAATCCATTCTAAGATGTAAAATTTCCATTTAAGATTGATTCCACCCATCCTTTTTTCTAAAAATCTATGGAATCTATTTGCAAAAGTCACCGGATCTGATATTTCTTCTTCTTGTTCTTCTTTTATGTATCTATTTATCGTAGAGTGTCTTAAAACATAACCTAATAAATAATGTAATTCATTTGAAAACTTTTTAAATTTTTCTATATGCCCGATTATATCTTTAATTTCATTTTTCATTTGTATTTCAGCAAATGAGACTAAATCTTCAATTTTTAGGCTTATATTTTTGAAAAATGAATCAGTATTCTGGTTTACTAATTTAACAAATACTCTATTGAGTTTTTCTTCTTCAAATTTAAGATCTTTTAACGACAAGTGCAGATTTGTTTCTATTTGATTAAATAGGAAATAACTCAATTTTTCTATTAATTTATGACCTAAAATTTGTGCTGGTTTTTGCTCTTTATTAAATTTTACTTTTAGGTTTTCTATTAATTCAATTGTTAGAGTTTTTAATCTGCGATAAGATAAATATCTAGGAAGATTTGATTTTATTAGATTAAGGTTTTTTTTAACTAATTCAGAAAAATAATTAAATTGTGAATCCAATTCTACAACTCTCATACTTTTATTTTGCATCACTGAATTTTCAATAAATTTTTTCGAAATTCTACAGATTTCTTCAAAGTTTTCATTTTCTAATTTTCCTTTATATAAGATATAATGTTCAAATTTGTTGAGCAATTCAACTATATTGCCCTTTTCTCCACTGGTAAGAAAGTTTCTTGAATACTCTAAAAACTTATTCATATAACCTTGTAAATCTATCAAGATTCTATTGGTACAAGAGATTAACCATTCTGCAACTTGGGGTTCATAAAATTTTTTGATTTTTTCTCTAATTTGAGAAATAAAAAAAAGGAGTAATTCATCTTGGGATTCATCCAATGTTCCTGTATTTACCAAATTAATAAGGTTTGTTCCAAGATTTATAGTTTTTTCCACGATAAAATTAGCACTCGGTTCTGATATTGAATATTTGAGGTGTGCTGTAGCTTGTTTGCCCTCAAATGGAGTTTTCAATTGATCAAACTTAGGATTTAAAAATTTAATTTCAATAGGTTTTTTATACCATAAGATCTCAACATTAACTCTAATTTTTCGATATGTACTTAGCATTTCCTGCTCTGTAGGTAGCGCTGTACTCAACCCAATTAATTTTTTATTCCATTTATCCTCAATCAGTTCCCCATAAAGTTTTTTACTAAACCTCGAGGCAAATTTGGCATAAACTCGTTGTCTGCTTTCATTATCTAAATCAGGACGATCACAAAATTCTTCAACCTCAAAAAATAATTTACTTATATTTATTAATGAATCTCGTGATTTATGTATATCTAAGTATCCCGTTTCAGGTTTTAAAGCTAACATAAGACTTTCACATTCTTTATATTTACCAGGGATAAAAATCATTGATTTTGGATAGATATTGACCTGAGCACTTTTTTCATCAAAATTAAACAAATCAAATTCAATACTAAATACTTCTGCTCCTGTATAATCTCTCAATATTGCATTATACATTGTTAAATATTTGATTACTTCTTGTGAAAGTTTATTTACTTTATCTCTTGTTAATCTTCCTGGACCAATAACATCTCCTACAATAAGATCATTTGGAGAAGAATATCCAAATATTAATGAAAATTGATAATTTATAGATTCACGTGTGGTTATCATAATTTAATTTCATTAGTATCTCTTAATTGTTTAATCATAAAATTATAATCAATAAAACGCCATACTCAGACTCTCCAAAAAAAAATGAGCTTATTTAAATAATTTTAAGTTTATATTGTATTAAAATTTACTTTTGATAAGAAAATAAATTATATCGATAAAAATATTAATAAAAATGATGGATTATTAATGAAATCAGAAACCTTTAATTAATAAACTAACTATTAGAAGTGGAAATTATCGATTTTTAAAAAAAATTAAACCTCAAGAAAGTTGAATCTTTGTTCAAGTTTCAAAAATAAAAATATAATAATAAAAACACTATTATATTTATAATAATAAAATCTAAAAGCATTCAAGGTGAAAGCTAATACAATTTGGGACTGATTTAGGCATCAATCAAGAGGATATAGAAAAAATAAGTCCTCAAATTACTTTCATAACATCAAACGCAGATATAGAAGCCATTGCACTTGTAAGTTTTGAAGGCTATCAAATTGCGTTCTCAGCTTTGCCACAATATCATGTTGACGGGGATCAATTTTGTGGACTCGCGAGTGCATTATTAATGACAGGAAGATCGACAATTCAAACACTGTTTCAAGAAGACTTAAGTGAAATAATTGTCCGTGCTGAAAATGGCTACATTGTTATTACAAATGCGGGTCGATTAGTTATTGTTTGTGCAGGTACAATAATTGACACACTAATGAAATCTGTGAAGGTAATGAGAATCGCAGCTAAAAATCTTTATAAAATATTCGAGGATCGCTAATTTCTAATAAATATAATTACTTTTTTTAATTTTACTAAGAGGCATGAAAATTATATTAATTGCTTGGTTCAATTAAAGGATGTAATTTTTCGTAATTTCTTGACAAAAAAATGAAAAAGATCAATATCTTTTTATGTATTCATGAATAATTTAGATATATAAGTTTTTTTACGTGATTCGGTTTAATTATAATGGTTTTTAAAAACACCGGTTGGCGGTGGCATTGGCAGTAATGCCTATTGCATTGGATTAAAGCGAAACCACACTTTCTTGATTTTTAATTTTTATATTATACAAAAATAGAAATTCTTCTTCTGAGTCTGCATTAATAAATTGATTTCCAATTTTTTGATGATACACACCACTTAAAATTTAAGAAAATAGAAAAAAATAGGTAAAAATAATGGTAGATTATTTTAATGCTAGAATTTTATTAGAACCAAGTGAAGTTCCAAAAGAGTGGATAAATCTTTTACCAGATTTACCCTCTACTATGACGCCCTTAATTAATCCGATGGATTGTAAGCCGATACCACCAGAAATGGCATTTGCAATATTCCCAAAAGAATGCGTTTTGCAGGAAGTATCTCAAGAATCGACAATTCCAATCCCAAAAGAATTAAGGGAAATTTTTGCTAAAAATTATAGGCCAACCCCCTTACATAGAGCTTTAAGGTTAGAAAAGGAGTTAGGGATAGAAGGAGATAGGATAAAAATTTTCTTCAAAAATGAATCTGTGTCTCCTACTGGATCGCATAAACCCAATACTGCCATACCTCAAGCATATTATGCAAAGAAAGACGGGATAGGAGAGTTGGTTACAGAAACTGGTGCAGGACAATGGGGTTCTGGTTTAGCCTATGGATGTAATTTATTTGATATTAAATGCACAGTTTATATGGTAAGGGCAAGTTTTCTACAAAAGCCTGGGAGAAAAATTTTGATGAGATCTTATGGTGCTGAAGTACACGCAAGTCCTTCGAAATTTACAGAATCTGGAAAAAAATTCTTAAGTAAAGATGTAGAGCACCCAGGAAGCTTGGGTATTGCAATTTCAGAAGCTATTGAACACAGTATGAAAAGCGATAAAATAAGATATTCTCTCGGAAGTGTAGTAAACTTTGTACTTTTACATCAAAGTATTATCGGACAAGAAGTAAAAATTCAACTAGCAAAAATAGGTATTGAAAAACCGGATGTAATTATTGGTTGTATGGGGGGAGGTTCAAATTTTGCGGGGATTGCAATTCCTTATATAAAAGATAAAATAAATGGTATTAATGAGGAGATAGAAATGATAGGTGTTGAACCTCGAGCTTGCCCAAGTGTTTGCAAAGGTGAATATAGATGGGATTATGGAGATACGGCAATGAAAGGCCCAATAGCAAAAATGTATACACTGGGACATGATTTCATTCCTAGCCCTATTCATGCTGGAGGATTACGGTATCATGGAATGGCTCCTATGATTTCAATTTTATATAATAACAAGATTATTTCTGCGACGATGCATCATCAAACAGAAGTAATTGAAGCAGGACTTAAATTTATGAGAACTGAAGGGATTTTACCCGCACCTGAAACCGCTCATGCTATAAAAGAGGCAATTGATCAAGCATTAAAAGCTAAAGAGAACAATGAAAAGAAGGTAATATTATTCAATTTTAGTGGTCATGGATATTTTGATTTATTAGCTTATAAAACTTATATGACTGGTGAATTAGTAGATTACGAATTACCAAATGAGGAAATTAAAAAAGCTTTAGCCTCAAACGAAATGCCAATAATTGATGAATCTCAATTTTAGAATATTTTTAACATTTTTTTTTTGTTTAACTCAAGAAAATCTTAAAATATACGGTTCTTTTAAATATTAAAGATTCATGAGTTTGGTTGTACATTGAATATCCTTTCGATAATTATTGTTTGTTATTTTTATGTTTATGCATTAATACTTATATACATCTCAATCAAAGCAAAAAAGAAAGGAGAAATAAACGCATTTATCAATAATCTGGCAAACGCATTAATTATGGTAATAGCAATTACTATAAACTTAGTTCTGATCAATTTTTTCTCGTATTTAAATGGAGAATTTCTACTTTTTCCATTCAATATATTACTGATTGGTTTTATTGGAATATTCCTTCCAACATTTTATTTCTTTACCACAAAAGAGAAAAATAAACTTAAGAAATCAGATCAAGAAATTGAGAAATTGAAATATCCCTTAATCAAAGAATTACCGCTAAAATATGAAATTTATAGAAAATTAACGCATTTGGTTGTTTTAGGAATAATATTTTTCTATTTTACTTTAGGTTTTTTAATAAAGAATTTTTTTTCTTATATTTTAGATTTTGTTCCAAGTTTTATATCTAATATATTTCACATCGGAGGAGATATAATGTTTTTCACTCAAAACCTTGTAATTTTTTTAGTTGGAGTTTCATTAATCGGTTTATTAACAGCAGATTTTATAAGAATTCTAACACCTGATATATATCCTTTAAAGCCGGTTAATCAACTATTAAGAGAAAATGAATTAGGAATGAGAATTGGCCCTCATATTTCCATGAGTATTGGTTGTTTTTCAATAATAATTTTATATGGATTAGTAAAACCAATTGGGCCTGTTATAATATGCACATCAATGACAATGTCTATATTTGGAGATATGGCATCAAACTTAATTGGGAGAACTATTGGAACTAAGAAAATTCGTGATACAAATAAAACATATGAAGGATTGTTTGCAGGAATCATTGTGGCTTTTTTTACAGGTGTATTAATATTATATCTGTTAAGAAATTTTTATGTTTTTAGCATTTATGCTCTATTCTCAATACCATTGATAGGTGCTGTTATTATAGGTTTAATAGATTATCTAAATCTCAAAATTGATGATAATCTCTCATACAATTTTTGTATATCTACAGTTCTGTTTTTTATTTCTATCTTCATAATATAAAACTTCTAAAAGATCTAACCAATGAAAAATTATTTCAATTAAGATAGTTTAATTTATGAAAATGTTAGAAGAAAAATTAAAGATTGACAAAATTTCCAAAGGAACAGTAATCGATCATATTGATGCAGGATACGCCTTAACTATCTTGAATCTTACAGGATTAGACGAATCGAAGAATTTAATGACAATTGGGGTTAATGTTTTATCAAAAAAACATCGTACTAAAGATATAATTAAAATTGAGGGTGTTTTTTTAAATGAAACTCAGATGCAACAGATTTCTATACTTTCACCAAATGGTACTATCTCATTGATTGAAAATTATATTGTGATAGAGAAGAAAAAAGTAGAACTCCCATCAACGATTAGGAAATTGATATTATGTGCAAATCAAACTTGTATTTCAAATTCAGACGAACCAATTGACACTGAATTCTTCGTTTTAGAGGAGAAACCTTTAAAAATTCAGTGTATGTATTGTGACCGAATATACAGACTTGAAGAAATTGTATTTGCATCTAAACAGAAAAAAGAAAAGAAGATAAGACAGATTCTCCGATTATAGTCTCTTTCAATACTAATAAAACGGTATACCAAAAATTTAAGATTGGGTCTACGAGTTTATGGGGAGAGATTAATAAATTTTAATGGAGTAGAGCATAGAGTATTTTATGTCTAAAGAAAAGAAGGAAAAAAAAGTAATATAAAGTTTTAATTAAAACTTAAATTTCCTTATCTTATTATACAAAAAGGTCAAGAATTGAAGAAAAGTTCGGAATTAGTTTCAATAATGTATGTGTAATAACACCAACAATCATGAAGGCAAAGAAAAACATACCTATACCTGGTTGTATAATATTTTTCCAGCTCCACTCTTCTTTTACATAATTATATTTTAAAATTATAAAACTCACAAAAAAAGGAAATATAAACCACCACAATATCATCCAGATTAACAAAAACCATCCAATTAACCCGAGAACGAGTCTTCCTACTAGAGCACTTAATGCACCTGTAACTGCTCGTATCCAGTATAATTTTGTTTCTTTTTCTAAACGGAGATCAAATTCTTTTGTTGTTTTTTTCTCAATTTTAATATCTTTTATTTGTAGTTCTTTCCTCTTTTCTTTTAATAATTTATGTCTTCTTTTTTTGATATCTACCTTCTTGGGCTTTCCCATAATTATTATTATAAATATTATTTACTATAAAAATAATTATATATATTGATAAACTAAAAGTCTAACTTAAGATGATTAAAACCATAAGAGAATTCTCGAATTTTGACGTATTTGCTATTGTTAAAGAATTGGATTCGATTTTATCGAATAGTTCAATATTAAATATATATGAAGTTGAAGATCTCCTTCTATTGAAAATCAAAACGAAAAATGGAAGAAAAAGTTTAATTATTAAAAGAGATTCGCGGATCAATTTGACTGAGTATGATTATCCAATTCCGAATTATCCACGCCAATACATAAGATCTTTAAGAAAGCTTCTTAAAAATAGGACGATTTCAAAAATAAGTCAACATAAATTTGATCGAATAATTGTAATAGAATTAAGTTATGATAATAAACCTTGGAAGTTCGTAATTGAATTATTTAATAAAGGAAATTATCTTTTGTTGAATGAAAATAATATTATAAAAATAGCCAAAAAGTATAAAATATTTAAAGATAGAATCATCCTGGCGAATAAAGAGTATATCTTTCCCAAATCCCAAAAATATGATTTTTTAACGATTGATAAAAAAGGTTTTTGTGAATTATTTAGCAAGTCTAATATTGAAATAGTTAGAATTATATCAAGACAAATTCATATCTCTGGATTGTACAGTGAAGAAATTTGTCATCGAGCAAAAATTGATAAAAAAACACTAAGTGAAAATCTTTCTGATCAAGATTATGTTAACTTGTTTGATGCTTTTAAAAAATTAAGGAATAAACTATTATTTAGTGAGATAGACGCCCAAATTATTCTCGATCAAGATGGAAAAGAAATCTCAGTTTTACCATTTGAAATTGAAATTTTGAAGAATTATAACAAAAAAAAATTTCCTACATTTAATGAAGCAGTAGATGAATACTTTTCAAAAATTGATTCTGAAGCTCTAATGAGCCCAAAAGATCAACGAATACAGAATTTAATAAAAAATAATAAAAAAATCCTAAGAAATCAGTTAGAATACCTTGACGAGTTAAAAAATAAAAAAATAAAATATTACGAAATTGGAGAATTAATGTATACGAACTTACACTCCTTAGAAAAGCTCCTTTATGTAATTTTAAATGCTAGAGAAAAAGGTTATAATTGGCATGAAATTAATAATAAACTAAATAATGCTAAAAAGGAAAAAATAAATGAAACGGAGTTTTTTGAAAAAATTATACCATCAACAAAACAGCTCTTATTAAAATTAAATGAATATGAAGTTTATATGGATTTAAGGAAAAGTATAGGAGAGAATGCTAATCACATATACACTAAAGGAAAAAAAGCCGAGAAAAAAATAATTGGGACATTAAAGGCGATTAAAAAATCTCAAGATACAATTAAAAAATTAGAAATAGAAAAAGAATCAATTGAATTGGAAGTTGACTTTCTATTAAAAAAACCAAAAAAAAAATGGTATGAAAAGTTCAGATGGTTTATAACATCAGATAATTTCTTAATTATCGGAGGGAGAGATTCCACATCAAATGAAATTATTTTTAAAAAACATCTTGATCCAACAGATCTAGTTTTTCATACTAATTTCCCGGGTTCTCCATTAGTGGTAATTAAAAATCCAGAAAATCTGGAAATTACTCCAAAATCTATACAAGAAACTGCCATTTTTGTTGCTAGTTTTTCAAGGGCATGGAAAGAGAATTGGGGTGTAGTTGACGTATTCTATATAAAACCTAATCAAATTTCAAAATCTCCTCCTTCTGGTGAATTTTTATCAAAAGGATCCTTCATAATTTCAGGTAAAAAAAATTTTATTAAAAATGTAAAAACAGAATTGGCTATAGGATTAATTTTTGTAGAATTAGATACTAAAACTAAAGAAGATCGCAAAGTTTTTTATCCTAAATTGATGATTGGCCCGAATTCTGCAATTCAAACCCTAACAAATATTTCTGTGAAAGTAGCTCCCTCAAAATCCACGGGATTGACAAAGGGAAAGTTAGCTAAGGAGATTAAATCTTATTTTATTAAAAATGTTAATGAAGAATTACGAATTTGGGTGAAATTATTGTCATTAGACGTTATTCTTCTTTATCTCCCAAGTGGTTTTTCAATTATTTTGATATAATTTAAAGTAGGTCATCCATGATTTAATTTTAGTAATATTTTTATGACAATCAAAAAATATCCCTTCAATTCCCATTTTAAACTGATTAAATCGGGTTTAAAGTTAAATTTAGCTTGATTCATAAAATTTTCTAATGTAAAATCAATTCCTTTTATAATATTAAAACAACTGTAATCCTTGGGTAGTGGTTTTTTATAGTTTTTACGTCTCGTAGAAGTCTCCCACTAAATATACTATTTTCTAATCATATTTCTTCCTTAATCAATTTTAATGCTTCATTCTTTTGGCCTTTCTCTTTCAAATCAGTTATAAATTTTGTCTTTCCCTTTAACTCTAATAAAACATCTGTTAGGAGCTGTATATTGAAAAAATTATTCCACGTTATGATTTTACTCACAATTTCATAATTATAATTTTTTAATTATCCCGATCCTGGTGTATTCTATTTAGAAATTTATCATGTAAAATAACAAATTTACTATCTTTTGTTCTTCGAACATCAAATTCAATATAATTATACCGAATTTTATAGCCTTTTTAAACGCAGCAATCGTGTTTTAATCTAAATCTGTTCTAGTTCCTCTATGTCCAATAAATAAGAATTCTTGTTTCATAATGAAAAAAGTAAGATATAATACTTAACTTACATATCTTGAACAAGAAATAAATAAACTAATATTAAAATAAGTCCAAAAAAAGTGAAAAGAAAAACCCAAAAATTTAATAATGCTTGACCTAAGGAAAAAATAATTAATAAAAGTAATTCTTTCCAACCTAATGGTTTTCCAATTAGCTCTTTATAATTACCTATACTCGTAATCATAAACATAAAAAATAGTAAAATTGCTCCCACTTTAATTAAGATATCTACAATATTCCAAATTATACTTTGGTTAAAATTAAACGTAAGCAACTCAGTATTAAAAATTAGAGATATAACATAAAATATACCTCCTAATATTGCTGAAATAATTACTGATCTGAAAGCGAATTTCTCATCAGATCTTTGTTTTCCCTTTGATTTTGTATCTTTTTCTGTTTGTTTAGTGATTTTTGGCATGTTATCGTTTTATTCTTTCAATTTTATCCTTTAATCTGAAAATTTTATAAATATAGAAACTGTAAAATACTCCAAGAATACAAAAAATTATAATCACTAAGAAAAAAAGTGCAGCATTAATGAACTGCGGTGTTTTAGTGGATATTGGTTCAATATTAATTAGAATAATTATACTTTTTCTAACACCGCTTGGATAATATGGAGACACTCCATAAATTATCATAAAAGCAGATGTTTTACCATGCTCTAAAATGGCATCTTCATTTGATTTATTAATTTCATTTATCGGGATTGAAAATTCATATGTTGATGTAATCCCTTCTAATTTTGCTGCTCCATGACCACTACTCAGAGTATCATTAATATAAATACTATCGTTTATATATAAATCAAAATATTGAAATTTACCTCCTGAAATGTTAGAAAATTGAAGGATTTTAGCGTCCATAAAATCATCTGAATTTTCCGAGGTAGTATTTGATAGCTTTACCCCTACAAACTCGCTGGAGTTATGGGCAGCGGGTTCCAAATCTAGTTGTACTGAGATATAAAGGTATTCGTCATTATTCATTACCCATAAATTGATAGGTAAATCATTTAAAAGAACCTGAATTTTTTTAGCTGTATTCCACTCTTGTGTTGAAATATTGATATATCCATCTATTGTTGGTGATTCTCCATACTTAGAATTAATTTCCTCACTATAACTAAAACTATTAGGGATAAAGAGAAAGGAAACGAGAGAAATATTTAAAAACATCAGGCTAATTAAAATGTTAAAAGCTATTTTTTTCAAAGTATAAAGCCAGTGATTTTTGAATTGAACTATTATTAGTTTTATTAAATATTAAAAATGATAATTAAAATTTAGTTTAATATTTTTCGCACAATTAGGATTTATCATTGAGAATTAGAAATCAAAATTATTTTAAAATATAATTCATGAACGGGTAATTTTTTTCATTTGAGGTAATTAGGAAGCAGAATTAAACAATTAAATTTGTTTAAATACGCGATGATGTAATTAATCAAGCGTTTTATATCCCGTTTTGCCTCCGAGAGGTTTTTATTATTATAATCTGCAAATGGTTTAGGTCCTATTGCCACAAGATTACCAGATAAATCTTTTTCCCTTTTAATGAAAAACCAAAAAGCAATTTTTTTCTCATTGTCTTTAACAATAATTAACATCCAAGGATTAAGAGTCCAGTCAATTTCATCAGGACTTATAACTCTTTCAATTGCCCTTTCAGTGAAATATTTTTTTGTCATTTTTATCGTTTTAGCAAGAGCATTGAAGTAACTCCTTTTAATTCTTAAATATCCTCCAAAATATGGCTTTGCATCAATTAATTCGAGTTTCTGAATCGCTCCATTAGAAAACTTCAAAAAAACTTTCCAAGTAGTCATACCTATTATTATTTTTGTTTAGATAGTATTATTTCTTCTATTTTTATTTCATCAAATTTATTTTTGATCTTGTTAAATGATGCTTTTAAATTCTTGCTTTTTTCCTCATTTTTACTCATAAGTAAATAGCATTCGTAAAAAAATCTTTTTTCTATTAATACTACTCCTGAAGTATGAATAACATTGTACTCTCGTAAAATAATAGATAATTCCTCAAAGTTTTCATATGAAAAATTAAAATTTGATAAAGAAACTTTAGTAATTTTTTCCTCATTCAGGGGATAGATTAATAATTTAATATAGTGTTCTACTACAGACTGAATGACGAGTAAAAAAGGAAACTTACTTAAATCTTTAATATTTATAACATGAATTTCAAAATTTGACTTTTTAAAATCACTTACACGTTGAATGTATGCTTTAGTTAAACTCAATTTGTCCATTTTCATTCAAATAAACTGATTTTCCTTATTATGAACTACTTTATTTTCAAAGTTCTCTTTTATTGTTTTTATCGTGCCGGATGTTTTAATTGGAGATAATATTACTTTATTCCCATTAATCTCCTTAATTAGCGTCAATGCTGAGATAAGAATTTCCTTAGTTTGACGAGAACATCTAATAATTCCATATCCCTCTTCCAAATTAAGTTGTGATATCCATAGCCCTATTTTATTTGCCTCTTTCATCCCAAAATATCTCCATATTGATTGCCAAATAGCTCTTAATATTAAACTCTGATCTATTGAACTATCGTTTTCTTTTAATATT
>LAZR01000582.1_pt1 | contig 27170 bp, 40 predicted proteins | sample 329461 | NCBI WGS metagenome assembly LAZR01 (sample SAMN03002196, study PRJNA259156) | marine sediment metagenome | biome: sea floor; feature: Hydrothermal impacted sediments; material: marine sediment; isolation source: Loki non-amplified sample from Loki's castle hydrothermal vent sediment ...
AAAATTTGGTGGAGAGTGTGTTTTTGCTGCACAGTTCAACGAAGACGGATTTCGTGGGGATAATGACGGATGGCAGTTTCATCTTCGCGATCCTCTAGCGCCAAGCGAAATTCTGTGGTTTGGGTCGTCTACATCCTGCGGTGCTCCGACGGCACGCTGTACACCGGGTACACGAACGACATAGAGGCTAGGCTAAAGAAGCACAATGCCGGAAAAGGCGCGAAGTACACTAGAAGTAGGCTACCAACAGTAGTCTGCTACACCTCCCGGTGGGGCAGTAAGTCGCTCGCTATGCGTTGTGAGGCTGACATTAAGAAGAAGACGCGAGCCCAGAAGCTAGCTCTCATTGAAGATCGAGACGAATGGGGCTATGGTGACTAAAAGGAAACCGAATGGACATCAGTAAGACATCGAGTACGTATCGAAAATATGTAGCAGGAGCCAAGAGCTACGCAAGGTTTTTCGATAAGCACTTCTTCAGCAGCGACATGGAAAGTGTTGGCTTTTGCTCTATGATGCGGACCATTTACTTCTGGAGACCCCTCATCGCCACTACCCGCGTACTGATGATGGCTATGACGGTTGTGATAGTCTGCGCGGCTTTTTACCTCAAATCGACGGAGATCCTAGCGGGTATTGTGGTATTCCTTTTGCTTGCCCTGCTTGTCTGGGTGGCCAAGATAGCGGTTTTGGCTGGTGGGGATTACTTCGACTCAGCAGACGAGTCTCTATTATTTCAGTGGGCAAAAGCCTCACACGACAAGGTTTGTCCGCTCGTTACCTTTACCCCCACGGAGGAAGAAAAATGCGACGAATAGCTTTGATTATCAAAGAGTGGTATGTCGTCCCCGGTGGTATGGTGGTGTCGATTCCCTTTTTACTGGCCATCGTTCTACTGTGCGTAGGTGCCGTCGGCCAAGCTACCCTTAAATTGATTTTTTAGGAGAATATGATGTTTGAAGTTGGTCTTTTGGTCGCGGGCTTTTTGGCTCTTCCCTGGTACGTTCTGAGTATCTTGGTGATCGTCTTTCTATGTGACGTTGGGGCGGCATCGAAGGATGAGTTCGCTTTCGCCACTGGAGCAATTATCGTAGGGCTGCTTCTTGTCTCTGGTCTAGGCTGGTGGACAGAGGGCTTCAATCCTCTTGGGTGGGCATGGAACAATCCAGTGGATGTGATTACTGGCTTCGTGGCCTACTCGTTGATCGGGTGTCTCTGGAGTGTTGCCAAGTGGAAGCTGTTTCTCCGCAAGTCGTTCAAGCGTTCTGAGAAGAAATTCGAAGAGGCCCTGACCAACTTCCAACGCATGCTGGACGAGGTGGCAAACGGGACTAGGCACCACGCGCCCACTGACCCGCCGAAGAAGACACGACCGAGCGAGTCGTTCGCCAGCGAGAACGCCGGTCGCCTGACGGGCTGGATTTTTCACTGGCCTTTCTCGGTTCTGGGTGTTCTGGTCGGTGACGTTATCATCCGGTTCGCGGACACTTGCTACAAGGCGCTGCACGGACTGTTCGAGCGCATGGCTCGGGCGCAGTTTGCGGGGTATGAGGAATGAGAAACCCCAAAGAGGCTTTGACCAAAGCAGGGTATGAGGCGTACCGGGCACATTTGTGGAACCTGCGGGAAGCTTTGTTCTTCCTTACGGGACACGCTGAGGACCTGGAGCTAGATGCTCTTGACGACGGAGAACTGTGCAGAGGGCTGTATACCCTTGAGGGGGCCTTGCACACGCATAGGTTGGTATTGTTGGGCGAGTCCCGATGAGGAATGAACCTACCTGTGAATGTATCGTCGATGGCTGCAAAAACCGTATCTCTGCCTTGGACGACCAATTCTGGTGCGGTGAGCACGGTGGAGAGACAATGTACGAGATGACAGACCGTAAGGGTTTGGTCGCTGCACAGAAAGCCCTGCGTCAGGAGCAGCACGGCACAAAGGAGGTACAGGGCACGCCGATCGACGAGAATAAACCCATGACTGTTTCTGAGATGATAAGCGTGGTCGCTTACGAGCAGGGTACGGATGTTCTGGGCGGCACCGAGGAGGTGGAGATTCCCGACCCAGCTCCTACCAATTTGACCACTATCTTGACCACTACGGCCAGCGTAACGATTACCAAGCCCCGCGAAGCGAACCGTTTGAAGGCGCGGTAATGCTCTGTACGATATGCTGTAAATGCGGCAGGTGGTACGGCCCCTGGTACGAGGAGCCCAGAAACTGCCTTGGCCAGTGGTATTTTGACGAGGCCGGGAAGCAGCGCTACAATAGTTGCGATCATTTGCGCTGTGGGGGTTGCGGGAAGGGGGACTTTCCCCTACCCTGTGAAGGTGAGAAAAAGGTGCTGAAAGCTCCTGGGGGCGCTCCTAGGAAAAAGTTCAATCGAAAGAAGAAAAAAAACAAGAATCGGAACAGAAATCGCTCAAGAAATGGCTAGGCTGTCCGATACTACACTAAAGAGCTTGTGCATCGCGAAAACTTTTCGGGTGCTTATATATTGGATACAATGATGGTCTCAGTAAAACAGTCCCAATCGAAGCCGAGTCAGCCCAGTAATCCTGGGCAGGAGACTGGTGTGCTGTAGCTCGAACTGAAACGAGCGACTTTTCGCGCCCCGGCCTCCAACGACCGGGGCGTTTTTTTTGGAGGTACCGTTTTGGCTGGAAGAAATAAATCACCCAATTGTAAAAATGGTCACCCGTTTACAAAAGAGAACACGCAAGTACGGCCTAACGGCGCTCGCAGATGCCGTACCTGCCATAGAGCGGAAAACCGAAAATACGATAGAGCAAATGTACTGAAGAGGCGTGAAGGGCAACTCAAGATCAAGTACGATATTTCTGCTTACGACTACGAAGAAATGCTGCGCAGGCAAGGTAATGTTTGCGCTATATGCAAAGAAGGTTCTGATAAAGTTTTTCATGTAGATCACGATCATTGTACTGGGGAAGTTCGTGGATTGCTGTGCAAGCCATGTAACGTTGGTTTGGGTTGGTTCAGGGATAACCGGAAAGCGCTTTTGGAAGCTTCAGAATACTTGCTTCAAGACTCCAGAAGTGGCCAAAAATAAGAAGGCAAAAGGATTTTATTGCGACCGTTCCTGTATGGCGCGGGATTTCGGACGCGGAAGAAGTAAATGTTCCCCGTAATGCACAAGGCGTGCAGTCGTCCTGTTAAGGCGTATGAGCTAGGTTCGATTCCTAGACGGGGAGCCAATTTAAGGCAAACAAAGGTCATATCCCGGTCGCCAGAGAGGCGGTACGGGTATCGCGACAGGCGATAAGGTAGGCTAGCGTTTGTATAGCCGGGAAGTTCTTTGCTCCCGGCCCTTATAACTCAATTGGCAGAGTGCCGGGCCTGAAGCCCGGATGTTGCAGGTTCGAGTCCTGCTAAGGGCCACAGAGAGTGCCGCGACAGGCGGCGAGCGACCGGCAACAGTTTAACAGGGTGTAGTTCAGTCTGGAAGAATCCTCCCCTCGGAAGGGAGAGGTCGTTGGTTCAAATCCAACCACCCTGACCATTTGATTACGAAAGGATAAACAGACGGGCGGACAATCGCTCCAAGGAGAGGAAAGTCGGGACTGCATGGTACAGCCTAGAGGGTAACACCCTTCCACCGTGAGGTGCGTGACGGCAACAGAGACGAGCCTATTTGGTTAGGTTGAAACGGGCGACAGCGTGGGCGCAGCAACCGAAAGCAGGGGACATTGATCGTACCAGAGAGTCCCCGGGTATCGGGCAAAGATTCTAGTGGTAACACTAGAGCAAGACGAATGATTGTCGATAACAGAATCCCGCTTATAGCCCATCTGCAATTTTAGGAGAAGAACATGTTGGCATTGGAAGATTTGGCAGGAGCTGACGAAACATTGGTTCGTGACCATATCGTGTGCGAGTTCGAGATCGAGGAGAAGGAGCTTGACGGATTCGAGGTCTTGATTGCTTACGAGAGTTGCGGTAGTTGGGGTTGCGATTCGAGCAACTGGTTCTTGCTCCGCAAGGACGGGCAGTTGTACGAGAACCACGGCTCGCACTGCTCGTGCAACGGGTTCGAGGAGCAGTGGGCTCCTGAGGAGACGAGCGTTGATTACTTGTTGTCGGAGAAGTTCTACTTTCCGTCGGGTGGGTACGACACCAACGGAAACGAAGAGGCCGTGAGTCGAGAGATTCGCCGTTTTTTTACAGTGACAGAAGCGACTGGCCGAAGGGCTGCAATCGCTGCACAGAAGGCACGGGCCGCAAACCCGTACATTGAAACGGAGGAATAGAAATATTGGGAACTAGCTCAACTGGCTAGAGCGTCGGTCTCTGACACCGAAGGTTCTGGGTTCGAACCCCAGGTTCCCAACCATACATTATGGACCCCTAGCTCAACAGGTAGAGCGGCTGTCTCTTAAACAGCAGGTTCAGGGTTCGAGTCCCTGGGGGTTCACCATATATCCGGGTGTAGCGCAGTCTGGTAGCGCGCCTGCTTTGGGAGCAGGATTTGGGTGGCACTACTTGCCCAGAAAACTTACAGCCTTTGTGCCTTAATTGCCATAGAGACAAAACGGTACAGGAGTCGAAAAATAGAAAATGATTCGGGGTATGGCGCAGAGGCAGCGCGCCGCGTTTGGGACGCGGAGGTCGAGATTTCGAAATTCTCTACCCCGACCATACATAAGGACCGGTAGCAAAATTGGCTGAATGCAGCGGACTTTTAACCCGCAGGAGAAATCCCACTGTGAGTTCGAATCTCACCCGGTTCACCATATTAAGGAAGAGTGGCAGATAGGAATCGCGCCCGGTTGCTAACCGGAGGCCGGGGGCAACCCCGAGTGGGATCGTTACCCACCTCTTCCGCCATACATATTGGGGTGTCATCCAACGGCTAGGATACCGCTCTTTGAAAGCGAGGATAAAGGTTCGACTCCTTTCACCCCATCCATTTAGAAGGTACCGTGCAGGGCACAAACTGGGCTTGAACCCCAGGGCATCGCGAGAGCGGTGGGAGATCGTTACTTCTACCTTCTGCCATACAGCCAGGAAGAGTGACAGAGCGGCTATTGTGCCTGTTTCGAAAACAGTGGCCTGGGCGAGAGCCCAGCGGGGGTTCGAGTCCTCCCTCTTCCGGTACTTCTACCTTCTGCCATATTGGGTGTCGTTCCTACGTATTATTTGTATGTAGGGGACTGAAATGGCTCGTGTTTTTGACAATCAGCCGGATACAATATATCCAATTACAGCGCCCACGCGCCGTAAACTGGCTGTAGCTCTGGAAGATACGGAAGCAGCCAATGAGCTTGTTGACGCCATAGATTCTTCCAGATCTGTTGAGATTTCTCAGGTGTCCTTGCATCATACAGCCCTAGCCATAGATGACGTTATTTTATGCGACGCGACCAACGGGCCAGTTGTCGTTACTCTTTTCCCTGCAACAGAAGCCAACTCCGGGAAAGTCCTAGAGATCAAGAAAATCGACCCCACAGGAAACATTGTGACTGTGGACGGCAATGGCGCTAACATAGATGGTGGTCCGACTGCTGTGTTAACCATTCAGTTTGAAACAATCACAATTGTTACTGCCGCTTCGGCATGGTGGATACTATGACATACAGACCCTTTGTTGAAGACAGCAAGGCTGCTTTTGGAGAACTTCAGATATCGGAGTTGTCCCCAGTCTTTCAGAATACTTTTGAATACACGGTGGATAATACTGAGTTGCTTACCAACACCGTTGTTGCTGGTGGCACGGTAACTCAAGCAAACGGAATGGGGACGGTAGGTACCTCAACAACGACAGCAAGTACCGCATTGATGGAATCTAGGCAACATGCAAGATATCATGCTGGACAAGGCGGTCTATCAAGATTCACTGCCCTTTGGTCTGCTCCGGTAGAGGGCACTGAGATGTATGTTGGACTAGCGGACGAGATTGGCTCTATTGCTGCTTTTGAGAATGGTTTTATGGTAGGGTACGATGGAGTTACGTTCGGCTTCCATAGGTTTCAGAACGACACCAAGATTACTATAGCATTATCCGAGTGGGATGATCCGCTAGACGGATCAGGCCCTAGTGGCATGACTATAAACACAGCCATGTTGAACGTTTTTCAGATTCAATTCCAATATTTAGGAGCGGGACCAATTAAGATCTTCATAGAGGATGATACTAACGGCAAATTTATCTTGGCCCACACAGTGAGTTATGTCAATCAGAATACTGAACCGTCCGTCCATAATCCTAATTTCCACCACATCATGTGGGTAAACAACGGCGGCACAACAAGCGATATGATTATCAGGTCAGGCTCTTTCGGTTTCTACATCGAGGGAAGAACAGATTTGATACAACTTCATCAGCCTCAATTTGCTTCCGGCACTCAGCAAAAAACCAGTGTCACAGATGAGGTTGCCATTTTAACGATCAGAAACAAGACTACATACGCCTCGAAGACGAATTTCATAGATATTTTGATTCAAGGATTATTGGGTGCCATTGATGCAAATCAAGCGTCTAATATTGGGGTAGTTCGAATTGTCAAAAATGCAACACTTGGGGGTGCTCCTGATTATTCGGACATAAACTCTAGTGATTCAGTGGTAGAGATGGATACCGATGGAACCGACGTGACAGGTGGACAGGAGTTGATAGGTACTCCGCTTTCTGGACAAAATGATAAAGACGATAGAGACGTTACCGATTTGAAAATCATTCTGAATCCAGGGGATACCTTGACTGTTGCAGGCTCCAGTGGCAATAGTGCTACAATGGCTGGAGGCATTCTTTGGCGGGAGCTGTTCTAGCACCTACACTAAAGGGTAACCATGCAAGAGGTGCCCGATATCAATCTAATCCCCCACGAGGGCGACATTATCTGCGACGAGTGCAGACAGGAGGCAAGTTTTCTGATCGGTCCCGAGCCGATAAATGACGGCAAGAACAGGTGCAAAGCATGCTTTGGGCAGCATTATCCACAGTACAAGGACGCCGTGACAGACTTTTCTGACCTCCTAGACTTGATGCTGGAGATGCAGTCGCGTATGATGACGACGGACATGATGCACGAATTATACGGGAACCAAGAGGAACCCGAAGAAAAGGATTAAGGAGAGTTGCCAGAGAGGCCAAATGGGCTTGCTTGGAAAGCAATGCGCGGTAAAACGCACGGGGGTTCGACTCCCCCACTCTCCGCCACAATGAAGTCAGAAATCCGAGTTCGAGTCCCGGCGGGGATCTTACCGCGACAGGCGGTTGATGTTCCCTGTAGGTTAATTGGTAAACCACTGGCGCATTTACAGATGGGAGATTGGCTACCCGAGGAGCCAATCTCCCACAATAGACTAAAGATCTCCTGACAGGTGCCGATGAGTATTGTATACTGTCACCAAATCACGGGAGACTCTAATGAGCAAAAGACCGAAGATCAACCACCTGGCCCGGCTGGGCCTGGAACCCCACCCCCACAGCACGCATACCCTCGACAATGCGCGCAGGCGGGACGTTGAGATTCTAGGCCGTCGCTCTCGTAAGGAGTGGCCCTGTGCCGACCCCAAGTGCAGCGTAGGCTTCGACATTGATCTTGACGAGGTGTACATCGAGCATTTCGTGGGAACCTCGCGGTACGGAGGTGAGCACTTCCAGTACCACGTTGCATGCGCAATCAATAAGCAGGTCGTTCGACCTGTAGAGGGTGCCATCGACAAGGGTAACAATCGCCGACAAGCAATTCAGGCGCAACGCGCACGAAAGGCAGCCAATGCTGGTTAGACTCGTCCTTGAGGAGAACACACAGTGAGCAAGGTTCTTCAAAAGATCGGAACTATACGCACGACTGCCGAGCGTTTCGGCGTACCCACCGAAGGCATCCCAACGGAGCGGCATAATACCCTTGTATTCGTCAACCACAGGTTGCGCTCGACCCTAGGTAGCGCAAACTGGGTCGGAAAGTTTTGCTGGATCGAGATACACAAGTTAGTTTTCGCGAACCCCGAGCAAATGCGCGAGACGCTGGCACACGAGATTGCGCATGCCATGCAGGGTCCCGGCCACGGTCACAGCCAGCGATGGGAAGCAACCGCAAAGTCTCTCGGAAGTAAGGGCAAAAGACACGCTTCGCGCGAAGCTTGCGAAGCTATTGGAATCAGGGATACCTACCGCGTGGTAGCGCATTGCGAGAGATGCGGCAGTGAATTCAAACGGGCCCGTGCCCCCGATAAACGCAAACAGTACACGCATATTAGGTGCGGCGGTGATATTGTCCTCGACTCGGAATACATCGAGGACAATAGAAAGGCAGCCAATGCTGGTTAGACTGGTTTCAGATTTGCACCTTGAGTTCGGAAAGGACTGGGAGCCTGTGGTTCCTGAACTACCCGAGGACAGCGAGTCTGTTCTTGTGGTAGCCGGGGACATCGACACGGGTCTGGACGCTTGCGACTTTCTCCAGCAGGTTGCCCATCGGTTCTTGCACACGATTTACGTTCTTGGCAACCACGATTTCTACAGAGGCAATGATCTCCACCTTCTGCCCGGATATGTTCGAGAGGAGTTGAGCGACTTCCCCAATATCACCCTTCTGGAGAACGAGACTCTGGTTGTGGGCAATGTCCGGTTCTTGGGGACTACCCTCTGGACCAATATGGCGAACGAGAATCCGACTGTCATGCTCATTATCGAGCAGGGCATGGCGGACTACGGGCAAATCAAGAAGAACGGCGGGGAGAGGATATTCGCCCCTGACACGATTGCTATACACAAGTTGGCAGTGAAATTTCTCGAAGAGGAGTTGCCGAAGGAGCACGATGGTCCGACCATAGTCGTCACACATCACCTTCCTAGCTTCCAAAGCGTACACCCCATGTACCATCGACCGGGGGTGAATGCTATCAATCCCGGGTTCTACTCCAGCTTGGATGGGTTGCTGGTTGACCACGACATTGCTTACTGGCTTCACGGCCACACGCACGCGACCGTAGAATACGAGATCGAAGGCACTAGAGTACGAATGAACCCGCTTGGGTACGCGCCGGTAGAGCGTAAAGAGAATCCGCAATTTTCACCAACATGGAGAATCGAAGTATGAGTGGAGAAACCAAGGAAGACAAGTTTGACCGACTATTCCGACATGCCGACGCGATGTTCGATCGGGCGGAAAAGATGTTCGCGAATTTTCCGTGGAGCAAGCCGCCCAGCAACGACGGCTTCTTCACTAGAACCGTAACATACGTGCCCCTTGAGGATGAAGAGGAAGTCGAGCCCTGCAACGACCCCAGCGAGTACAAGTTGGTCAAGACACCAACAGCCTTCGAGAGCAAGGAAGCCATCGAAGAGTGGCTGAACGGTTTCGGTGCAGAGGGCTGGGACCTGAACTGTTTCGAGTTCGGGTATGCGATCTTTTCACGGTACGTGGAGGACGAGGACGAGGATGAAGCGGAGGTGGAATGACCACTGTAATTCATATTCGAGACACCCCGCCGGGATACAAGGACAACCCGGACTACGTGTACATCGGACGCCCCAGCAAGTGGGGTAATCCTTACCCGGTGAGCATGGGTCGGACCGCCTGTATTGATCTGTTTCGAGAGCATGTGACTTCCGATCCACGGTTGCTGGAGGCTCTCTCCGAACTACGGGGAAAGACCCTGGTCTGCTATTGTAAGCCCCAGGCTTGTCACGGGGATGTGCTAGCTGAACTGGCTGATGCCAAGCAGAAGGAGGACGAAGATGAAGCGGAAGAATCAGAGTCCGAGGGAGTATAGTCTACAGCATTGCAAGGATCGTGCGCGCGAGCGTTACGCTTTCGAGCTTCTGGACAACGACTACGACGTTCTATGTAACTCTGTTAGGGAAGAGTTGGTGGGCGACTGCTTTATAGGCGGGATCTCTAGGTTGAAAAAGGTCAACCAAGAGGGTTCGCAATACACCTTTATCGTGGTCCTAAGGGGCAGAGAACTGGTTGTGGTATTTGACGCTGGGCGCTCATTAGTTACCACTCTTTTGCCGCCGGAGCAGTTTTCTGAGCATTTGAGCTAAAGACTTCGGCCGAGAGACCGATAGATAAGGTATGAGTAGTGGAGCAGAACACAATAGAGGAGCCCTAGTTGCCGGTGGGTTAGTCATGCTTGCCTGTGTAGTAACAGGAGTTGCGTTTGATCCTAGATTAGGTACTATTGCCGCAGTATCGTTTCTGTTTGGCGTTTTCATGTTGAGCCCGGATCTGGATCTACGGAACAGTTCCCCAACTAAGCGCTGGGGTCCTCTTCGACTCTTATGGCGATTCTACTCTAAAACACATGCACACAGAGGCATTAGCCATAGTATGCTCTTTGGCACTTTGGAGCGTGTCCTGTACATGTCTTCCGTTCTTCTGCTGATTGGCTATTGCTGGCACGGGTTCAACGTAGAATTTTTCAGCGATGTGCAAGTAATGGCGCAAGCATATCCATTAGAAATGCTTACCTCGTTCACAGGCATGTGGGTAGCAAATACAGTACACATCGTACAAGACGGGATGTAAATGATGGACAACATTGAAACACTCAAAGTAGATCTCCGTTGGCAGCTTTCCTTCGAAGAAATTGACTGGGACTATTTCATGGAAACCGTAGAAAGGGCTAGGGCTGCTCAACAGGCGCTACTGGATCAGCAATGAGCAAAGGATATCGGAAAATATCCGTCGGTGGTGTGAATTACGAGTATAAGGTAGGGCGCGCTCACGTAGACATCAGACCCCCTGGGGGGGCACGCATGACGCCGGACTTACGCCAGGTGACGGGGCTTACCTGGGACGAAATCGAGCGCGGGACGTGGAAGCGGTATTTCAGCGTCACGCCGCAACAAATTAGAGAGTACATTGAAGGAAGACAGACATGAGCAAACCCAGTAGCAAACCTCTGGTTCGATGCACAGGGAAAGAGTGCTCCATTCACTGCCCACACAGCCTACCACATGAAAAGTGGGGCGAACTGAAGACATGTACTCTCTGGGGAGAATGTTCAGAGAGTGAGAAAAAGATTCGTTGCGTGAAAGTGAAAGAAGGAGAACACGATGAATGACCGAAACTGTGCGGTCCGAGAGAGAATCGGAGACGGCGTTTCAGTTGGGCGCTGCTGGATTTACACAGACGAGGCTGAGGGTACTCTGACGTGCCCCAGACACGGAGATGTAACAAGTATTCAGAAGCGCTTCAGCGAGACTGGGGAGCTTGGAGAAGACCCGAGATGAGTGACTACGACGTATTTCAGGGTGGCGTGCCGATCAAGGCATGGACGAAGGGCGTGCCGATTGAGTCGGCGGCTCTCGATCAGTTGAAGAATGTGGCGGCTCTGCCGTTCATTCACAAGTGGGTAGCAGTGATGCCGGACGTTCACTTCGGGCGTGGTGCTACCGTTGGCTCGGTCATTCCGACCAAGGGGGCTATCATTCCGGCGGCTGTCGGTGTGGACATTGGTTGCGGCATGGTCGCCGTGCGAACGGGACTCGTGTCTCACGACCTTCCGACCAACTTGAAGAAGTGGCGTCTAGCTATCGAAGAGGCTGTGCCGCACGGCGCAGTCAAGGGTGCTTCCCACGATCGTGGCGGATTCTCTCCGGGCGCTCTTCCGAAGACGAACTCTCGTCTGTGGCAGAACAAGTTGGCGAATCGTTACGCTACCATTATGGGAAAGCACAAGTCGGTTGCTCACAAGGCTGGTCCACACCAGCTTGGTACGCTTGGGGGCGGTAACCACTTCATCGAGATTTGCCTGGATGAGGCGGATCGCGTGTGGCTGATGCTGCACTCGGGTAGCCGTGGCCTTGGCAACAAGATCGGAATGTACTTCACCGATCTGGCAAAGAAGGAGATGAAGATTCACTTCGTGAACTTGCCGGACAAGGATCTTGCATATCTGCCGGAGGGTACGCAGCACTTCGATGACTACATCGAGGCGATGACGTGGGCGCAGGACTTTGCTCAGTTCAACCGCGACCTTATGGTTCTTCAGGTGTTCGATGCCTTGAAGCGCGAGGGCGGAGTTCCGCAGAAGAAGCTCTTGACTCACGATGTGGCAGTCAATTGCCATCACAATTACAGCGCTCGCGAGAACCACTACGGACAGAACGTGTGGCTCACTCGTAAGGGAGCAGTGTGCGCGCGCAAGGGCGTCATGGGAATCATCCCGGGTTCGATGGGTACCAAGTCCTTCATTGTAGAGGGCAAGGGTAACCCGGAGAGCTTTGACTCGTGCTCGCACGGGGCTGGTCGCATCATGAGCCGCTCGAAGGCAAAGAAGACGTTCACGCTGGACGACCACATCAAGGCAACGGAGGGGGTCGAGTGTCGCAAGGACGAAGGAGTCATTGATGAGACGCCGGGAGCTTATAAGGATATCGACGCTGTTATGGCAGCGCAGGCATCTTTGGTGGACATCAAGCATACGCTTCGTCAGGTGCTCTGTGTCAAGGGCTAATCTGGTTGCCGTAAAGAGGCAAGATAAGAATGGAAAGATGGTAACCAAGTGGGTTCGACCTGAAGGTGTAAATCCGCCTTCTTAGTCCAACACACATGGCGGCTACAAAGTTGCTTCTGGGGTAGGAAAGGGAACACAATGTCGCAGCAGGAACATGACGCTAGAGTCAGAGATCGCCTTTCTTGGCGCTTTATCCAACACAAGGAAGACGCCTGCCCCAAATGTCACGGAGCAGGGGTTCGTATGTATCCCAATACTGCAACATGGGACAATAGACCTGGAATGGTATCTGGCCAAGCATTCACAGGAGATGTTTGTGACAAGTGTTGGGGAAGTGGGGATAAATATCGCCCTTGGCCCTCGCATCGAGAATTCAGAGAATTGAAAGAAGCAAATGGCTAGTCCCGCAACGTGGAAAGATTACGCGCTGGGGTTTGGCCTCATCATGCTTATGCTAGGATTTACGGCAGGCTTCATAGTAGGTGTGACATGGCACTAGGAGATGAACTTCACTACGAGATCTGCCCGATGCTGTTCGATTATCGCATCATCAAGACCGACGGATACATTGTCACAGACAATTGGTTATACGACGATCTTGATGATGCGGTCACGGCCTTAGTGCAGATGGAAGAAGGCAAGGAACCAGAGGGCTGGTTCCGCCATATCGAGACTGGGCGGCGTCGCCCCGGTGGGAATGCGTCCAAGGAGTACATAAACCCGTGAGCCATTCAGGCATGAGCCATTACATTGTATGCGCACATTGCGGCAAGACCTACAATACCCATGATTCGTGGCAGGCTGGCGACCACGAGAACGAAGCATGTACCGCTGTCCAGCACGGTTTTTGCGATACCTGCGGAGGTAATGGAGCACTACACATAGCCGAAACCGGAGAGGCAGTCCACACAGATCAGACAGAGTGCATCAGGTTTCTAACGGAGCAGGTTAAATACATGGAGCAGTACCGCCTTGAGCACGACACGAGGTATTGCGAACTGGAGAAAGCTGTGGAGGGTTTGGTCAATGGCCGCAAGGCTGCCTTGGCGGAATCCCGGACACTAAAGGCAATACGAAACTCCGATGCCGCTGTATCACGTTAATGTTTCCGTCGTTGTAGGCGACCAGCATCTCACCTTTTCGAAGGTAGTAGAAGCAAAAGGTTCAGTTGCTGGTCCCATTAAGCTAACGGTGGCTAGGCTCCCGGGCGTGTATCAGCGTGAAGAAGCCCCTTCCGACATTGGGAGTTCCAGCAGGTGCTATGCAGGGCACGCAAGTGACCTTACTCTAATTCACGGAGAGGTACCAGAGCCGGAACCCATCACCGATCGTCGAGGGGCGATTAGAGACCAGAAAGCACGCAATGGATAAAGTGATGGAATTGAAAGCCCAGCTCTCCACCGCCGAAGCTGAGCGGGATGCTGCGCGGGAGGAGGCGGGGATGAGTGATGCAGCATTTGTAACGCTTCTGGCTGCCAGCACAAAACAAGATGATGAACTCACCAGGCTGCGCGTCCTGGTTGAGGAGCGGAAAGCAGGAACACCTCACCACCACGATCGAGACTATCCGGGTTGCAAGGTAGCTGTAGACGCTCTCTACAGGAAGCGTGACGAACTCCAAGCCACCGTCGCCGCCCATGTAAAGGCTGCGGCAGAGCTAGCCTAGAGAGATTCAATGGGTGACGTAAAGGTAGTATTCACGAACGGCTGTTTCGACCTACTGCACGTTGGTCATATTCGGTATCTGGCTGCGGCTAAGCTACATGGGGACTGGCTCATCGTAGGGCTGAACTCGGACGAAAGTTTCCGCCGACACAAGGGCAGGAATCCCATCAACTGTGAGCAGTGGCGCTACGAGATGCTGATGGCTTTGGGGTGTGTGGACGAGGTGCGAATCTTCGATGAAGACACGCCGGAGAGGCTTCTCTCAGAGATCGAGCCAAATATCCTAGTAAAGGGCGCAGATTACAAGCCCGAAGACGTACTCGGGCGTGAGCACGCAAAGAAGGTGCTGTGCCTGGAGGTTGGTGCGCAGGTCCATACGAGCGATCTTTTCGAGAAGATCAGAATACACTTTCAAGGAGTTTGATATGATGATAAATTGCAAACGCTGCGGAATCCTTACCAAAGATTTTCTGTACCACTGGCTCTGGTGTCGTAATTGTCGCTTGAAGCACCAAAATGGTAGATAAACTAAGAGACCTCTGCCATGCACTGGTGGGTTCGCTTCATCCATCCGTGGAGAAACACGATCATTTCAGGCTTGTTCTTGACGAGGCGGCAGAGAAAACCTACCCGCTCCATTACGACAGCCTGGGCGACGGCGTTCTCGCCATCTTTCTCCACGGCTGAGGCAACCTTCTTCAGCGTGTTCGGCCCGATAGCACCATCGACTCCGGCTCCGACTACCTTCTGGAGTGTCTTGGCGGAGCGGCTGGTGCCAGAATTCACTGCGTAGTCCATCACGGCTAGAGCAATGGCGGGAGCTAGGTCGTCCCCGTGGATTTTGTTCCAATACTTCTCCCGGTAGATGTCCTTCGCCCCCTCTTCCGTGAGGTTCTTGATGTCTACGTCGGGGTGCGACCGCTTGGCGATGCCGAAATTCGTCTCACCTCCGGGATCGGACTCGTGATTTGTGTAGCCACCTTCCCACCGCAGAGTAAACTTCATAGCTCTTTCAAATTTGTCCATTTCAGGCTCCTCGGGTATAACCGGACGCACAGCTTGGGAAGGAACCGGCTGGGGCTTAGTGTTCCCCCGCTTGTCCAAAAAGCTCATGATCCAGTCAAAAAATCCCATACTGGAGAGATAATGGTGAGTTAGGGTCGAGGCTCCTGCTCGTACTCGATCGGCATACCAGCGGACTGGATGAGCTGCTGAACGCGGGCGAACAGGTCGTCGGCACCGTCGTGCTCGGAGGACTTGTCCAGAGCCTCCAGACGGGGCGTGATACCAAGTAGCCACTCGGGAGGACCGTCAATCACGATTCCGCCGTGACGCTCGAACCTGTGGCTCCTGAGGGCCATAATTGCCGGACTTACTTCCTCGAAAAGGGGGCTCATGATTACGATACGCTCCCCCACGGGACCCTTAGGATCGACCGCAATAGCCATTTTCTGGTTTGGCATTAGCGGTTGAACCTGCTTCTGTTCGACATTTGCGTCATCGTCAGCTTGGATGGGGTCGATCGGAACTTCTCGCTCGTTTCTGTGATTCACGGATGGTCCTATTCCCGGGCGTTCCTCTTCCAGAGGAGTGCTGTATTCCTTCGGGAAGATGGCGTCGATGTCCATCAGGTCTTCCATAGTTCGCGCCGCTTCCGTGGCTGCGGGGTAAATGTTCTCTTCGGGCTCCTCGATACTCATGAAGCCAGACTTCTTGCCTGTAAAGTCCATGTCCCAGTACGGACGGATCTTGGTGCCGCCACCACGACCGCCTCGTCCCCGCTCTCCGTGATTCATGTCATCACCGCCCGGATTTTGTCCGCCGGGTCCATGCATGTTCGTGGGGTCGAGAGTTGAAGTAGCTTTGTCTGCATCGTCGTGGTCGTCGTAGAAATCAGGGTGCTCCACAAGATGATCCTTAGTCACCTCCTTAGCTATGCCTCTATCTACACCGTGTTCCCACACTTCAATATCTGTGCCTGTCTTTAGCGCCTCGGGGTCGAAGGCAGAATCCGGCATGCCATCAGCCCTACCGCCAGGAAGCAGCTCTTCTTGAGCGCAAGCCTTGAACATGTTGCGCTCTGGGTCCGGGTAGTTCTGTACGGGCAGGAATCCTGTCTCTTGGTCTGCACCACGAGGCTTAATCATCGGGGCACGGTCGAGACCGCCGCCACCTGGCTTACGAACTATCTGTCCGGGGAAGCTGGAGGGAGGGGACTCTTCGGCACTTCTAGTGGGGGACGGGTGCGGAGTGGAAGTCTCGGGCATCTGTGGCAACGGAAGCTCTACAGGCAAGAAGCCCCGGTCCTTGTTGTTGGGTGTCTCGTATGCTTCAGCAGGGTCGCCTTCCCAGTCCGGGAAGACACCGGTTTCTGGTGTCATGCCGTTCGGGCTGGGCTCAAGCTCCTCCATTTGGTGCGGCGTAGACCCGCCGAACCCGTCACGGCCAAGAGGCCCTTCTAGGGGATGGTTCGAGAATCTAGATCCTCGATCGAAGTCCTTGACGCCGGGATACTCTTCGGCGCGCTTGTGTAGGCGCTGGGGCTCCGCCGTGGCTAGGCCCGGATGCTGGGATTCACCCTTCTTGTCAGCGGGCCACTCGTAAAGATTCCACAAGAGGAAATCATCTTGCGTCTTGTCTGGGTCTGTTCGGAATGAGCTAGGGCCTACACCTGTGCCGAATACTCCGCTCTTGGTGTTACCCTTCTTGCGCTCTTCTCTATAGTTCCCGTCGAAGCATTCTTCACCTTCGCGGATATGCGAGTCCCCACATTCATTCATGTTCTTCTCCTGAGAACCGCCCTCCTCCGAGCGGTCCTTCAAAAAACGAGTAGCCAATTCGATCAGCTTGTCCGGGTCTGTTATTGCTGTCTCGTCCTCAATCGAACGAGTCAGAGCCAGGAACTTGCCCATATCGGGTCCGGGCTTGAAGCCCTTCGCGATTAGGTGCTTACCCGAAACAGAGTCTACCAGCTTCCCGCCTGGGGCAGCTACAGAAGTGACATGCTGGTGGTAGTCCTCAAGGAACTTGTCCTGGGAACTTACGTCCCTGCGCAGGGCTTCCTCGGTTGTTCTGCCCAACACATCAGCCTTCGACAAGGCCGCAAGCAGCTCGGGGCTAACATCGGCATCACCCAATGTGCGACCCAGCTTCCTGTAGCCTTTGCGGCCACTGGTTCCGGGAAGGATCGCCGGGCGCAAGTGGGTATCAACTAGAGTCTCAACCTGCTTAATTAGAGCCAGTGGTGCTTTCATCCTGCCCAAGAACGCGCGAGTAGGCTCGATGCCAGCCTCTTCGTGTCCACGGGAGGTAATGTACCCGTCGATCTCCTCAGTAGAGACCGGCTTTCCAAAGTCGTGTGCCAGAGCCCCAAGCATTAGGGGGAGATCGAACGCAGGATCGCCAGTGCGCTGTTTTGCAGCCTCATCGAGAACCAGCAGGGTGTGGACGTAAACGTCCCCCTCGGGGTGCCACTTAGGTTCCTGCGGAACACCCAGTAGCGCCTCGATCTCCGGGAAGTAGCGGAGCAGGTTTGCCTGATGCAGCACCTCAATTCCCTTACTCGGTTTTTGGCCCTTTAGGAGCATCTTGGAGAACTCCGGCAGGATACGCTCACCCGGGAGCTGCTCAAGCGGCTGTGCGGCCACGAGTTGAAGTGTCTGGGGGTCTACATCAAAGTCAAAACGCGCAGCGAACTGGGCCACTCTGAGGGCTCGTAACGGGTCGTCAGAGAACGTGTTGACATCTGCGGCACGCAGGATTCCTGCCTTGAGGTCAGCGACACCGTTTAAGGGGTCAATGATCTCGTCTGTTAAAGGGTCTTTCGAAAGGGCGTTGATCGTGAGATCGCGCCTGCGGGCAGCGTCTTCCACGCTCATGGTAGGATCAGGAATTACATCAAAGCCTTTGTGCCCCTCTCCGGTCTTCTTCTCGCGGCGAGGGAGTGCAACGTCCCAGTCAAGCTCTTGGATGTTCAGCACGCCGAACTGCTGTCCGACCTCTTTTACATTACCAAACCGGGAAAGGATCTCGTTGACCTTCTCCATGGGGAGACCGAAGACCTCGAAGTCCACGTCTTTGCTTGGGAGGCCGAGTAGCTCATCTCGCACGATGCCCCCGACGAGCAAGGCTACCCCTCCCGCGCCTTCAACAGCGCGTGCGAATGCCTCGACCAGAGCTTTTTCATTCGGATTCACGAGAATATTCCTGTATTTCTTCCTCATCCGCATAGCGGCTATGTGTGCGAATCCTGTGGCAATTTGCACATACTAATTGACATCTCTCTAACTCTTTTTGGATTACATCGTTTGTTGCACCCATGTGTATTAGCTTACTTACGCTGGTATGTCCGGGAGAATCACTGATATTGTCAAAATCAAAAACGAAAGAAGGGAAGGTATTATTGCAATCATAGCATTTACCTCCATGCTGGAGGACTAATTTATTCTTTCGGCGCTTTGTGCGTACCCTTTCCCAGTGAGCATGGCAATAGCCTTTGGCTATATGCTTAGCAGTACAATTTGTAATGCGGCAGCCCTGCTTGCCGTCTTTTTCCTGTGTTTCTTGGTCTAATGGGGTTTCTTGTCTTAGGCGCTGATAGTGAAAAAGGCAATATCCCCGAGACCCGTGCTTTCTTTCGCACCCTTCAACAGTACATCCTTGTTTTCCGTCTGTTTTTCTTATTTCCTGGTGAAGCGGTGTTCCGCGCTCCATACGATCATAATGTAACTCACAATATCCGTGTCCGTAGTGTTTCCTCTCACAATCACTTATTTTGCATATTCTCATCTGCGGGGTCTCTTCAAGAATGTTGCTCTGACGAACTCAGAGTCGAGGCTACCAGAGACATTCGAATCCGCCCCTAGCTGCACGCTTGTTGCTGTAATACCTGTCATATCGGGAACCGTGGCTGCCAAGTCCTCTATCAGAGTAACGCCATCTACGGAAATTCGCAACAGCGAACTACTCCATTCGGCGACTACCTCAGTAATTTTACCACTAACCCACGAGGTTGGCGTAGGTGTAGTAATGGTTCCGGTTGTAGCGGCATCCTGAACCAGTAACGTAAGTGTTCCGTCTACATTTACCTTTAATGCAACACCGTTAACCAGCGTGATGGGGTCCCTGGTGTCGAAGACCCACTTAGGTTCGGTAGGTGTGGCCTCGAATCCGATCGCTAGACTGAACACGGCTGCGCCTTCCACCATATCGAAGGGCACATCTGGAGCAAACGACAGGTTGTCTGTAGCCCGAATCTCGTCAGTAAGGACCTGCGATGTGGCAAAAGGCGTGTGGGAAATGCTGGGCACGGCCAGTCGCACGGTAACATAGTCACCCTGGTTGACGCTACCGATCTCCAGACGCCAAGAGAATTTCTCGGTAGTAGCCGGGTACTCGACGGCTGCGCAGAGATGCTGAACGGCTTCAAGGGTCGGGCATTAAATAGGTCTGCGGGATCGAGGCTGACCTCCTTAGAGGGCAAAGCACGGTCAGCGAAATCGAAGAAGTTAAGGATAAGCTTGACCTCAGTGATGTCGCTGTCCGGGGCCACCTTTTCCATACCTGCTAGCAAGGACAGGGCGATAGGCTTCGTGATGTCGAATGGGATAGGCTCAGTAACACCGAAGCTGGCGATACTAAAGGGAGAGATGCTAACAGGGCTGGCACCATTTACCTGAATGCTCCAAACATTTGCGTCAAACCCGTCTCCCTGTAGCTTCTGGACACCACTCTTGATGATAGAAATGCCTGGAGAGTCCATGGTGTAGCTGCCTGGGAAGAATCCAGCCCCACAAGGGATCGTAGAGGAGCCGGTGAACAGGTTATTCGGAAGAAGCTGAATGGAGCCTTGTTCTGTGAACGTCGATGTCCCCAGTTCCCACGGAGGCGTGTCGATTGTCTGGAACGATAGAGACCCTGGTTTCGGTAACAAGCGTTCGCCACCACCAAGGTACACTAGTTGACCAGCAAGTTGGGCATCGGACTTGATCTCTGCAAGCTTCTCGAAGTTGATGTCCGCCCACACGGAGTTCACGATAGTAGGCTCCGGGATGACTGTCTGGTTAACGCCAAGCTCGATAGGTGTGTGGGGAGAAACATCAGCATAGGGCTCATCTCGCTCCTTCTCCTTATCAAGGTGCCAGGAGCGGTTGGGTGTAGAACCGACCACCGAAGTGCTGGGTTGGTCGGAGAATGTTCCTTGTTCCTTCATCACAGCAGTCACGCTTGTAGTTAGGCCCTGACCATCTAGATCCAGAGAGACTCTAGCTTCAAGGTTGGTAGAAACTGCTGGGTTGATGAAGAATACTGCGAAATAACCGTCTTGGTTGGCGGCGGACTTGGTAAAGGTTACCTTCTCTAGAGCTACCTCGACCAGTCCGGTCTGCGCCGTATTGTAGACATTGAAAAGCTGCACCTCTCCCGAGATGACATCAGCAGGATGAAAGAAGTCGTCACACGGACTGACTACGTAGACCTGTACTGTGACTACGTTGCTGTCAACGTTATGATACGCAGCGATTTTTGCTTCGAGAGTAGCCATAGTGTTGTACCAAAAAGAGCCAGCCTGGGTGGGAACCCGGGCTGGCCCCGTGGGTAGTCCAAAATTGGACTATTTACTTCGTAACGCCGTCTTGCTTCGGAAGCAACTTCACGCCACCGAGTGTGAGCACCTTGGCAACCATGTCCAGAACCTTGACGATGATGGTATCGTCCTTGGTGCCGGGAATCAGTCGCTTGGCAAGCTCAGCCAGGGCCACAATAGCGCCCCAAGACAGTGCAATAGTTTCGGCATTTGCCGTTACCCAGTCCAACATATCTATTCTCCCTTCGAAGGTGAAGAAGCCCAAACCCTGGGCTCTCTGTAGAGATAACCTATAGAATCTCGGTGGGCCATTTGCGGGAAAGCTCTGGTGTTTTGATAGCGTGGAGCGCTTTGAGCATTTTGACGGCTCTGGAGCCTACTAGGGTAAAATCGTGAGTGGTGTTCCTGTTCACGTTCACATTAGCATGGTGCTCAGGCACCAGTTTGGTGGCTATGTCGCGTACCCACTCACAGGTCATTCTGGTCCCTGATACTTTCCAAACGGATAAACCCTTCGTATTGTGTGTAAGGCAACCGTCTGCGTCGTACAGACCCTTCAGGTACGCTAAATTCAGGGGGTGCTCTAGGTCCGGTGGGGACAACGTGTGGCTCTTGTTGGGAACTACGTTGAACTGCTGTAGATTTTTGACCCACTGGGATGAGCTTATCGCCACAGAGTACATCTGACCTCCTCGTGGCGCTTTGTACTCTCGTACCTTGCCTGCGAACTTTGTTACCGCCTTGAATCCGTCAATAAGCTCTCTATCCTTCAACGATAGTCGTATTACACCATTGATGACGTTTCCGTCGCCTGCGAGGAGACCTGCCCAGTAGGAATTGATGACGTTTGGGTCCTTGAAGAACTCGTCGTTTACTTTGTAGCGCCGTCCTTGATTGTTCTCGCGATTAGGGTTCTTGGCAACTAGGTCTTTGATCCACCCGTAGACAGTTGGTTTGCTTACGTCGAGCTGTACAGAAACCTTATCTAACGAGCTTCCGTTCGAGTACAAAGCCCTGGCGGCTTCGCGTTGCGTCTCCTGCTTGGGCGTCCGTCGCGTGAGTTTAACCCGTGTCTCTGGTTCCGGCAGGTCTCTTGTCCATCTCCAAATGGTTTGCCTCAGGGTACCTGTGCGCTTGATGATCTCTTTGACTGGGATGCCTTCTGCCCACAGTTCTCTAACTTCTGTCTTTCGCTTATCCATGAATATCCTCCTTGTAGACTCTTTAGTCTATTGGAGATATAATCCTTGAAGTGCGAAATAATTCTAATATGAAGATAATCTTCTAAGTAGTTGATTTTACTCTATAATATGCCAATATTGGACAAAGTTTGCATTATGTCACCGCTGGAAAACGTGCCCATCGGGAAAGTGAACCGATTCAGCGCACGGAACCCCATAGGCTTTCCAGCGAAGTTACCCACGGAACTTGTTGCACGGATGAATCCCAGCTTCGCGGGGCTAACCGAATCACTCAAGTAATCCCGGAACCTGTTGATGGCTTCAGCCAGCATCGGAGCATGGTCGTAATCTAGTGTTACCGTCTGGCCAGAGAAGGAAAACGCTAGATCCACTTCCATGAGATACTGTGCGTTTAATCCGTACCACGCGGCAGCCAGGAGAATGAATGAGTTGAACTGAGATCCCCCAATAAACGACATTTGCCAAGCGGTGATCGGGTAGGTTACATTGACGATTTCCAGACCCCTGTCGAGATACTCAACAAGGTCGGAGTCCTCGTAAGCCTGTACACGTCCACGTTGCTTTTGGAACTTGTCGATTAACTGGCGTAGCTGTACGGTCATATTGAGGATAGGTCCGTCAACTGACCGAATTAGTTGGAATTGCGTCTCTTCAGCAGCGGCAATGTTCTGCCGGACGCTCCACAAAGAGACGTATGCGCAGTTGGGCGTAGACAGCACACCCGCAGGAATAGTGTAGTAGTACAGGTAGCTGTCGCCGAACTCTACCTCTTGGATCTGACCGTTGTCTAGCGTAACAATGGTAGACGTTCCTTGAGGTCCAATGGCCACGCTCTTTCCAGACGTACTGCCAAGTATCAGCTCCAAGGCCAAAGTACCGCCGTTCGCGATGTCGATCCTCTCTGTACGCTGGATCTGTACTCGAAGCTCTCGGCTGACCAGGCTTAGGATACACTGGCTCCGGTCCTCGGAAGCCGTTACAACGATATCCTGAACATCGAATTCGTGAGTGATCTCAGCCTGCTCGTTGGTGTTCGTTACGATGAACGCCTTGAACTGATATCGGTTGTTGGGGTTAGACAACATAGCGTCATTGGCGACCGTCCACGTTGTAGCGTACTCACCTACTCCCCCGTCTGCTTGTAGAACACCAGTTTGTACAGCCACTCCGTTGGGATCTAGAATCTCGTAGGAAGGGTACCTAAGAGGGTCCTTGGGGATGAGAGGGGTAGTTTTGGAACCGTCGGTGAAGAACCCTATACGGAATACCTGGGAAGTGCCCCGCGTTAGTAGTCGGGGGATGTCATCGGATTCACTAAGGAATGCCATTATAACTCCTTCGGAACTTTGCGGGATGCTAGGTACGTAGTCTCGGGCACGAATACAATCCCGATATCATTCTCTAGCGAGTATACTCTGTGTCGCAATGTATCGTGCGTTCCCATAGCCATAGTCACGTCGTTCTTCAACCCTTCTAGAAACCTTTCAGAGAAGCCGCGAAAAACTCCCCCTGCAAAGTCCACGTCGTATGGGAAGTCTTCTGCCTGTATGTTTACCGTGACCGTATCTCCCCAGCCTTCTGCTCTGCCGTACTTTCCCTGGAGGTATGCAAGGTTGGTCTTTACAGCTATCCCGTCAATATCGAAGTACGGAAGCATGCTGTACGCCATGAAGTTCTTGATGACCGCAGCGGCGTAGTTGATGGAGGGGAGAGGGTAGACCCCGAGTTCACAGGCAGGTATCTTTTGATGCGTTACAGTGAACCCCAGGTCTTGATCCCCCGCTTCGTTCAGCTTGTAGACTACTGCGACCCACAAGTCTACAGGCATGTTCAGTAAGTTCTGCAAATCCGTCATGTGGATATAGAAGGCCGAACACAGGGTGTAGTCTATGTCTACACCCTGGTCCGACTCATAAGAGACGCCAATGGGCCTTCTAGCCTCTGACAGCAAGGTATGCGCCAGAGTCACGCCAATGCGTTGTGCGAGCTTTGCAGCTTCCATAAACCGAGACTCTCCTGTCTACGGTTTACGCAATTCCCACTACCAGATCCGAGAGGAGATCAGGGTGCAGGATGTACGCTACCGGTGAAGCGTCATTGATCGAGGTGAATACTCGAAGAACGCCGAACTGGAAAGTACCGTATCGGATGTTGGTCCGAGTGTCCACGGCAGAGGCATCCAGCGCAATGACCGTATCGCCCGTAGCTAGGGAAGAAGCGCCGACCGTAGCACCAACTGCCGTAGCCTGCGTGAAATCTAGTTCCGTGTTGGCTTCCGTCACGTCAACTTCGCCAGCAGCACCGAGCCCGTCAGAGACAAGAGCAATCTGCGCTCCGATACTTACAGCTTCACCAGAGCTTAGCTGGCTGTTGGTTTCCGCAATCACCTCGGCCTTCGTCAAGGTAGCCGAAGAGTACACAACCGCATCCACGCCCCCGTTGTCCATGTCAACACTGAGAGTGGTGTCGTTCGACATGTCGAAGGTCTCACCCGTGGCACCGACAGCAATTGCCTGCGAGTCCGTGATTAGTAGATCTGCGATACCTTGGTCAACGCCATGGATCTCACCAGTAGCACCACCGCCACCAACACGATCACCGAACTTCGCTCGAACATCGTAGCTTTGGTCAGAAGCAGCAATCTTCTCTGTGAAGTTACGAATAACGACGTTGGAACCCCGGGCCTTCAGCTTGGCTGCTCGGGTAGCGAGAGCGTCACCAGAGCCCTTGAGCTGGTCAGAGTTGTCTACACCGGACACGAAGTCGATGAGGTCGAACGGGTTCTTTACCACACCATGCACGTCGGCGTCGATGAAGTTCTCACTCGGGGGTTCGCCTGTATAAGCAGCCTTGAGGGCGACGTAGTTGGCAGCGCTGATGAGCGCTGCTACCGGGTCAGCAACGGTCACACCGATGCCACTCACGTTGGTGGAGTTACCACCACCTGTGCGGCGTCGCAGGATGTCGATTCCAGTGGTAGATTCGGCCAGAACAGACATGGGACCTGTGCCTGCCTCAATGTCCTTGAGGATCTTGGGGAGGCGGGACTTTCCGTTTGAATGTCCCTCGTAGATCTCCTCATACGTGAGATCCGTCTTTGCGTTGATCGTAATGGTCATTTTGTTGCTCCTTAGAACGCATCTGGACTGTCGCCAGCAACGTCATTCTAAAGGCTCTCAGCAAACGGGGCGTTTTGGCCTTCTACTTCAATAGATAAGCTATGTCTGCCCGACAGGTACGTTCACATAGGGTTCGAACGTCTGGACCAATCTGAGGGTCGTGTCGTGGCTCGTGAGGATGTTCAGGGGCCTGTTCGGGCTGGAATCGACCACTTTCCACAGCTCTTGGTCCCGACAGCGGAAAACGAAGTCCTCCACGCCCACTTTGGGGACACTGCTGTCAAAAAAGGCCGTGATAGTTTGCCAGGAGTCGTAGATTCCGAACTCCGCCAGGGTGATACTCTCCCTATCTCGGGGGAGGTCAATCCGAATGCGAAGATCGTCCATCAGCTTGGACCGCAGGAAGAAATGAGACATGATGGGGTTCGCGTCACTTAGGGTTGCCCGAGAGAACTCAAACCGGAATGTGAGCTTCTGGTCGCCGATTCTGGCGTTTAGGCTAGCGTAAGTGACCGGAACAAAATCGGTTTCGTCGGCTGACTTGACGAAAGCTTCGATGCTGTTGTTCTGGGTTATCGTAGTCGATCTCACGACCATCTTGAAGACATCGGCAATCCCAAGGGATTGGCGGATCGCTACGTCGGCCTCAATATACCCTTCCAGGGCGGTATCGTCCAGTCCCAGGAGCACTGGGCGGGCCTGTAGCTCGAAAAGGGGTCTTACATTAACACATCGGAGGCTGGGGTGGGTCACGTCGATGGTCAGATCGGTCGTGCCGAACTTCGAGTAACCACCAACGATTCCGGTTCCGTAGCAGATCTGGCACTGTCCGTCCGGGGAAGATTCCACGATGAAGCAGGAGCAGCGACGGCCTGTCAGTTTACGCTGGAAAAACAGCGTGTCCACCCGGTCTACAGAGAGAGCATCGCGGGTACGAGACTGGATTCTAGGAATCAGATCTAGAAGTGCAACTTGGTGCGGATAATCCTCTTTTGCTTGGGTTTTGTCGAAGACGTGATTGTCTCGATTGACCTGATGAGCATCGGTCGTGCGGACGTTATCGGCTTTTCTGAGCATACGCGCCTCCCCTGAAGACATAAGTTATCTCTAGGGTGGAGGAGTGTGTCGTGTCCCAACCCAAGTTCTTCAGAGCCGACGATGACGAGGAGGAGGGAGAGCGCCCTAAGCCCGCTCCCGGCGACTGGTTCGGCACTTCAGACCAGAAATTCCGTGCAAAGACCCCTACGTTCTCGTTCACGAACGGGCTTGACCCTCACGGAACAGACGGCTGGCGCGATTTCTTCAAAGGGAGTCAGCCACGAGACCCGCTGTGGAACCCTCTGCTGTCGCCAGACAAGAAAGCAGAGACGATCCGGTTTCGAGACAAGAACTCAGACCGAGAGGAGATGATTTGGGTTCTTGAACACGCTGCCGAGATATTTGAAGCGGGAGGTCACACTGACCTAGCTGCTGAGTGCGAAACGCTTTGCGAGCTGGCATACTTGGAGGATTAGAAATGAAGGCTAGATATTTGGTTCCCGCCATGCTGGCGGTTCTTTTCATGAGTAGCGGTTGTATTACACATTACGATCCGATCTCTATCGAGCAGCTTTCTCAAAAGAACCAGCGGGTTACTTCGATCACCGAGGAGGTGTGCGAGGACTTCTATGTAGGGGCGAGAGCATTTGGCGAGGGTCCCGAGCGCGCGTACCCCTGGCTTGGCCGGGCTCGCGAGGTAGATGACGCGAATGTGGTCATGCGCAAACAGGGTGTAGTATGCTACTCGTCTACTACTAGAGATCTTTCATCTGACGGCGAGAATCGACTCTTGAACGCTTTCAAGCGTACTTGGCGCAGCGCTGAGGAGGTCATCAAGTAATGAAGTGGCTAATCGAAGCTATCAAGACTCTTATCGCTTACCTGTCTGTAGAGTCTAAGAAATCCAACAATCCTGTGACGGATATTACGAACTTCCTGGGCGACAAGGCTGTGAAGCTAGGGGGCGTTACTGGCGTTCTGGCGAGCTTTGGGGCTGAAATTGGCGGGGCTGCTATCAACGAAGCGATTGCTTTCGTGAAGACCCACAAGACAACGCTCTTCCAGATGACGAAGAAGGAGATGAAGTACCTGTGGGGCAACATCTTCAAGAACAAGGGTGAGTTCGATGAG
>LAZR01000583.1_pt1 | contig 27114 bp, 26 predicted proteins | sample 329461 | NCBI WGS metagenome assembly LAZR01 (sample SAMN03002196, study PRJNA259156) | marine sediment metagenome | biome: sea floor; feature: Hydrothermal impacted sediments; material: marine sediment; isolation source: Loki non-amplified sample from Loki's castle hydrothermal vent sediment ...
CGCGATTCGTTTTGCTTTGATTGAGTATCAGCTAAACGGTTATTAAGTGTTTGTTCGTAGTCATCAAAACGTGCACCAATACGTATATCAAGCTTATCGGTTAGGCTTATTTGGTCTTGTATAAATATACCTAACGACTCTTGCACTTCTAACTTATCGGTATTGGCCGTTGGCGTAGGTAACTCATACGCACCATACACGGGGTTAAATACATTAATAAACTGATCGCCACGCACGCGAAGAACAAATTGATCATTTTCGAATTTATCAGAATCCACACCAATTATTAAGCGGTGCTCTAACCCAGCAACCTCTAAATTACCGGTTACTTCAGCTCTAAACACCTGATATTTAGCATCGTAATCACGATAACGCCTAAAACGATTTACCTCACCATCAACAACACCTGCAAAACCGGTTTCGGTTGCAAACCCTTCAAGCGACGTATCACGGTAATTAGCGCCCAGCAACACGCTCCAGTTATCATTAAAGTCATGAACAAACTCTAATTGATGACCAAGTACATCTGCCTCTATTGGGCCATCACCTGGTTCTCCTAAAAAGCGACTTTCTGGTATTAAACCAAGTTCACCATCAATAGATAATACACCTCTATCAAAAGGGACTTCTTGGTCGCTGTATTCAAGCTCATATATTAGTTGGCTATTATTATTGTTATTCCACGTTATTGATGGGCTAAAGCCTTGTTTAGTTGTTTCTATCGTATCGCGAAAGCTTTTCGCGTCTTCATAAAAACCAACCAGTCTAATTGCTACATCGTCGTTAAGGGGCGTTGTGTAATCTACATCAGCACGGTAGGTATCAAAACTGCCTACGCTTAGCTTGAGCTCGCCACTTGTATCAAATGTTGGGCGTTTAGTAACAAGGTTTACAGTTCCACCAGGCTCTCCTCGTCCAAATAGTGCAGCTCGTGGGCCTTTTAACACCTCAACCGACTCAATACCCGACAAATCGCGCGAGCCACCAAAACCACGCCCGGCATTAAACCCATTTACAAGGTAATTACTTGGTAAGTTTTCATCGCCTACAAAACCACGTAGTGCAAAGCTATTCCAAAGCCCACCAAAGTTATTTTGACGAGCAACCGACGCCGACAAATCAAGCGCTTGATTTAAATCTATCGCACCTGCGTTTTCAAGGGCTTCTAAATCTATTTTCAGTTCTGATTGCGGTGTTTCTAACGCACTAAATTTACCTTGATACGCTTGACGCGAACCAATTACAGCCAATCTTTCAATAGGGCTATTATTAACGCTGTCATCTTTTTGGTTTTGCTCAACTGCCATAGCATGGCTGCTAAATAAACTGACTAAGCATGCGCTTAAATAGGTGAGCTTTAGCCCTTTATTATTGGTATTCATTATAAACCTTGTTAATTAGTTAACTGATAAATTTTCTTTTAGCTTAACGCCTGTAACTTCAGGCTCATCCATTTCATTAAGCATTGTTTTTTTAAAGCTAGGCATATTCTTAAGCGCCGCTTTTGGTGGGTTACCCTTTATAAAGAGCCAAGGGTAGTAAAACTCCCTTAAACTTTTATGAAATCCTCGCATTCGGTATTCGTATCTAAATGCAGCTAAAGCATCAGTGCTCGCCAGTCGTGTAAAACTGCGTTGTAACAGCAATGGCGGTGAAAACCACGATACAATTCCCGCTAATTGATACTTTGTATGCGCTGCATCACGATACGCATGTGAAAGTTCACCTGCTTTTTCGTCTCCAACTTGCTGAAATGCGTAATACCATTTCCACTCAAACTCGCTTTGCATATCAACGTGATCTTTCCACTGTGGATTTGATGCAACAAAAGCATCCATTGTGGTTTTCTTTGGTAAGTCCCATGCATCGTTAACGGCCTCTCTTTGAGTAAGCACAATGTCGCCGCCCTTTGGTGAGTGCACCGTTTTGTTTATAACTAAATCGCCTAAAATAGGAATAATAAAAGCAACTAACACCCAAAAACCAATTAACGTTGAAGCAACACGCGGCGCACTGCTGGCGTTTTTACCCCACCACACACTGAGCGCAGTCCAAAACGCAATGTAAATTACACAAATAAAAGTAACAACCCCCACATCAGCAAGGGCCGAATGACTAAGCAATGTACCTATATAAAATGGCAGCATTAAACACACTATTACTGCAATCAACCTCACTGCTATTCGCGCCCCCCATAATACAAAGTACGACTTAGCAGTAGTTACTAATAAGTCATGCCTACCGCTTGTTCGCTCATTAGCAAATAAATCATGAAATAGTAAAATAACTATCAGCGGTGCTAATGCACTTACTACAAATACAAAATCAATTTTACCCGCCTGCGCTAGCTCTGCGTTTTGCGAGTCGCTTTCGTAAATTTGTCCCTCTAGCGCAAGTAGGTTTAAGCGGTGTTTCCATGGGTAAATATCGCGCTCGCCTAAAGCAGCAAACGCTAAATTTGAAGGCGATGAATACGTTAAGTGAAAACTGTAATAGGCAAGCGAGCCTGGGTCTTCGTATTTATGTTGAACGTTAGTTAAGTCTGTTAAATCGGCGGCTTTTAAGCGCTCAATAGTTTGCTTTTGCTGTGTTACTTCACTAAGCCCGCTGAAAACTGCAAACCCCGATATTACAAAGGTACACACCAGTAATACCACTAAGTATTTTTGGCGAAGTAAAAAATGCCATTCACGCGCAAGCTGTTTTAATAGGTAACTCATAACAAACGCCTCCCTACAAATTTAATACCGCCTAACAGCAGCGCAACCCAAAGTAATAACTGTAAAAAAGCAGGTATGCTTCGCTGCGCTCTCGCTTTTGAGCTGTCTACATTAAAAGTAAAGTCCTGCAGTATTTGCCAATTTTGAGCACTTACACGTGCCTTTTGGGTTGCAGCTGTATCAGCATTGCGGTTCATGTCGTCTTGGTAGCTAAGCTTTTCTACATGAACTTTGTTAAGCCCTTGCACAAAATCAAAGCGTAACTGCTCGGTTTCGCGTAAAAAGCGATGATGGGTTTCAATACTCGTACCTACCACAATCATCGATAACGACCGAATAGCCACCATAGGTGAAACCCAACCAAAATAACGCGATACCTGTGTTTGTTTAAGTTCAGCTTGCATACGCTGCTCAGCAAACTTATTGAGTACGCTCGTGAGTTTAGCCTCAGACTCGCTTGCCACTAGCCCTCTAAAATTAACGGGTAACTCATCAATACTGCTCACGTTGTATTTATTAAGGAGCGATTGTTTAAATTGCTTAAATGCGGGGTCGTTTGTGTTGTGGCCGTCGCCTAGTTTTCTAAGTTCGGCTTTTACAGCAAAGTCGGTTTCTATTTTGCCTGCTGATGGCACTGCCGTGGAGGCTGTTGTACTTGCTACACGTGGCATTACAATACACAGTAAAATCCAAACAAAGGCAAGTGCTGTAAAGCTTCCGTTGTTTTTACTAAACACACTCGATGCCAGTAAAATAAGCAGCACCCACACAATTAAATATAAAGCGTAGCCAAGCACAAAGCTTGCAACCGCAAGTAAGCCTTCGCCTGAGCCAAGTGTAAATAAAGCCGATATCGTCAGCGGAGTTAAAATTAAAGCCACAACAGAAAGTAGCGCCAACCCTTTACCTGCAATAAGCGTTGCGCCCGATGTACCTTGCGATAACAAATACGAGAGCGTTTGTGACTCACGCTCGCGGCTAATACCGCTGTAGCCAATTAATATCAGTAATAAAGGTGCGAGTGTCTGTACAATAAATGCAGGCGTTAAACTGCCTAATTTAGTTAATGCAGTACCTTGGCGGCTATCTGCAAACATTGCGCTATTTTGTCTGTGCCCTTCTAAAAATATAGAGTTGCCTGTGTAGGCATCAATACCCGGATCAAGCGTACTCAGTGGTGAAGGCGTTCTAAATGCATAATGCCCGTAATGCACCATTCTGTGTGGATGGCGGTCGGGTTGATCAACAAAGCTTTTATCGCTAGTTGCCTGTAATTCATGCCGTGAGTGGCTTAGCTCCATCATGGTAATAGCCGTTACAATCACCGAGGCAACCGTGAGCACCAAACCAATAGCAAGCACGGTCATTGCTAATTTTGAGCGAAGCCAATAACGCCACTCATCTTTGGCAACAATCACCACCTTTGAAAAGTTATTTATACTCATTAAGCACCTCGATTAGCGTGATGCCCAAATGCAGCGTGTACTTGCTCGGTATCAATACGCCCACTTTGGGGCGCATCATACTCTCCCACCAGCTCACCATTTTTAAGTAAACCAATACGATTTGCCACTTGGCACGCGCCATACACATCGTGGGTAACCATTAAAATAGTCGCACCAGTTAATGCAAGCTCGCGTACAAGTTGATTAAATTCATCAATGGCAACAGGGTCTAGGCCCGATGTAGGCTCATCTAGTAAAAATATCGGAGCTTCACGCAGTATCGCAAGTGCAATTGCTGTTTTTTGCCTCATGCCTTTTGAATAAGTTTGCATGTGGCGGTCCCACGCATCGCGCTGTAATGCAACACGATTAAAAGCCGCGTTAATTTGTTCATCTGATTTTTTAATATCAGCAAGTGATAAAAAATATTCAACATTTTCGCGAGCAGTTAAATGCGGGTAAAGTGTTGCCGACTCTGGCAAATACGCGGTTTTGCCACGTACAAAATCAAGCGCTTGTGTAACCTCTTTACCGGCTACTTTTACAGAGCCTTGAGTTGGTTTATTAAATCCGAGTAACGTTTTTAATGTAGTTGATTTACCTGCACCATTACCACCGAGTAGCGCATACACCTCGCCTGCAGCCACACTAAAGCTTAAGTTTTTTAAAATAGCGTTATTTTTAATACTAAAATTTAAAGAGCTCACTTCAATCATCGTATCGTTTAAAGTGGCGCCTGTGTTGCTAACGTGTTTATCAAACGTTTTTTGTTCAATTGGTGGTGTTTTATTAATCGCGGTAGGTGTTGTCACACTAAAACTCTAATTAGGGAAATTACATAGGAGTGAATGTTATACTATATCAAATGTACATTGCAACAATATAACATTGTAAATTAACAAATAAGATAAATAACGTTACGTAGTTAATATAATATTGCTTTGAGAGGTAAAAATTAAAGCAACTTAAAATAGCCTCTTTTATGTGAAACTTAGAATAGTGTTATGTTTTAAATTTACAATTTAAGTTAAATTAAAAACCAACACTAAAGAATGTAAGCTGCCTGTCCATGCCATCCTAATGCCTATGGTAAAAACGTATGTTAGTAAAGTTGGTAATTTAAAAAAATGTGCTATCTTTTTATTATCTATATCATAAAAATAAGCGCTAACATGTTGTTCCGAGGTACAATTGCCATAGCTATATTGGTAATTTCTGCTGCTAATAAAAGCTATGCAAATGAAATAGACGTCCAATTTAGCGGTTTTGCATCCTTAACACTCAGTTACACTGACGATTCAGATATCGCCTTTGCATCTAATTATTTAAACGAAAACGATACAGGCTTTTCAGCAACACGTGATTCAATTTTAGGTGGGCAAGCTAATATCTCACTCTCAAAAAACTGGGACTCCGTGGTACAAGTCGTTTTACAAGATCATACCTTTAAAAGTCTTGATAATTTTTTAGAGCTCGCCTTTGTACGTTACCGCCCCTCACGCCATTGGGCTATCCGTGCTGGCCGGCTAAATAGCGATCTTTACTTACTCTCTGAATATCCTTATGTAGGATACGCCTACTTATGGATACGCCCTCCTCACGAATACTACTCTTTTGCAAACATTGCAGGAAATTACGACGGCGTGGATATTGAATACAGTAAAGCCATTAATGAAGGGTTTTTACGCTTAAAGCTCGCCTATGGTAGCTCTACAGCAAAGTTACAAGCATACAACAAAGACTTTTTATAGATTTTGATAATTTAACAACCTTAAGTGCTACCTATTCACTGGATTCTTGGACAGTGCGCTTTTCACTTTCAAAGTCTGATTTTGGTGACTATAAGCTGGACTCACTAGATGAGTTTTTAGCTTTACTAGACGCTGTCCCACAAAGTATATGGCCACAAGCAGACACTATATCTAACAAATTTAATACCAAAGGCCACAGTATAGAATATGCCGCGTTTGGACTTACCTACGATCATGATAATTGGCTTATTCAATCTGAAGTAGGTATTTCAGAATCCGATTGGATAATTGCCCCCTCAGTTTTCAGCACTTATATTAGCGCTGGGTATAGGGTAAACAATGCAATATTTTACACGAGCTTTTCAGCAGCAAAAAATCGTCATGATGTTATACAAGTAAACGCTCCTGTTTTTTCACCAGGCACACCCGAGCAAATTTCAGTACCAATACAACAGCTAGCACTTGCAACACAAGCTGCTATTAAAGTGCCTTATGTTCATCAGCATTCAATTAACATAGGTGTAAAATGGCAGCTATCGGAGCGCTTAGTGCTAAAAGCCCAACTAGACCGCTTTGATATAAAGCCCGTAGGCGCGGGGTTATGGAGCCTTAGTAATCCGGCTGATGTAGACAAAGGCCACAAAGTACATATGCTAAGTTTGAACGCTAGTATGGTGTTTTAACAATGATGAGCTATCGTAACGTACTCCTTTATCTGTTGCAGCCGCTATGCCTGCTCCTTGTTAGTGTTAATGCAAAATCTACAGAATTTGTAGTGGTGGTAAATAAAAGCAATACAATTAACGCCTTGTCTAAGCGCGAAGTTATTGATATTTACATGGGCCGTTATTTAACGTTCCCTGATGGTGAAACCTCTAAACCACTCGATTTGCCGGCGCAATCAACATTAAAAAATGACTTTTACCTACAACTGGTCAACAAAGATGAGCAAAAAATTAATGCTTATTGGGCTAGGTTATTGTTTTCAGGGCGCGCAAAGCCCCCAACACCGTCAACATCCGTTGAAGACGCGTTAAACAAAATAGCGGCATCACAATTTGCAATTGGCTATATTCCTCAATCGCAGGTTACAGACGCAGTAAAAGTGGTATACACATTTGATAAAAATTAGCCAAGCACTTTACGTACGCGTTGCCCTATCAATCGCCATTGTCGCTATTGTAGTTACGTTAGTATCGTCAACACTTTCTTATTACTCGGGTTTTAAAGAAAAGAAAAACACCAATTACCTACTCGTGCAGCAGTTAGCACAAACAATGGGAAAAACAGCAGCAATAGCAGCCTACTTAAACGATCGTGAATTAAGCCAAGAAATTATTAATGGCTTACTAAGTAACGATTTAGTGCAAGGCGCAAGCCTAGAAGGAGAAGCAAACGCAAAAGGCGAAATGGAGTTATTTATTGCAAGTGGCTCTACTAACAAAAAAAATGAAGCTGTTTTAATTAAATTAATTCACCCCTTTATAGAAGGCTCCTTTATAGGTGTACTTGCCATATACCCAGACGATAAATTTATTGAACAGCAAGCAAAGTCATCACTTATAAAAGAATTTCTTTTAATGCTGATTCAATCAATCGTCATCGCTTTTTTTGTGTCGTTAGTTGTACGCAAATGGCTTACTCAGCCTATTCAAAACCTAACAGACAGCTTTGCGACAATTGACCCCACTAATCCCGAAACCATGACAATGCTAGAATTTAAACAAAGTAAGCGAGACGAAATAAGCAGGCTAACGCATGGTATAAACGCTCTAATGCATGAGTTAAAGTTAACCATTAGTAATGAGCAATCCCTTCGTAAAAAAACCCAAGAACTAGAAGCTAAATTTAGACTTATTTTTGAACAAGCCAGCGCCGGCATTTGTTTATTAGATGACAATAATATTATCACCACCTTTAATCCCGCGTTTAAACATTACTTTACCGTACCCGGCGAAGAAGAATTATCAACCTTACACTTTCCTGCTCTATTAAATAACGTTGATGAGTTACAAAGCCTGCTTGCAGATATTCGTTGTGATAAAAACCCGCCACAAGCGACCCTAGATATAGAATGTAAAGTGGGCCATAAAACCATTTGGTTGCACTGCTTGTTTGTTAGATTAACAGAGCAACGTGAAGCAAAGCGAAACGCTCATCAAGAACACTTAGTTGAAGTCATTTTACATGATGTAACTGAACGCGCCGAACGCGAATTTCAAACCCGTTTTGAAGCCGATCACGACCCACTCACTGGCTTATTAAACCGACGCGCCGGTGAAAAACGCCTTAAAAAAGCACTACGTGAATGTATTAAACATAATGAACATTTAGTGCTTATGATGATTGATTTAGATAAGTTTAAACCCATTAACGACACCTACGGCCACGAAGCCGGCGACAAAGTGCTAATTGAAATAGCGCACAGATTTAAAACACTTTTTCACGAAAAAAACGACATATGTATCCGCCTAGGCGGTGACGAATTTATTGTTGCGCAGCAAATTAAAACCTACGATAAAACGGCAACACAACAAAAAGCGAACGCCTTACTCAATGAGTTAAAACACGATATTAATATTGCGCAAAATAAAACATGCGCAGTAGGTGCAAGCATAGGTATTGCAGTGTCCCCAAATGATGGCAACGAATTAGTTGCGTTAATGGTAAACGCAGACAATATGCTCTACCACATAAAAGAAACAGGCCGAGGGAAAACTGCATTTTATGACGATATAAAAAATTAGATGGCGTGAATTAGTAACTACATAGTAAATGCTATAGTGTTTTTATGGCTTTCAAATAGTCTTTATTATAAAAATAAGCCGCTAACCCAAAATAAGAAATAGCACCTAAATAAGCAATTGGAAAGTGTGAATATACACTGAGGTAAATAAGCAATAATATAAAAAACAGGCTAATGCTAAAGCAAACCACTGCCAAAAGCCTGCCTAACCAACGTATAGATTGGGCTGCTATATTTAAAACAAACAAAGCAAGAGCACCAAGCGCAATAATTCCTACAGCGTTTAAATCTTTGCCATGTTCTAAACCGTCAACGCTATAGTACATCATGTAATGAGCAAGCGGAGTCAGTGCTAATAAAGCCCAGAAACCATAACTGCTCCATGTTGATGAAACAAAGTACTCACTACCAATATTAGGCGGAGGAAACGATGCTTTATATCTATTTTGGTTCATGTGGATTCCAGTTAAGCCGTTTTATAAGTTGATAGCTAGGCTTTTAGTAAAAATACAAAAGGCCAATAGGCAATAAAAACTATCTGTATTATTGATTTTTATCAAAAAAATTACAACTTGCTCGCACCACTAACCACAATACAGAATAACAATTGTACTATTAGCGATTAATCAAAGTAATACAAAATCTATTTAAAAAGAATATTGAACAATAAACTTTTCAATTGTTAGAATGCCCCCCTATTTTCCTATCAAGAGATACAATGGCAAACTTCAATACTCATCTTAATACTGCCGTAATCATTACAGGCTTAGGCTCGGCCACCTTATTATCTGCAGGACATATTGAATTAAAGGGCGCGCTCTGGTTATGGTTTTTAGGCTCAATCGGCGGCTTATTACCCGACATAGATTCAGATAACTCCACATCACTCGATACTATTTTTAACTTATTTGCACTTAGCGCTGTATTACTGGTGCTGCATTACATAACCACCGAGCTTATTATTACAATTAGTTTTATTGAGTTAATAGTAGTGCCGTTATTGGTGTACGGATTTATGAAATACATTATTAGGCCAATTTTTGAATGGATCACAGTACATAGAGGCAGTTGCCACTCTTTACTATTTATACTGTTATGCGCACTATTAACGACTCAAGTAGTATGGAAACTGAATGACCAATCAACCACACAAGCAGCCGTTTTTGCCTGGTTAACGGGCGGGTTTATTTTACTAGGCGGGTTAATTCATTTATTGCTGGATGAAATTTACAGTGTAGATTTAAGCAATGTCACTATTAAACGCTCTTTCGGGACAGCTTTAAAAATAGCCGACTTCGATAACAAATTAATTACGCTAGCATCAATTATTGCCATTGCAGGTTTAATCTATGTTGCGCCCCCTACAAAGCAAACTATTACAGCGTTAAGTGACTGGTCCCATTTTACGTTTTTATCTTAACGCCGTAAGTATTAAGCCGTTTAACCACATACTCAAAATTAATGCCCTCTTGATAATTAAGATAGTTAAACATTGATTTACTAAGAGGGAATGAGGCGCTGCGCTTTTAGAGGGCATAAATGGCTTGAACCTAAACGATTTCCCAATTTAAGTTTTGAATAAAACCAAAATTTGAGCCTATTTGTAATTAATTATTTTTTTATAGGTTTAAGTGAAATAATTAAATAGCTTTACCTGTCTTATAGGCTAAGTGTAAAAGCTAATTAGCTAAAAAGCTCCCTGTTTGATGTATTCAAACCTGTAGAATCTTTTTAAAGCATTAAATATAAAATTATAAGAGGTAAATAATGGAATTTACGAATAAACGCACCATGCTAATTACAGCATCTTTATTATTGGTATTGGCGATATCACAGGGTATTTATTCTGTTCTTTACAGTGCAGAAATTAGTTTTTCAAGGCAGGTGGCTTGGGGGCTAGAAGCGCTGGTATTTACTTTACTTGTTGCCTTTGCAGGCGCATCTATGGTGCAAGCAAAAAACGCTCAACTAGGCTGGTCGGCTATCGCGTTTAGCGCAGTACTTAACATAGTACAAGTGAGTATTGGCCTTACTTTGTTTTCAACATTTGGAAAAGTTGCAGGCACTGTAGAAGGCGCACAACCTTTAATTGGTGGCGTGGTTTCTTTGTCATTCATGATTTACTATGCAGCTAAGTTATTATTAGGATTAGCAGCACTTGTTTTTGGCCTATCTTTTATAGCTAAAGGCGGCAAAGCAATTGGCGGAATTACAGCCTTAGCTGGCGGAGTTGCAATGCTAGCCAATGGTATTTTAATTACCTTTGGCCGTGATGGATTTCTTCCATCAGCTGTTGCTGGCGCTTCAGGTATGATTGCAACGTTACTTTTAGCAATATGTTTAATAAGCCTTTACCGTAAAGCAGACTAAGGTTTAATACCTTACAAGTAATGTGCTTATTTAAATAAGTTATAAACATCGGCGTGTATTAGAGATCTAATTCGCCGATGTTTTACGTTTAGAGTGATGGAATTTAAAGTGCCAGCCACCTTAATTATTTAGAGCTCCCCTCTTTGGGCTTAAAATCAGCGCCCAGCGTATTCCAAGTTAATGCCCTCCTCTAATCTAAAGACTAATTCACAAAGAGGCTATGAGGCGCTGCGCTTTTAGAGGAGGATAATGGCTTATATCAAAGCGATTTAACTCAGTTAAGCTTTGGTGTGTGAAGTCAAGATTTGACTTCATTTATTCTCGTAAATTCTTGTTACTTACGCTTTTTAATAAATCGAATTTCGTAATGATATAAACAGGTTCTTTTTTACATTCGACTTTATAAAGATATTGATTTTTAAGAAAATTAGTTTTTTCTTTTATTAAACTAATTTGCTCCCATGGTATTAAAAAACTCCTGGGAAATAGTAGAATCAACATTCGTTTTTGGCTTATAAATATACCTTGCTGAAATGATTTGATATTTAGCCAAGTCCGATATTCACTGTTTTTCTCACGAGAAATATCTGCCACATTCGTAAAGTACATACTGCTTGATTTTAAAAGTGAGGAATCAGAAATAATTAAATCCGTTTTATATTCTCTAGCTAGTTTAGGGTAATACCCAATAATGCTTTGGATATAATTGACTAAAATATAGAACAATAAAAATAAAATTAAGTATATAACAAAATCCATTTTTTAATACTCCGAAAACTTGCTCTGCACTGCTGACTAAGCTGAAATTTAAGATGGGTGTCTTATTAATTTATTAATTTCTTCATATGGGTGACTGGTGCATATTCACACCAATCGACGTCATTACTAGGTGCGTAGTCATATTTAAATTGAGTTTAAATAATAAGAACACTTGGTTTTTGAATAAAAAGATCAAGAAAACACAGCTGCCTGCTTGACCGGAACTTTCTAATGGGTGACCCCTTAACTTACAGTATTTGACCCCATTTACTCACACTAAATTCCCCATTCCTCTAGAATTGGCTCAAGTTTTTTGAAATGTAATCTAAGTTGTAAAAAGTCATCTTCGACTATATTTTTTGCGTGGGCATCAGGTCTGCCAATTGTATTGATTTCGGTTAACATCGTAGTGAATTTTGTTTTTTCAAATTCAAATACATGTTTAAAACTATCCCAGTTTTTACTTACTATATTTACTAAGTCTAAGAAAAATAAAGGTGATTTGTTCTGATGTAAAATATCATTGAGACTTAACTCAGTAAGTTTTGTCCGTCTATCTTCAGGAATTGCCGCTCCCACTTTTTCTCTTGCGAGCTTTAGCCCCAAAGACGAGCGCAAAGTATTTCTAATGAGTATACGAAGACCTTTCTCTAGCTTATTTCTTCTACTTGAAATTTCTTGAACCTTCTCTTCTTCAGATAAGTTCATTCGTTCATTTTTATACTGCTTTTTCAAATAATTTGAAAGAATATCTAGACTGAAAGAGTAACCTCCATGACCTTTTTGCACAAGTCCGTAGCCAATAAGGTGTCTTGTATAATCTAGGTGGTCATTAGCAAACAGTTCAAAACTATTAGTATCTTCATTTGCTAAAAGTTTCAACATTTCATATTCATCTGGGTACCAGCTTTCCAGAACCTGAAGAATCATATTCAAATATTCAAATGAGGAAGAATAAAATTTACTCAGAGCCGTTATATAGAGGGCTTTATCTATTTTTGTTGGTCTTACCTTATCTGCTAATCCGTTTAATAAGCTACACATTTGTCTCGTTAAAAACGGATGACCACCAAAATCTTCATATAATTTCATACAAATATAATCATCAAACTCTAACCCCATATATGAACCTAATTTAGTGACCATTTCAGCAACTTGATGCGAGTTAAAACTTGGAACATATTGGCTTGGGATAGAAGCAAATATAGGGTTTTCTTGAGCTAATAATGTTGGTGATTCTACACAACTAGGGTTTGTACCAACCAGCATGTATGTAAATACATGAGGGTGCTTTTGATAGAACCCACGCAGAGTTTGCCAAAAATAAATAAAGTCTAAGCTTTCCATCCAGTGTTCAGAGGATGCAGTATTTGGAGAGATACGTTCAATTTCATCAAAGATAAATAATGTACTAACTCTTTTTTTAGAGTTATATATTTTATTTATATCAACTTCAAAACTATCTGCTGCATTTTTTTCTTCATACCGATCATTATAGTCAATACTGACTTTTGATTCTTTGGTTTTATGGTATGACTTCACGATTTTTTCTAATAATTCATTCCACCTTAACTTGTGAACTGAAGGACTTTCACAATCAATTGAAACAAAATCAAACCCATTTAATACAAGGTTTCTCTGAATAGCATAAACTATTGATGTTTTACCACTTTTTCTTAACCCAAATAAACTACTATGTTCACTTGATTTATGTCTATTTACTATCTCATTAACTAAATTATTTCTGCCAAAGAAATATACTTCCTTTTTGAGAGGAGATAAAAAAGAGAAAAGATCTCTTGAATAAAACTTTTTTCTGAATTTATTTTCTATATCAGTATTATTGTAATGAAAGTAAAGTTCTTCATAAGTAAAAGGTACTATGATGCAATGCTCGGGGTCCGTATTTAAAATATCATCAACTTTCTTATCGACATTCTCATCTGCACTTATCAGTATACCGCATACAGTTTCCGATCTTGTTCCCGACATTTTATTGAATATGTTATCAAACACATCAATACTTCTTGAGTCAAATGTGGTGTATTGACTAAAAACACATACTATTTCTCTATCCAAATTAAACATTTCTGAAAATTCTGATGTAGGTTTTATTAAACAATAAGAAAATGTTGCATACTTTCCAGTTCTCGTTATAAACCAATTCTTAGCAAGTTTTTTAAGGACACTTTGCTCACTTTTCCCAAAACGGTCTAATTTAAACTCTTTATGGAAACCAGGCTTAACATTCTCTATTTTTTTCATATTTATTTTTTACTCACAAATAGTAAATTAATGATTGACTTTTGAAACATAACGAGCAGTAGAATAACTCCAACAGCCAAATTCAATTAAAAGACGAGTTCCTGTAATTAACTTAAGCGTTTTTAAGGCATTAAGTAATGTATTTGGAACCCATAAAAGAGGCTTTTTTTCTTGAAAAATAGTAATTCTACAGCCTCAACGCCCGATTAAGCTGCGGAGCATATTGGACGCTTTTTTGTATCATTTTTAATGTTCTTTTTAGGTAATTAATTGACCATGAATGAATTCAAAATGTTTATGCTCCACCTGATTTTTGGAGATACAACACTTTTTAAATTTTATATTGCTACCACAAAAGCAAAGTGCATTGCGCGGCAAATTAATATAGTCAGGATTATTTTTTTTATAACTTATTATTTCAATTTTTTTAAAACTAAACGGCTTTAATTTAGCTTTAGTAATATATTCAGACATATTCATTTGAACAGCAAATTGCTCTGAACTGTCTTCTATGGATATAGCACAACGTTTATCCAAGGGGTTTTCTACTAATGCAACATGATCAAAATGCAATATTTTATTCGCAATTCCATATGCAACCTCACCATTATAAAGTTCACCTTTTAAGTGCTCACATCCAAATGAGTCTATATCGTTACCGCAAACACTACACTTATAATAATCGACAACAATTCCTGTACTAGAAAATAGTTGATAAGGATAAGAAGATTCTAATGCTATAAATTGCTTTTCTATGAAATTAACTACTAAGTTTCTTTTTTCATGGAATTTTTTAATAGATCTTAAGTAATCTAAAACATCCTGCAAAACCAACCAAGAATTAGAGAACTTTTGGTTAGTTATAGCTAACCAATATTTAGCAACATGTAAAAGTAACTTAATGAACTGCTCTGAAATAAAAATATCATTTTTAACACTTTCTGTTGATGAGATACTTTTTAACTCACTTAATTTTAATAACAAGTCATCAACTTGATTTATTGCAATATTGAAGTTACATGAGTTGATGGATTTTAGTATTTCAATAGAAAGACATTCACCGCCGGGGTATTCAAAGGAATTTGTTTTAAGAAAATACAAACTACTCACCCATAAATTTATTTATATCGAATTTTTCAACACTTTCACTTAAAGCTGATTCACTACCTTTAAATGAAAACCTTTTAGTAATACCTTTATTTATATCTTCATAATCTACTTGGACGCTAATTTCGTTAATTTCACCTTCTAGTGAGCCTGCAAATCTATATTTTGCATATTCAAGTACAAGAGCTAAATAATTTGGAATGTTTTGTGCGTAAGCTAAATTCACTAGGGGCATAATTAATGAGTAATCATTCAGTGAAACTTTATTTTTATGATTTGGTAGTTCTATTTCAATTTCAGGATGCTTAAGTTTAACCCATTTTGCAAATGAACCTGTTTCAGACGCTATTGAATTATCATAAAAGGATTCTTCAAGAAGCTCTATTTTCATTACGACTCCGATTGAATATGTTGCCTGACAGCTTATTGAACACCGTTTTGGGGTATTATAACATCCCAAAGCGGCATATATTACGTTGCTCGATAATTACACCAAACAACTCATTTATAAACAGATAATTACAATTGCTATTCAGTAGCCTTTGTTATTTAACCCCAAAACGACTTTTAATAATGTTATGAGACAAATTGCAAATAACTGTATTTATATACTGAAATTAATTAATTCTATTTTTATTTAACCTAACCTTAAGCTAAAAGCTTTGTAAGTGCTCTAGCCTTTAAAGCCTTGTATCCCTCTCACAAGGTTTTCCATCTCCATCACCATCCATTTTTGTATTTGGGCAGTTATGAATAAAAAATACTGCCTCTTCGCGTGAGCGCATTTCAGTACAATATTGCCTGCCATCACACGTAAAATTTTGTGTGTTCTCAGGGTTCACGATTTTTGGGTGTTTAACATCAAAGGTGGCTAAATCGGCATTGCTAATAATGGGAGTTTGGCTGCTTGAGTGAGCGTTGTATCTATTAAATGCATATAAACAAAGTACAGCAATAAGCGCTATTGAGGCAACTTTACCTAAAAAGCTACTTGCAAAATTAGATTTGGCAATGCGGTGCGGCTGGTTATTGTGTTTTTGATAAGGTGCTTTAAGCTCTGCAACGCCTTCTATGCGGCAGTTGATTGCTTTGGTTTTACCGTCTGGCTGCGTAGCGACTTCAAAGTAAATGGTATCGCCCACTTTTGGCTTGCGGCTCATGTGTTTGAGCGCTGATATGTGTATAAATGTGTCGTGTTCTAGGGTGTCTGATTTAATAAAACCAAAACCTTTGTCGGTTTTCCACGTCTTTAACAATCCTTTGTTCATGTATACACCTGTTCTGCTTAAGCTGCGTTTTACGCAAATTCCATTTAGTTAACACTTTTTATTATACGTTCCTAAATTAAAACCATGCAACCAATTATTCATATTGCGTTAATTTTCGCGCTTTCTCTATTAAACTTAGCTGAAAAATAAACGCGCTAAAAACAACTAAATCCAACCTGTTTTATTTATACTTTGCGGTCATATGTCCTTTAATTCACATGAATCATTGCGCACCCACTTATTAACTTAACAGCTTGTTTACACTGGTTTTTGTTATTAGTTATTTCTATCTGAATGATGCTTTTTTAGTATGATTTTTCATTCGTTATTTACTTAATTTATCTATACAATCCACACCTTATTTTTACGCACGAATTTCAAGTGATTATCTCATGCTACTAACCGTTGTTTATATTATTGGTATTACCGCAGAAGCCATGACCGGCGCACTTAGCGCAGGACGAATGAAAATGGATTGGTTTGGCGTAGTGCTAGTAGCCAGTGCGACCGCAATTGGTGGTGGCAGCGTACGAGATATATTACTAGGCAATTACCCGCTTACATGGGTACAACACCCAGAGTATTTATTAATTACCTGTATTGCCGGTATTGTCACTACCTGGCTGGCTAAATGGGTGGTTAAATTTAAAGGTATATTTATGCGCTTAGACGCCCTTGGTTTAGCTGCCTTTAGTATTATTGGCTGCCAAGTGGGACTAAATATGGGATTACATTACGGTATTTGTGTAGTGGCCGCCGTTGTTACTGGCGTATTTGGTGGGTTACTGCGCGATTTAATATGTCGCCAAGCACCGTTAGTATTACACAATGAACTATATGCCAGCGTATCGTTAATTGTAGCGTGCTTATACCTAGCATTGCACCATTACAATATTGACGACAACATAAGCATTATTGTGAGCTTGGTTGCAGGTTACTTAATACGTATGGCATCAATACGATTTAAATGGCGCTTACCTACCTTTAGTTTATTAGAACCCGCTAAGTAAGTAACTTAAATAAATTATATGAGACAGGCTTGAATCTGCTAGGCAATCACACCTGTCTCCTCTTTTATTATTCTTTAATGCTCTCTATCACTATTTAACACTCACTACATCGCTTAACGCGGTTTTTAACCCACTGTTATTTTGCTTTAGTACGCTAAAACTACCATCGGTTTCTAGCACTACGGCGGCTACATCTTCTATGGCCAGTATACCCGCACCACGAATAGCAGCGCGAATTTCTGATTTTGTTACGCGCTGCGATTTAAGGGCTGCCGTGCAATATTCACCATCACTCAGTAACAACGTGGGCTCAGCTTTTACTAAAGCTGCAAATTTTGACGAGCGCACACTAAGCCAGGTAATTAAATATTGCAGCCCTATTAAAACAACAAAGGCCAATATGCCTTCAAGCAGCGCGACACTTTTTGAAATAATAACGGATGCTAATATAGAGCCCAGCGCAATGGTAACTACAAAGTCGAACACATTCCATTTAGATAGTGTTCGCTTGCCCGATACACGTAACCAAAACACCAGCGCTACATAACCCAGTACACCAATAATAAGTACGCGCACTAACCCCTGAACATCATCAAAAAACATGCTTACTCCTTTATTTTTAAAGCCGCTATTAAATTTAACCCTTCTTTATTTGAGTTAATAGCTTTGCACCTAAAATCGTACCAATGGGGATAAATAAAAGCCATAGATACGCATAAAACTTTAAAGCAGATTTAAGCAATGCAAAGTCAGTTACACGTTTATTTTTAATCAACGTGTAACTTATAAAATAGCCAGCTATTGCTGGTGCAATTTGTATTAACGAAATTACAATACCTGATGAAATATGCCCTGCTATTAATTTAGGATCGCCACCAGCAAATGCTACATAAGCATTGTAAATACTTGTAAAAAAACTAATTAGCGAGATTAGCAAAAAAGCCTGTAAAAACAGGCTTACTACGGCTAAAAATACAATTGAAGATTGTTTCAAAATCATCCTTAATTTAGCTAATACATTGTTTAAAGTTAGTTTTATGGCCCAACGGTTTTATCTGACAGTGCAGCTAATACTTTACTTAATTTTGTAGCAACTAAACAGTTTGGTACGTTATGGCGCTCAGCTATATAAGTAGGATCGTTATAACTTAACCACACTTGCGATTGTGCGTCTTCCCATACCAGTGCTTTTAGCGGTAAATCAATACCTATTGTTTGTGCGCACTGCATAAGAGGTGTGCCGCCTTTGGGGTTACCAAATATAAGAACCTCTGTTGGGCGTAGTTGCTGTTCTACTTTTTTAGCACCAGCAGCGTGATCTATTCGTGCAAATATATTTAGCCCTTTTTGTTTTGCCAAATTCTCAAACTTATCCATAGTGGCTTTAGCACTTAGAGGGCTTTTTACTGAAATTAGTCCCTCTACTGCGTTAGCATTTGTAATAGCAAAGAGTAATGCGAGTCCAAAAATAATATTTAGTGTTTTCATAGTGTCTCCGTTTAAATATAAAAATACTGAGCGTTATTGCTCCTTTAATTTTTACAATGTACATTTTTTGCTAGGTAATTAAATTTAATAAATTTTTTGGCTGATGGTTATCTGTTTCAATGTATAATAAATTTAAAGGGAGAAATACATGCACATTGGAATAATTGAAGATCATCAATTAGTACGCGACAGTTTTAAAAAACTACTAGAGCTACAAGCAGACTGGGAAGTAATAATAGAAGCCTGCAATGTTAGCCAAGCAAAACTGGCTGTTGAGCTTGAACAACCCGATATATTTATTGTTGATATATCACTTAATGAATCAGAAACCGGCCTTACATTTTTAACCTACCTTAACGAAAATTTCCCTGAAATTAAAACCATTGTTGCCTCCATGCACGATTACGAACCTTATGTAAGTAATGCGCTACGATTAGGCGCACTTGGTTACGTGTCTAAACGCTCTGCGTCGGAGGAGTTAATTGATGCAGTTAAATCAGTTGCATTAGGTAAACGCTATATAAGTGAAGATGTGAATTTTGCTTTAAATACGCCAAACTCAGCGTTAACTATTTTAACTAACCGAGAGCTCGAAGCTTTACCACTGTTAGCAAAGGGCTTTAATGCAAAGCAAATAGCACAAAAATTAGAAATAATGCCTAAAACAGCACATGTGCATAAAGCAAATATTTACAGCAAGCTTAATGTAACAACATCGTTTGAACTGCTAAAAATAGCAATTGATGCGGGAGTAATTCAGTTAGATGAACTTACCTAATACATTACCTGCTTTTAATTTTTCTATTGCAGCAACCGTTAAAGAAATTACAAAGCAGTTTGTAATTGGCGTAATTTATTTTATTGCCTGCATTGCTGCTTTTTGGGTTGGGGCTAATTTAGAAACTGTCCCTGAAAGTAGCGCTATATTTATTCCTGCAGGGATAAAAATTGCTTTTTATTTGCTTTCGCCAACTCGGTATTGGATTACGTTGTGGATATCGTCTCGTGCTTTGGCTGCTCACTTAGGTTATACAATGACCGGGGTTTGGGAGTTTAATTTACTGCATGGTTTTTGGCAGGAGCTTTGCTTTTTTGCCCTTGTGTATGTGTTTAAACATAGCCGCTGGCCACCAAGTATTAATAATAGTTTAGGTATACTTTCGTTGATTTTATTGTGTGTTGCGAGCACCTCAATAAAGTGGTTTTTGTTTTCTAGTGCGTTTGAATTTACAAACATATTGGTTGCTAAAGAGCTATTACAGTATCAGTTAAATATGTGCCTTGGCGATATAACAGGCTCATTATTAGTTGCGCCGTTTATTATGCTACTTCACTCTTTAAACCTTTCGTTAAAGCGCCCGGCATTACTTAAAGTAACTAATTTAACGGTTACGTTAGCTACTGTTTTACTTGTTGCGATGCTTGTATATCTTATACGGCCTGATACTTACCCATTACTACGCCTTGCATCGTTATTACCTATTATTTGGTTTTCATATCGCTTTGGCGTATTAGGCGCAGTAAGTAGTGCAACACTTATAAATGCACTAATAATAGTTGAAGCAAGCATGACCCATGAGCCTAGCAATACCTATATTAGCCAATTATTTATTTTGGCTAATGCTATTACCAGCATGGTGTTAGGCGCGGCAATTACAGAGCTTAAACGTAAAAATACTGAGTTAAAAAAGATTAACCGTGCACTGACTAAGCAGCTTAATCAAAATACCCTTCTTGGGGCTAAAATGGTGAGCGTGCAAGAAAACGAGCGTAAGCACCTTTCACAAGAGTTACACGACGAACTTGGGCAAAACTTAACAGCTTTAAAAACCGACTTGGCTATTTTATCGCACCTTTGTGATGAAAAAACACAATCGTTTGTGGCTACGTTAAAAAGCAATGCAAACTCTATGTACGATTCTGTTTACCAATTAATGCACTACCTTCGCCCTCGTGAATTAGACGAGTTAGGGCTACAAAATGCGATGACTCAAGGGCGATTAAAAAGTTTACTTACAAAAGCAAGTATAGGCTATGAGGTTAATTTTAACGTAGATGATACGCTCACTAAAGAGCATGAAATTGCCGTTTACAGGATTTGCCAAGAAGCTGTTACCAATTGTATTAAGCATAGCAACGCGACCAAACTTATTATAAATATTAAAACGGATAGTCAGTTTATAAAATTAGAAATTAGTGATAACGGAAGCAAAGTAAAACAAACAGAAAACTCAGGTCACTATGGTTTAGCTTTTATACAAGAGCGAGCTATTGCGCTGGGTGGTAGCTTTAAGGTTACTAATCAAGGCGGCTTTAGCATTAAGGTAAAACTGCCTATAAGCATTGGCCGTTAAACACTTTAACAAATTGATACTTGCTTAGTGTAAAACTTTTGCCTTGGTTGATCATCAAATGCGCTATCTGGGTTTACCTGAATTTCAACTTGATTACCCACCAGCTGTAGCAATAGTCCGGTAGCTATTTGGCAATTGCCTAAGGTTGACTTTACTATTACCTTTTTACCTATAGCGTCTTGCAGCCTTGGTTTTGGTAAATTAGGGTTAGTAACAGGCCTCAAACCTTCTGCTTTTACAAATAAATTTATGCAGTAAAGTTTAGCTGCGGCGACTCTTTGCTCGTTCATTTTAGCTATATCAACATTATTCAAAAAATGAATAATGGCTTGGTTAGCGCGGTTAAAGTCACTGGTAACATCACCTAGTTCGCGCCCTGCTGCCCACTTTCTGGTAACTAAATACTTGCCAGCTTCAACTCTTGCTAAGGTAATCGACGCTCCGGTCATTTTACTAAACCACTCAATACAGTAACTTGCTGTATTGGTGTTATGAAGTAATACGCTCATACTGCCAAATTCTTTTGTACTTTCATCTAATAAAGTCATATTTGTATCTTAACGTCCTAGTTTTCAATAGTTTATTAGCAATTATGAAAGTAAAAAATCATCCATATTCCTAATCAACCTAGGAAAATGGCTTAGAAAATAACACGTGCTATTTATAAAGCTCCGTTTTGACAGTCAATTCCACGATTAATGGTTAATAAGTAAAGCAGTGGTTTAAATTTATAATACGGTTGATTATGATAAATTAAGTACTATATCTATGCTTTCGCTTTATTATTTTCAGTAAGGATCACCATGTCTAGCTATAACGAATCTCCAGAGCAAATTGAACAAGCCACGCAAGGCTATGTGATGCAGCAAACTATGTTGCGTATTAAAGATCCAAAGCCGTCTTTAGAATTTTATCAAAATGTATTGGGTATGAAGCTTTTAGGTAAGTATGACTTTCCTGGTATGAAGTTTACGCTTTACTTTTTAGGCTACGAACAAGAGTTGCCAGAAGGCGATGATAAGGAAAAAGCTGAATGGGTGTTTCGTCGCCCTGCGTTAATTGAGTTAACCCATAATTGGGGCACTGAAAACGATGACAGTTTTGAGGGCTACCACAGCGGTAATCAAGAGCCTAAAGGCTTTGGCCATATTGGTATTAGCGTGCCGGATGTTTACGCGGCCAGTGAGCGCTTTGCAAAATACGATGTAGAGTTTGTAAAAAAACCAGATGATGGCTCAATGAAAGGCTTAGCCTTTATTAAAGATCCTGATGGCTACTGGATTGAAATACTCTCTGCTGAGGGAATTACCGAGATTATCCTTTCTCAGTAATAACAATTTATTTATATTAAAAACCAGCTTTTTAGCTGGTTTTTTTAATCGTAAAAATTCATTTTTATTTATAGGCCCAAGCATCGGTTATTGTTACTTGGCACTTGTTATAACTAGCCGCTTGTTTTTGCGCAATACCTCTTACTCTAAAGTTTGTTGAGTCATTAGGTAGTATAATTAGGTCTTCGTCGGTTATTGATAGCGTATCGAATAGAGTGTTTTGATCTGTTAAAAAATCGACCTTAAACTTTATATTTTTAAACGAAAAATCTGATTCATTTTTTATTTTCCCTATACAGGCAACATACAAACCATCGGTTTCATTTTTAGTGCTAATTTGGTTTACATTAGCAGTTAGGTTTTTTTGTGCTTGTTCTTCAAGCCCTGCTACATATATATTTTGATAAAAAATAAACCCAAAAATACCAACAATAATTAAGGCCAATGCACCAATAATAATGGGATTGTTTTCTAAGTTAGAATATTTAGCTTGAAGTGAGGTGCATTGCGGGCATTTTTTAGCCCGTGAATCTATGGCGCTAAAACACATAATGCATTCTTTAGTTTGCTGCATCTTTTCCACTACAATAAGCATCCTTGTTAAGTATTAAATGTTAAGTATTAAATGTTAAGTATTAAAACCAGTAGTATTGCTGGCTTTAAGGTATTTTAGTTTACTCATACATAGTAACTCCGTAAACACATATAGCCTAAATAAGTAGCGATTTTAGCTGGCATTAAAAACAACTGTATATACAAACAGTGCTGTTGTTTTTAGCATTTTGCGTAAACATAAAAAAGCCAGCGATTAAGCTGGCTTAGTATATTAACTAATTTACATAATTACTTACGAAGTGCGTCGATTCGAGCATCAAGCGGTGGGTGCGACGAAAACAACTCAGCAACACCTTTCCCACTTGCAATACCAAAGGCCATCATTGAGCCTTCTAATTGCGAAGGATGGTTTTGCTTTAAACGCTCAAGGGCTGATCGCATTTTATCGGCACCAACTAGTTTTGCTGCGCCGCTGTCGGCTGCAAATTCACGTTTACGGCTGTAACTTGCCACTACTATACTTGCTAGCACACCAAATAGTACTTGGAATAACATATCGAATAAGAAGTATGTCCAGCTACTGCCACCCTCTTCTTCATCGCTATTAATAAAGTTATCTACTATGCCTGCAAGTACTTTTGCAGCAAATATTACAAAGGTGTTTACCACGCCTTGTATTAGGGTAAGCGTTACCATGTCGCCGTTAGCCACGTGCGATACTTCGTGGGCAAGTACGGCTTCGGCTTGATCTTTGGTCATGTTGTGCATTAAGCCTGTGCTTACTGCCACTAACGAGTTGTTTTTACTTGGACCGGTTGCAAATGCGTTCATTTCTGGGCTGTCGTAAATAGCCACTTCTGGCATTTTAATACCTGCTTTTTTTGCTTGCGCAGATACCGTTTGTACAAGCCAGCGTTCGGTTTCGTTTCGGGGCTGTGTAATTACATGCGCGCCGGTTGATTTTTTAGCGATCCATTTCGACATAAATAACGAAATAAACGATCCACCAAAACCAAACACAGTGGCTATAAGTAAAATTCCGCCAAGGCTACGATGGCTTAAACCCAGCGCACTCATTATTATTGAAAGCACTACACCTAATACCAACATAACCGCTAGGTTAGTTAATAAAAACAAAAATACACGTTTCATATTGTCCTCACAAAATTAATATTGATCACCGAACGCTTAAAATAAATTAGGTTAAAGCAACCACTACGTTATGACACACTATGTCATAACGTTAGCGCTATTTTGTGACAAACTATGTCGTAATACAAGTGTTATTTATGTGTTTATTGATAATTTTTTTGAGAGGCGTTTTATAGCAAATTTAAGACTGAAGTTTCTTTATAAATCAGTTTATTACAAGCTGTTATTTAGCTCTGCCATATCAATTGGAAAACCACGCTCACCTGCTAATATGCGTGCAACTTCACCAATATTTTCGCAGCTATTGTGTTTAAGATACGACCATTGATGGCTACTGCGGTGATGGTTTACAGCAGGATCGCTGCTTATTATTCCTAATTTTATAAACTCAGACACTATTTGATCGGCAGCGATTAACGTTGACGATGCTTTGACATTTTCGGCCCGGGCATAACTAATATGCGAATATAAGCTTACATCGGCTACGCGCAAAGTGTCGTCATCACCTGGGATTTGTTGCCCGCCAAACAAGGCATTATTTTGTGTGTTAGCACTTTTAAACGCGGGTACAAACTCGGCTACATAATCTATTGCTGTTTGGTTACGTGCTTGCAATGCTGTTTTGTCCCACCCATCTTTAATATAGTGCAGGTATTTATCGGGGAGTTTAGGTTGAGCACTCATTGGTGTTGCATCAGCTAAGCCATCATTAAATAGCGTAATGTCGTTGGTCATGCCGTGTATTTGAAAATACCCGTTAGGGTAAGGCGTTAGCTGCGCCATGCCCTCTGGTGTGCCACGGTTACCGTAAATAATAATTTCGGGTATTTGCCCACCAGCACCTTGCCAATGAGTTATATAAGAGGCTTTAAATTCGACCATGCGTTTTACATCTACCCCAACCAAGTCATCAATAATACCGGTTTGAAAACCACACGCATTAATTAGGTAATCTACTTCAACGGTTTTAGCTTCTAAACTTGCTTGTGTTTGGTATTCAATGTTCCACTTGGTTATTTGTTTATCAATCTTATTATTGGTAACAGGCGATACACTTTTAACGCATGTATTTGTTAAAACGTGAGCATGTTTATACTCGGCAAGCGCGAGTTGAGCACTGGCCGATAAACGAAATATATTCCAACCATATTCTTGTGCAACAATTAGCGGAAACTTTAGCTTATCTAAATCTAAATGCTTAGCCACGGGTATCATCCATTCATCTAACGACGTAGGCTTGGCTACTTGTTTTTGCTTAGCAAGCTTTAGCATTTGCTCGCGGCTATATAACTGATAATAATGCTCTGCCTCACCTAACACTTTGTTGGCGGTGTCTTGCTCAACAAGCTCGCTATAGGCTTTTACTAATTTATCTAAACGCGGAAATAAATCCTCGGGTGAGTCGTCGTCGCGCTTGGGTACTGCAAATACTGTAGGGCGAACATCGATGGTGTGAGGATAAAGGCGCGCTATATCTATACATTGCTTGAGTAAATCTATGCAGTCGTCGTCGGGTATTTCGCGATATAAGTTACCACCTGAATGCAAATGGCACATTGGCGGACCATCAATTAACGACTTTTTCTTTTCAAGTACATAAGTTTCTAACCCTAACGCAGCAAGCCTGATGGCTATAGTGGCACCCGCTGTGCCCCCACCTATTATGCCTACGCGTTTTTTAGGTAAACCATTGTTTAGTGCTTTTGGCTCTGCACTTACGTGCGAATTTGGGGCGTAGCTTTCAATAAATGGGTGCGTCATATAGTCGTTATGTCCTTAGTAACATTGTTTTTGAGCAAGCTTTGTATTTATAAATGTTTATATGTGTACTAAGGCTGACTATTTCAATATTTACCTAAAAAAAGTAAATCTTTCTAAAACCGCTTAAGTGTTTATAGATAACGCACTAAGCAAGCTTTTGTATATTTGTAACTTAGGCGTTTGCTCGCTGTATGGGCTTATGGCAAGTATTGGAAACGGTAAACGTGCTTTGAGTGAATCTAGGTTTGCTTGGTACTCGTCCATATTTTTATCGACTTGGTTTGCAATCCAACCAACGCAGTTTATACCCATGCTTTGCATATGCGCAGCGGTTAGTAATGCATGATTTAAACAACCTAGCTTCATACCAACAACGAGTATTACCGGCATTTTTTCTGCTTTAACCCAGTCGTATAAATACTCCATATTGTTAATAGGTAACGCCCAGCCACCAGCGCCTTCGGTAAGTATATAATTAGCTCCCTGTTGTTTTACACCTTTATAAGCATCGCTTAGTTTATCTACAGTAATACTCACTCCCACTTGCTCAGCGGCTATGTGCGGCGCAATAGGTGGTGCAAACGCAAACGGATTTACTACGTCGTATTTAGCGCTGACTGTTGCACTTTCCATTAGTATTAGGGCATCGGCGTTTACTAGTTGATCGAATGCCATTTCGCAGCCAGCAGCAAGAGGTTTAAAGCCAATGGCTTGTTTTTTGTGTTGGGCAAGTAACTTTAATAGCAAACTGGTAACGTGGGTTTTTCCGGCATCGGTGTCGGTGCCTGTTATAAAAAATTCTTTCATGCGTTGCCTTTAATGTCTTTGGGCTTAGTTAGGGTCTGTTGAACTTTGCGGATTAAAATTTGTTCAAACTAGGGGCTATTTAATCGCGGCGCGAGATTTGTAACCTAGTGGGCTAAGTCAAAACCGAGCAACAAAGAGTAAATAGCCCCTAGGCAGAACCCTTTGGGCAGCGCCTGTTTGGCATTAATGCTACGTTATCGCCTATTTATGGGGAATAACCACACT
>LAZR01000584.1_pt1 | contig 27109 bp, 33 predicted proteins | sample 329461 | NCBI WGS metagenome assembly LAZR01 (sample SAMN03002196, study PRJNA259156) | marine sediment metagenome | biome: sea floor; feature: Hydrothermal impacted sediments; material: marine sediment; isolation source: Loki non-amplified sample from Loki's castle hydrothermal vent sediment ...
AAATACCAGCTCCCCCATATCCGGATCATCCGCCCGGTGCCTTCCTTGTTGGCTGGATGATTTTGCGCCGTCAAGATACCCATTTCTGACTGTAGGTGCCGCAACTCTGATCAGCCGATGCGGCAAACTATCCCCACAAATGTCCTGCGTGGCGGGGCAGTTTAAGGGCCCCGCCAAACACTTGGCCAGCGAAGTGGCACAAGCTCGAATTAGAGCCAAGGCGCTGGCTGTGACATCGAGAACATCCCCTTGAACCCGCCGGTGCCGTACCCAAAGACGCGCAGTTCGTCATCGCTCGCGATGAAGGGCAACTCCTGAGACCCCGTGAGCAGCCGGCACAAGATCGCCGCGCCCGCCAGAAATGCCTCCCGCTTGGTGGGGTATGGAGATGCGTCAGGGGTACCGATGGTGTTCAGTTTACCTTCCGGCACATCCTGCAGCGCGATATTGGCAACCCAACCACCGGGATGCTGCTCGAGATAAAGATCACTCACATCGTAGCACTCGATATTCCCCGGCAACCCGAGCTGGGGGCGCGCGCAAGGCAGGCGCCCTTTGGCTTCGAGAGCAGACGTTACGATGTCAAACATCGAGATATTTTTAGCAGCGGTTTCTGCGGGCGTCGTGGTGGTGGTATATGTCATCGTCTGTTCCTTGTTTTAGTTAAGGGAAGACCATGTTGCGGCTTCCTAAACAGGATATCGGAACGTTCAAAAAAACAACGGAAAGCAAAGAGGCCTGATACTTGCATTTTTTTTACGAAGACGACGACAATCTTTTGAATACGTTGAATAAAAAAATCCGCGCTATGCTTGACCTTTTGTAGGGAAGCCTCTCTGCAAAAAGGCGTTCTGCTACCAAGCTGGCGTGGTCAGTTTGCCGACTTTTCCGCCATGCTGCAGCGGCCTCGCCAAGGTACTCATAAATCGTCAGTACCAGCACAAGCACGTCATCCGAGGATTGCTCAACGCAGAACGGCTTTTTACCAGCGGTAACCGATTGTGCGGATACCGCCCGTATTACAGCCCCCGATGCGTTGTGTTTTCAACTGCGACGTAGGTTTCGCTGTGGAAAATATCGATGCTATCGCTCAGCAGATCCCAAGTAAGGGATCCTTGGTTGCTAAGCGCATGTTTGACGCCAAGATTAACGGAATACGTGAAATCCAAACCGAATGCTGCAGCCCGACGCTGCAGATCTTCCGCGATCAACGCGGTCGCGGGTAGGACGCTGATGGTCTCAACATGTGCCGTATCTTCGTCAGCAAAATACTGCACTTCGATTTGCGCGAGGCTCAACGCCCGCAGATCTGTCAGCAGGTGCCTGCGGGTTTCAGCAAGCTCTTCTTGAGATGGCATGTCGGGATCGGCCAAGTCGTAAGTGCAGTCGGGTGTATATGTCATTTTGTATTTCCATTAATTTCACGTAACGAGGGTCCGGCGTACAGCCGCCCCCCAAGAGCTGGCATCCGCGCGACACGCGGCACCTCTCTTGCCCTTGATATGGTGCTTGTGGGGGTGCGCTAAAAATCTGGAATACCCTTTTTAGCGCACGCTGATTTAACGTTGCCGGGAGGCGTGGTTTTCAATGTGGTATGCGACTGGACGAGGATGGTTATCTCATTCCAAACTTCCCAATTCGCCTATCTTTCGACCCTATTTCTGGCCCCATTCTGCCTACGCCACGCGACACTCCTCCAATAGACCATCCACCATGTCCTGTCCTTTGCGGCGCAGGGCGACGGCAATGGCCTCACTTTGGTAAAAGGCTGCGGTGCGCGGATCACGCTGCGCATTCAAAGCCAGCGCCGTCTCAACGCCCTCGGGCCCGAGTTGCCCGAGTTCGGAATGGATGCGGCTGCGCGAGATATGCGCGCCTGTGCCAAAATGCGCCCACCAGACCTTGGAGGGGTAACCGCGCGCCAACATACGACCGTTCACCGCGCAGAACAACGGCGCTTCGGATGCAATTGCACGGTGGCGCATCTCTTCGAGATACACAGGATCTACGCCGCGCAACACAAGCGCATCCAGAAACGGCATCAGCACGCCATGCAATCTGCCCTGAAGCGGTTCGTGTTCCTTCATGGTATCGATATCCACCCGGTAATGGGTACCATCGAAGGTAATATCCCTGCCCCAGACCAACTGGCCGTCGCGCAACCGCAACGGCAGCAGTGTCCAGAGCGCCACAATCGCCGCTTCGTTCAAAAGCCGCAGTGCTGTCTGCCTCCGCGGTGCCTCCGCGCTTGTATAAAGCAGGTGCGCCGCCAGAGACCACGTATCCGCAAGCGTCGGCAACGCGTCCAGCCTTCCAAACTTGAGAGGAACAACGCTTGCAAGGTCGCGGCGTAGGATATTCTCATGCACTTTGATATTTGTCCGCAATGCTGGATCAAGCTCAAGAGCGTCGGCGAACTGCCGCAGCCGCATAATAGCAGTATGCCGCGTGGCCGGGCGGTTTCCCTGATCAGCATATTGCGGATGTTCTCGCTTGTCTGCATGGTCGGCTCGGGAAGCTTCCAACCGTCGGATCCCTTCAATGGTGATGTCGACTGCTTCCCCAGCATCCGACTGAACCCGCGCATATTCACGCAAAGTATCCTCCATGCTGTCGAGAACAGACCCTGATAGATGCGCTTTATGCATTGGCATCGCTCCCATCCGCATCTTGCGCAACAGATTTTGCCACGCCACTGGGAGCGCTGATAGTGGCACGCGGCGCGCAGCTTCCGGGCGCGGTTTACGTCCTGCTTTAGACTTCCGTCTCGGACTTTTGCGCGCAATTGCCTCCGCAAGGACAACATGCACCGCCGGGTTGCCGGGCAGCAACAAAGCAAGGGCCGCCTTGAGACTGCGCAAGCGCCGCGAGGACGCAATATCCGCCGAAAATGCCAGATAGTCCTCCACCGATGGCACTGTAATGCCGCGCGCCTCGGTGAACACCAAGAACCGTGCAAGCACCCGCAGATCCTCGGTGGCAACCTGTTCAAAAGCCGCAAGATCTCGGTAGGGGGCCATTGCGGCCAAGTCCCGCAATTCATGGCGTGTGCGACGATCGCATGTCCGCGAACGGGGCCGCTTGGCTCGGATGGCCTCCCGGACCGTTTGCCGGACCGGGGCCTGGCCTGACAAAAGCCGATCAAACGCGGTGCGTAAATCATCAAGACGCCGTGGCGAGCGGTCATCCTCAACAAAGGCCAGAAAATCTTGCACGGCGGGCACGGAAATACCGCGCGCCCCCGCAAAACTGTAGAACCGGTCCAAGGTTCTAAGTTCCCGCAAGCCGACATGATCAATGCCGGTCCCGTCGCGAAAGGCTGCAAAATGGGGGGCTGCGAGGATCTGCGCGCGCGAGCGGGTGTCATATGCAGGCTTAGTCATGCATCAATCCTACCAAAAGGTCCTGACCGCGCTCCACGAGCTTAAGGGCGTTAAGCCAGCCGTAAAACTGCCGAAGGGTTTCGGGTTTGTCATCAATCCGCTTGGCGATGACCTCGATCTCGTTCGGGTATTTATTCAGCAATAACGATGTCTGACCGTGCCGCATCTGGTGTGGTGTCATCGGCAGATCAACGATGATCCGCATCTGGCTGGCAAATGCGCTGCCAAAATAATTCGCATTTAGCTGCGCTCCTACGGTCTTCACGGCAGGAAACAAATAGGAACTACTTGCTGAATGAGAGAAGAGTGGCCGAACCTCGGTCAGATACCAGCGTATCGTATCATAATAACCATATCCATTCGACCGGATAGGAAACGCGATCTCTGACTTGTTTTTGGTAAGCTCGGCAGGAATTAGCACTTTGATCGGCTTCTTGCCTTTTTCAGGGATGCGGATCTGTGCGTCCTCGCCGACGCAGGTCAGCGCCATGGCGTTTTCTACCCGGATCGGGGCACCGCCAATCTCAAGCGCTGCAAAACATGCGCTCGCCCCCAATAAACGCACCCGGGACCGTTCCTGCCCCGTCAGCTTTCGGTTCTCTGATACCGCGGCATCAAGAATGTCTTGGGCCGCGGCGCGCAGGACTTCGAACGACGTTAAGAAACGTCGTCGGAGATGCAGCTTTTCAACGAGCGTTTCACAGAACTGACGGTTCTTTTGCGTCATGCGCTTGTCATCCCGCTGACCTTGGCGCGAAACAGCATTGTTTGCGATCACCTGCTTCATCAGGGAGGTGTCCATCCTCAAATGCTCCCGCACTTGGTTGATTGCCTTGAGGTACTTGCGTGATGTGCGCGGAACGAGACGGCCGTCCTTCTTCTTGCGCAAGCGCCGTTCAAACATTTCCGATGCGATGGAACACAGCGCGTCATTATCCATGAGAAGCGGTTTAAGATCCGTCGTATCCGCTGTGATAAGGCCGTGATCAAGCGCAATGCGCAGCATGGTGCGAAACGCCGACCGCAAAACACGCGCGTGTTTTACATGATTGTCTGCAAAATCGCCACTGACGGGATCCCAGTTCTTTTTAGTGACGGCATCGATCCAAGGCAGGAACTGCGCCTCCCAGAGCGGATTAAGAGCTGATAGTAAGGGTTGGCGATCACGCGCCGTCAGCCTGATGGGATGTACAGGCAGCAGCGCCAAAATATCTGGAAACTGTCGCAATTCATCCAAGCCCTGCAATGACCTATAATTAGATTCTCGCTTGTTGCCGGTAAAATCAGCATCAATCTTTCGCGCGACATCATGCGTCAAATCGCGCGGCTGCACTTTATACGACCGCGCAACCAGCGCGAATGTCTTGAGGGCTTCAAGCTTCATCGGGTGCCATGGCGCATTCTGCCCGATTTTACCCTCGGTCAGCGGTGTCACCGCAGCAAGGAGCTGCGTCCACCCGTCCTCCATGGCCCGCAAGCGCGCGAGGGCCGCGTGGACCCCGAGGAATTCGCGCAGAGGCGCTTGAAAACGCCGCCGGAACAGTTGGTAGGCCGCGTTCGTCGGCCAGTAGTTCGGATCAAAACCATTCAGGGGAAAGTGGGTTTCGACCAAGCCCAGTTCGGCCCTGATCGTGGAAAGCGGTCGGTTCAAGACCTCTTCCACCTTATCGATCGCGCCAAGATATCTGGACTTGGTTATAGCAGACAGATCGGTGCGTGCGTTCACACGGGCTTTTAGATCAGTGAGAAACGCGCCGCCTTGGGTATGCGCCAGGAGGCTATGAGCAGGCGTTGGGCTGGCATTAAAATCAAGCATAGGTATTGTCCTTTCGGGGGTGGGGTTGGTCGCTAAAGTGGGGGTTTGGTCGCTTAAACGCGGTTGGGACACAGACACCCTCAAGGTTGCCGCCGGTGAAACCTCTCCGGTGTTTGTGTCCCGGTCGCTTGGCTGTGGTCGCGGTCGTTTGTTGGAATTCGGTGTGTCCGGGTGTGTGATATGGCATGTGTGGAGACCTCATTTTGTGGGGGTAAGCGCGCCGAAGGTGGGAGCGATACGTTCATAGACGGGCAGCGTTTGGTGGCTGTGCCAAGCCAGCACCTCGGCACGGCGCCAGCGCAGGCCGCGCGCATTTTTACGGCCCTTGGAGAGATCAATCGCGTTCGGGAAAGGCGGCATACGGGCGGGCACGCGACCCTTCGACCAGCGATAAATGATCGAAGGATCCACGCCGATGAGAGCCGCTGCAGTCTTTGCATCGAGCAGGGGTTCCCGGAGCTCCGCCGCACGCTCCGGATTTTGCCCCACCGCCAATTCAAAAGCCGACCAGATCACCGGCCAGCGGGTGGTCCCGCCGACCAAGCGAATATCAAGCGCCTTCAGGACACGCGAAAGTGCTCTGTAGTCACCGTCATCGACGCGCTTCAGGCGGAAAAATTTGATCAGATCGTTTTTGGAAAGCGGGGTGTCATGCGTCATCTTAGGGACATAGGTCCCCGGTACTCGCGCCAAAAACATCCGCGAACATTGTTATGGCACGCGGTAAATTACTATGACGCGGCACCTCAAGATCTGATACGGGTTCGGGATGGGGCACAGCTCAAAGCGCGGCGTCCCCTCGAGCAAACGCTCCGGCCTAAACCGTTCAAATGCGGTTTATGACGCTCCACTATCAGTCTGCGCGGCATTCACCTTGATGGCTTCAACGCATTAAAGATTGCCCGACGTCAGGGAACCAAAATGCGGCCCCGCTGCATCCCTTATAGCGGCCGATCATTTTGCCGTAAAACCCACAGCACGGATTCTTTGGAGACCCCCATGTTTCTCTAAGCCATAGGGTTTTGATATCTTGCAGCCCTCAGCCAACTGTTTGCAAGCCGCGCACTGTCTGGGCCGGCGCGGTGGGGTGCTGCGCGGCGCTCAAGTGTCTCGTAAAGCATGTCCAAGGCATAGCCTGAATAGAGGGCGAACGAGACACGCTCAAAGTTTTCAATAGAAGGAATTTCATCATGTCCAGCAGCGTGCAGCAGCCGGGTGAGCCAGCGTGTTTCAAATTCTGGGGCGTCTGAAACAAGTTGTCGCCCGGCAAGGATCTTTAGAAAAACCTGCGCCACATCCTGCGCCGAAGCTGCCGCCGCCAAATTTGAGAAGGCGATCCTGTGGACGGCTGCGCTCTGCGACGACCAATCATCAAGATCCCATGTTGCGGCGGGGCGGATGAGCGAACTCCAGGTCTGAACGGCACCTCCTTCAATCCACGACAGACCAATCTCGATTGGCCAGCTTTTGAGCGAAAGGCTCGACGCTTCGAAGTCCAGAATAACGAAACTTTCAACTTTTTCATGTGTCATTGCAGGCATTACCTTCTTGAAGGGGCGGCGCGCGAGCGCCGCTGTGTTGATTAATCTACCCCGGCAAGTTTTGCGGCCTTGGCGAGAAGCTGAAGCCTCTCATGTGCGCTCCTCGTTTCGTCAGGTTGGCTTGCGAGAGAGCGCCCAGAGCTGGCATGAGTTGCTGAGCGACATTAAAGGCCGTGGGTTGTCCGCAAGCCGCTTTCCGGATGTGTGGATGATTTTTATCTTCGAAACCATAGACTGGGTAGCGATTGGTGCGGTCAATCATAAGAGTCGAGACCTCTGGGATCTGTGCCGAAAGGGCGCGTTAGGATTTTCAGCATCTGCGGAGCGGCGAAAATCCTATTGCGCGAAAAGCCCGTTCTTTCCTCGACGACTCCCAGATCCTCAAGTTGCATCAGTCCGTCGGACGCCGCCTTGAAGGTCACGTCGAGAAGGTCGGCGAGGGTCCGGGCCCTGAGAACGGGATACGACTTCAAAAGAAACAAAGTGCGCTGCGCTGCCGAGTTTTTCCGAAGCTTTAGCGTGGCGTTCCAGTCTGCCTCTACTGCGTCTATCGCGGCAAGTGTGGCATTGAACTCCGTCTCCGTGCCGATGACGGCACGCGCCAAAAGGTCGATAATGGCCGAATGGTCAAGCCTCTGCTGTGCCGCCTGCAACGACTGATAGTATTCGAGCTTGTGAACTTCGATCCAGGGAGACAGGTAAAGGGGAAGCATTCCATCCGCCGCAAACATAAGCGGAATCAGCAGCCTGCCGATGCGGCCGTTTCCGTCCGAGAATGGGTGAACTGCCTCGAAATGTGCGTGTGCGACCGCACTGCGCACGATAACCGAGAATTGGGAAATTTCTTCGGGCTCATCTCGCATGTAGCGAAGGGTGTCCTCGAGGCAGTCGGAGACGTCCGCCGGGGGCGGGGGGTTCCATGTCGAAGTCGAAGGATCCCTGCCTCGACCGCCGATCCAAACGACATCTTCTCTTATTACCCCCGGTGCTCCCCGAAACCCCCTGATGGCTTCTGCGAGCCTGGAGTGGATGCTTAGGATCATATCAGTGGTGAATGCGCCACGACCGTGCTTGCGGATCTGCCTGAGGCCATGATCCAGCGCGATGGATACACCCCGTGTTTCGAGCGTCTCATCGCCGGCAACGCCGTCCTCTTCGAGTTCAAGGAGTGCATCCAGTGTGCTTTGAGTTCCTTCGATGGAAGAGCTGCTCACCGCCTCCTGGCGCTCGAGGATGCGTGTTAATGCGAAGGCGCTCTTGGAGTGTTCGAATTCTGCAGTAAGGCGCACCAGGGCACGCTCCGCTTCCGCCACTCGCCGACCGACATCGGGACCACCCATACCAACAGGCCCGCGGGTCGGGCTCGACGGCACCACTCCCCGGTGCGCTTCATGGGGTGGCGGATAATGCCTGAGGCAGGCCCGGACGTCATGAGAAAGGTCGGAAGCACGCATAAAAACCTACAATATAAAGCAGACAAGATGTTCAGTATTATATATTGGCCAAAAAACTATAACAAGAAGATAAAATCTCGCTGCATATGATAGGTTCTCGCTAACGCGATCTGCGCAGTGAAGGGCGGGCATGTGTCCTCGACTGCTCTCGCAGAAATTTGCGAGAGTAGGTACTGGTACTCACTAAGCGAGCTTCGTGCTTTTGACGAACGCTCCCACACATCCGGTAAGGGGCTTGGGTTGTCCGTCCCACCAGAAATTGCGGTTGGCCCCTCTCGTGACATTTGCTGTGCAAATGCACTGCCGGGCGATGGACGGTGCCATGGGGTTTTGGAACGCGCTGGACAGGGCGTTTTCCAAGCACAAAGCACCAACGGTGTTGGGTGCATAAGGTGAAGAATGTGCTGAACTGTTTTCCCAAGCAGATGGTCCCGGCGGTGAAATCAGATCTGGACGATATTCAGCACGCCGGGACGCGCAAAGAAGCAGAAGCGGCGCTGACAGTTTTCTCCGAAAAGTATGGCGTCAAATACCCAAAGGGTGTTGCTTGTCTGACCAAGGACCAAAACGCGATGCTCGCATTCTTCGACCTTCCGGGAGAACATTGGGGCCATTTGCGCACTTCCAACCCCATTGAAAGCGTCTTCGCTACGGTTCGGCACAGAACGGTGCGCACGAAAGGAGCACTCTCACAAAAGACCGCAAAGCTGATGGTTTTTACCCTCATTCTGGCCGCATCAAAGAAATGGCTGCGTCTCAAGGGCAGAAACCAGTTGCCAAAAGTCATCGAAGGAATCAAATTCAACGACGGTGCCGAAGTCACCGACGACACCAAAAACCGCGCCGCCTGAGGGTGCGCGTCACCCAAATTCAAGCATAGCTCTGGTGCCAAACCTGTCGGCCATGGCGATGATTTCAGCGAACGAGAAGCCGCAAGGGCCGGATGTTTTTTTCTGAGACATGACATTCTCCTGTCAGTGTAAAGTTGACTGCGGCCCATCGGGGACCGCGAGGCGCCGACGGGTGCCTGTAGGGGAGGTGGATCTCTTTTGCGCAACAAAAAAATGCCTGGCTGTTTTTCTTGTCTGTCGTCTGTTTCGGTGCCGGAAAAAATCGTATCGGTCGAAACTGAACAACCTTTTATATCAAAAAATGGGAAGGTCCCGTTGAGCATAATGACGTGCCGTCGAATGCCCGCAAATGATGCGACCAGCATGGGCAAGCTTTCATCACATATCGCGGATCCTTCACGGCGTCGTTTCCCAAAAAACTAAGTGCGGGAATCCACTGCTTCCCGCTTCTTGTTGCCTGCCAGTGGGCAGCGCAATCGGAGGACCGGCTTATGCCGACCTCCTCCGAGCGGTATGATCCATGTCTCTCATCGCCCGAGCCCCGAGTTCTGCTCGCCGCATCCGGGGACGATCAATCCCAGACAACGCGCTGCCATGGTCAGCGGCGATACAATCTCATACCGGCATTTCCCTTGCCTCCTTTCACGGGGCACCGGTGACAGGTTCAAGCGACAGGAACATGGTTCATGACCTCTCTTAGGGATAAGATGGATCGATCTTGTTTCACGCGGAAACCGCACAAGTCATTTTTTTACAATCTTATGAGGAATGGCATTTCCGAGCCCGACCGGCGGCCGCCCTCAACACCCCCTCGCTCAGATTCCGCGAAGGGACGCTCTCACAGACAATCCGCTAATTGCTCAAGACTGAGATCTGCATCGAGCGGGCCGGAATGGGCGATGATGATCGCCGTCATGATCCAGCTGCCAAGCGCCACCACGACGCGCGGGCTCATCCCTGCGGTCTGTTGTGCCCCTTCGAGGATTTTGATCATCTGGGACGCCCCAAGCGCCAGTAAGTGGCCCTTAGCTTGGGGTGCAGAAGTGCTCTGCGCAAGAAGCTCCTCCCATTCCTGTTCACTGTGCACCGAGCGTAGAGAGCCAAGCGCTTCCGGCCAGGCTTTGGGGAAATCCGAAGCAAGACACACACCTTGGTCGCGCGCAAAGCTGCGCAGTCCTGTCGTCAGGGCGCAGATTAAGTCATCGGAGTTGCGAAGGCCGGCGCGGTACATCTGCGCTGCAATCTCAGAAGCGAACGTTGGCGCGATGCGTTGGAACAGGGTTACGGCGGAAACAGCAGGTCCAGCGAATGTGGTTTGTTTGGTCATGTTGGGTATCCTTGAATGTAAAAAAGAGAGTGGGGCAGACTTGGCGCTTATGCCGTCAGACCGGCTGACGGATATGAGGCGTGCGCCTTGGACAAAATGGACTGCAGTTTGCGTCTTTGGGCCCCGACATCCTTTCACCTTCAAAAGGGGCGTTTCGTCCTGCGCGTCCACAAAAAGACGCGCAGGGCCGAACCGTCCCTGCCCTTCCCTTTCTTCATTCCTTCTCAAAGGTTCCGATCGTCACGACGCTCGTCCTTTGCGGGAATATGCCCTCACGAAGCCCAACCTTTCTGAAGGCGCGTACTTTTACTCAAAGACACAATACGAGCGGGCCATCCCTGCGACGCCGCTGTCCGTCCACGGAGGAAACGCCTTTTCGCCCGGCCCGGTGCCGCAGCACCGGCGCACTCCACGTTTATGTAATGAGAGCTATGAGAACGTGTGGCGTGCGCGGATCTTCCGTCTCACCATGGTTGCTGCGCTTGAGCGACACGACATTCATGCTGGCGCACATAGGGAACGTGTTCGCACCAGACGCGTGTTTTTATCTGGCACAAACACGATCAGCGCATAGGCCAAGCCCCCTAAAAGTAATCTGCGGTAAGAAGGCCCGGCAGTTTCGGCGATCCCGAGACGATTAAACAAATTGTTGTCGCGACTTTTACAAACGCCTCTTGCGGCGTGGCGCAGGCATGCGCCTGGGGCGTGCCGATACTCTTGGGAGTTTCAGCGGGCCCCTCTTTGAACAACAGCTCTCCACCCCAACCGTCGGCGCGGGGTTCGATCGTAAATCCAACAAGGGTGCTGCGGTTCATCCGAGCGTCCAGCCCGGTCCACGGGGCGTGCACCGGAATCCGTCCCTCCTCTTCAAGGGCAGCAATAATAATCTGGAACATCAACGTTTCAAATTCATCGGGAAGGGTGGCGATCGTCATGACTAAAATCCTTTGGTCAGGTGTGAATGAGGGCATCGTTACCCTCTGACCAGAAGGTCGGATCGTTTCGACTTATGCCAAAACACGACCTGCACATTTAGTCGTCTTATGAAAAAAACAGGCTGTCCCGGCAGCTTTTCGGAGAGGGGTATTTTTCATTCAAAAAAGCCGGGGAGTTTTTGCGTCTTCGCGGGGGATTTTTGCGTCGCAATGGGGAATTCCTGCGTCGCACTGGGGGTTTTCTGCGTCGCAACGCAAAATTCCTGCGTCGCAAATATTGGAACCATCTGAATTTAATGAAGAAAGTTCGCGGTATTGAATCCAGAGAATCTTGAATCTTTAGAAAGAGGCCTGGCGGCACGTCAAAGGAAGATATTCGGGGATCTAAACTGGCGAACCAGATCAGATTTACCAGCGCGTTTTTTGCCTGATCAAAAGGCGGCTCGCAGAAGTTTCAGAAGATTGATCCCCGAAGATTCGGTTTAGTCCTGCGCGGGGCCCATATTCTCAGAGACGAGATCGCGCCCCATCAAACATGCTTTTTCGATCAGCCCTTTTTATAAAACCAATCAGGACCCAAACGATACAATGCCCCACACACTCAGCAAACGCACCTTGCTCCCAGTTTCCCCGCTGGTGAACCCGATATCCCAAGACATATTCGTTCAATATGCAGACCAGATGGGCTACTCAAAGGCGGCGCTGTGTGCTGCGCACGAAGCATATGCGCGTAAACATCGTCATTCCCATCCAATAGGAAAATTTGACACTGAAGGTGTATTTAGGCTCTTAGAACGATGCGAGTGTTGCGCAAACCTCCGCCAAGCGGATTGGGAAAGACCACATCTGGAAATGCTTCACGGTCGAACACTGACACATGTTGCCTTACTTTACGACGCTCCCAAACTGCATGTCCAACGTTTGGTCAGGGCATTGGAATATATCCCCCATTCAGGATCCGACGTAACTGAGGCTGATCAAAAGCAAATGCGCGCCAAACTCCAGCATAGGCTCAAACCCGTCACAGGTGCGTTGTCTCCGGGCCACCTACTCCAACCTAACGATACCGTGTCCGTATTACCAACTTAAGCAGGCCCACCAAAGGTTTTCCCGGGCTTTCTATAGGTTGAAAATGAACACGTATCCTAACTCGGCTTTTGCATAAATTCTGTCGGCAGGACCCAACCTTCACCACGCGGGTTGTCCGAAAAATTCAGAAATCATCAACGCACGTTTCCATTCCGCCGACATCGTATCCAAATCCTGTTCAGAAGCGGCCTGATGCTCGGGTCGCAGCTTCTAACAGCAGGCCGGTGAACGTTGTTTGATTGCTCATGTTAGATTTCCTTGGAAAAGTGAATAGGAAGGAGCCCGGGCGTGGAACACCCGAGCAAAGGAAGGGCGTGAACGTCTTAGCGTGTGCTGCACACCGTCGAAGCCGGTACCGTCAAACGCACCCGACGCGGCGCGCGATGCTCAGCGGCGAAGTCATGCCCCTGCACCAACCGGCAGCGATGAGGCCTGTAGTCTGGGCGGGGTTGATCCCCATTCGCAATTTCGGCGTGTCGTATGTCACGCAGCGCATGAAGCCGTCCGCGTGCAGCGGTCAGCCGCTCCCGGCTTGCGCCGGCAAGCTGGCCGATGATCGGGGACCCCGTCACGCATGAACGCATGAACCCCTCATGGGTAAGGGGCACGCGCCGCCGGTCTTGAACGACAAACTGGGTTGGGAGGTCGAGCCCTGCCGCATCGAGTTCGGTGCGTTTGCCGATGCTGATGATGCGGGAATTATCCGATGGCCGGCGTGAGGGCAGCGCGGGGATCAGGACGGCAAAGCGCGTTGTGCCAACGGCCTCAATCTCAAGCACTAAACAGCGTATCTTTTCTGTGGGCATTGTCTGGTCTTCGAGTGGAAAGCGAAACATCACGATATCGCCGGGCGAAAGTTTGTCGCGCCAATCGAAACCAAGGGTGAGATTTGTCGGGAGTGTCGCGTCGAGCATGAGGGCTCTCCTGTGTTGCGTTTTGGCGCGCCAACATTCTTTCCCCTTCAAAAGGGGCAGTTCGTCCTGCGCGTCCACAAAAAGACGCACAGGGTCGAGCCGCCCCCCAGCCCCTGACGGTAAATGTTAAAGACCTCGCTGGCAGCTTAGAAAGCCTTGCCTGTTCCAACGCGCACTCGTCGAAGAAATCTTCGAGAGCCTTTTTTGACGAGAGGCTCATCGGGAATCCCTTGCCTTTGACCCCGCCGTGTATTACATTGTATTTCACCAGCCCCAAAAGGAATACGCCATGGGCACCACACCCTATTCGATTCGCCTCGACGATGACTTGAGAAAATCACTGGAGAACGAAGCGGAGATCGAGGACCGTCCGCCCGCGCAGCTCGCGGTACGTGCCATCCGTTCAATGCTGGAATCCAAGGCAGCCAAGCGCGCGGCCATCGACTCTGCCCTTGAAGAAGCAGACCAAGGGAATTTTATCTCCGCCGACGCGATGAATACCTGGATCGACTCGTGGGACAGCGAAAGCGAGATCCCCGCACCAAAGGCTGACATCACTCGCGACAACGCATGAAAATCGTCTTCCTGGAAAGCACGGCGCAGGACATCCAATGGTTCCGTTTCTATTATCGATCTGTTTTCCCTGCAGGTAGCGCCAAGGCTCGGGATAAGATGAAGGCCATCCAGGCGACATTGGCTGCCAATCCCTACGCTGGTCATCCCAGTGATACACGAAATACAGTGCTGGAGTTTTCCATACCCCGGACTCCTTTCGTGATCGTGTATCGCGTGATGCCAACCCAGATTGAGGTTCTTCGGCTTTGGGACACCAGGCAAGGGACCGAATACTAAGACTTTCGCCAATCAGGCCAAAACTCAACGGGACCAGAACAGGCGACGCTTCGTTCAACATTTACCGTCAGAGGCTGGGAGTTGCCGCCCCTTCCCTTTGTTTTAGTGCTTCCCGCAGATTCTGATCGTCACGGCGCTCACCCTTGGCGGCGTGACAAACATGAAGATCCCGCCTATCCGGCAGCGATCTTCTGATCGCTCAAAGGCTCGATACGAGCTGGCCGCCTCTACGCCGTCGCCGGGTTTGTACGGGATGAATGCCCGCTCGCTCGGCGCGGTAGCGCAACCCCGGCGCATTCCATGTCTGTGCAATCAGCCCCATGAGAACCTGCTGGCGAGACAGCAGATCCTCCGAAAGCGCGCCCAGCAACAACTCGCCATCGCCGTTCGCTTTAAAACGTGGATCATCGCGGCGCACTCTGATGCGGCGCGCAAGGACAAAGCGGCTGGCGTGTTTTAAACCACAGGCCCTGAACTCTGTAGTCACCCGCACTTCAAAACCCGCATTCGCCCGCCCGCGAGATGTCGTCCCATACGCTAGAAGAATTTCTGCGGTGTTGGCCTCAAGCACCAAACAAGGTCGCGCATAGGGCGAGCCCCCTTCTGCATAGGGAAACTTGAAGGGTACGATGTCGCCGGGACAGATACGCGCGCTGACTTCATAAGACATGCCATTCTCCTTGTTGGGTTGGCACCGGCGACCTGCCGCTGCTGTGGCCCCCAAGCACAGCAGCGGCAGGGTGCCGAGACCGCACCCACGCCACCGATCCCGCCGACACGGGAGCATTTCTACAGCAGTCCCCAAATTTCTGAAGTGACGCACAGAGCGTCCACCGCGCCGAAAACATCAACCCGCGCGGTGCAGAGGCGCACAAGGCATCAAACAGCCCTCGCGCACCACCGTGCCGGCACTGGCCGCAATAGTTATCGCCGAAACGGGAGCGCCTATCGGCATCTCTTTGATGTGAGCAAGATGAACATGTTGGGAGTTGGCTTATTGTAAAGTCCACAGTACCGCAGTGCGCCTGAAGCGATCATTTGCGGCGCTATCAACGGCATCGCGTCCTCCGATACACGGGCAATCCACAGTCCGCGAAAAACCATACAGTTACAAACCAACAGGGTAATTTGGCATAGATCTAGCGTGAGGTGCCCCGAGCACTGGCGTTACAATCCCACCGCATTTCTGCAGGCTTAAGGCTTCATACCGCCCCGCTTACAGCGATGGCGGTATGAACCGGTTTTTTAACCGAACAATTGGGTGCCCCCTAATTGGCGGTAATACTTGTGGAGCGGTAAGCTCAGTCGACAAAACGAAACATGTTTAAGTCCGGCCTCAGATCGTCAGGGAGCAACGCGATCATATATTTCAAATGGTGCATCGCGATTTTCTTCATCTCCGAGGCACTCTTATCGCCATAGACTTCAATCACACAGGGGTGAATACACTCACGACCAACTGCCTCGTGATCCTCCAATTCATCGAAAAAGTACTCCGGATCTTGCAGGACACAAGCGTTCATAATGATGCGAACGCCGGCAAACGTGATTACATTTACGGTATAATGCTCCGGTTCAAACACCATATTCCAGTCTAATACGTCACTGTGAATACCGCCACCCCCCCCTATAAAGGTGTTCAATGAGTATCTAGGCACCCTGCGCACGCGCAGTTCCTGATAAGTCAGAATAGCGCTTTGCTTCAGGCCCATTCTCACCAGCTAGAAAAAGTGCATCGAGATGGGGAGCCACGGTTTCGTTTTCATAAAAATTTGCAACGTAATAGGTGGACAACATCGTGATATCGCCTGATTTGGCGTCATCTATGCCCGTAAGTAATGTCGGCTGCGACCACTTAACCGACTTCAATGAAACTGGAAAAGTTTTGTGTGCTGTGCTGGCGGGGAGTGGTGTTTGTATATTCATAGCATCCTCATTTTGACTATAGGGCACCTCTAAAAATTGCCCTGACCTTGGCGCTGCTGTATGATTGAGGCGATAGACCAGCACAGGGGATGCAGCCATGGCTCAGATGGGATTCTTCGATCTTTCAGACCGCTACGCGAGCCTGGACGCCAAGAAAGACCCGCTGGTCGGGATCGACGCCGTGGTGCCATGGGAGGAATTCCGGCCGACGCTTGAGGGGGTTTGGCGCAAGCCAGATGCCGAGCGCAAATCGCGCGCCGGGCGCAAGCCGATCGACGCCATCGTGATGTTCAAGGCGCTGGTTCTGAGCGCGCTTTACAACCTGTCCGATGACCAGATTGAATATCAAGTGCGCGACCGGCTGTCGTTCATGCGGTTCCTGGGGCTTGGCGTTGAGGACCGTGTTCCGGACGCCAAGACGGTCTGGCTCTACCGCGAGGCGCTGGCGCAGGCGGGCATGGTGGAGGCGCTGTTCAGCCAGTTCGACGGCCATCTGGCGCGGCAGGGCTACATCGCGCGGGGCGGACAGATCCTGGACGCGTCCATCGTGCCGGTGCCGAAGAACCGCAACACCCGCGATGAAAACAAGACCATCAAGAGCGGCGATGTGCCCGAAGACTGGGAAAACAGGCCCGCGAAGCGCTCACAGAAAGACTTGGACGCGCGCTGGACGAAAAAACATGGCAAGAGCCATTACGGTTACAAGAACCACGTGAATGTGGATCGAAAGCACAAGCTGGTGCGGCGCTACCATGTCAGCGATGCGGCCTAGCATGACAGCCAGGCGGTGGATCACCTGCTGATGCGGGGCAACACCGGCTCCGGTGTCTGGGCGGATTCAGCCTATCGGTCGGAGGAAATGGAGGGCAAGCTGCGGGACCGCAAACTCAAGAGCCACATTCACCGCAAGGGCAAGCGGGGCAAGCCGCTGACCGAACAAGCCAAGGGCAGCAACCGGACCAAATCGACCGGACGGGTCCGGGTTGAACATATATTTGGCGCGCAGACCAACGACATGGGTGGCACGCTAGTGCGCACGATCGGTCTGGTGCGGGCCAAGGCGAAGATCGGGATGAAAAATCTTGCCTACAACATGCGCCGCCTCGTCCAATTGCGCCGCATCAACCCGTGCCCGGCATGAAAACCGGGCAAATCAACGAGCAGATCAGGCCGCAATGCCGGAAAAACCGGGAGTGAAAGGCGCCGCGTAGTGACCGTTTCGGGGCACCAGGCCACCAATCGACTGCCTCCCTCCCGCTTCACGCCAAACGCACTGCTGCGCGTCCACGAAAATGGTTAAAAATCGAGGTGCCTTATAGATATGAAATGATGCCGACCCTGACCGCCCGGAAATATTATCCTGCAATAATCTGCAAAACTTACAAAAATATTTAGGCAACGTCTCAATCCAGTGCCTTCGGTTGAAGATATGCCGGAAGCAGCGTGAGATTGTTTATTGTGCGGCGCTATTTTTTGCCGACGGCGGAGGCGTTCCCGAGGTGCTTTTGTAGATAGCGCTCGTCGATTTCGGCGCTGGAGGCGAGGCTGGCACGCAAGCCGTGGACTGAATACAGGGCGACCCGTTCCGCATCTAATAGATCACTACGAAGGCCTGCATCCAGCAGGTCTGCTTGATCAACCCTGCAACATGCCTATCGGTGCCGGATAGTCGCGCGCACATAGATCATGCGAAATGCAGTCCTTTCTGGACTGCGTGAACAGGGCAGTTTAATCGGATGATCCCGAGCCAATCTAGACTTCGCGCCAGCCGGTTTTGCCGCCCAGAAACAACACCGCGCCTGCATCAGCGATCTGGATTCGGCCGCCGCTGTACGAGCGCTACCTAAAGCACCTAAACAGTTTCAATTTTGAAAAACTTCGCATGCCGAGACATCAAACGCCAAGGGAGAAGCAGGGAGGTCAACAACAGTCCCTTGATATTCAGCTATATTTACGCTATATACTGTCATGATTGCCGATTGGAATACAATATGGATATTACAATATACGCTGAAGGTGGACAGTTTGAGCCAAGAAAGATCGCTGCTGCGCTGCGCACTTCCGCGGAGGAGATCGCCATGACAGTCGGCCTTGCCAAGGATGCCCTGCAGCGCCGGACCCGCATCAATTCAGACAAGACACAGCGCCGTTTGCGCGAGCTGGTCGAAGTGCTCAACAAAGTCCAGCCGCGTTTCGGGTCGGAGCTAATGGCCTATGCGTGGTACCGATCAGAACCCCTGCCCGGCTTTGATGGTCGGACCGCGATGCAGCTTGTGCAGGAAGGCAAGGCGCAGCAGGTTCTCGAATATATTGATGCGGTCGATGCAGGTGTCTTCGCCTGATGCCTTTGAAGGACGGGCGTTTTGTAGGGCAGACTTACCGTGCCTTGAACCCCGTCTATGCGCGCGCGCCCCTGTCCGGCCGTGGCGCAGAACTTTATGGCGGGCGTTTCAACGCCAAAGGAATTCCGGCGCTCTACCTCGCCGTTGATCCAGCCGGTGCATTGCGTGAAGCCAACCAAGCGGGCAGCCTCCAGCCAACCGTTCTGGTTTCTTACAAGACCAACTTGGGGCCTATATTCGACTTTAGAGACACAGGAGGGCTTCGGCTACACGGTATGTCCCAAAGTGCCCTTGCAGATGCAGGCTGGCGTACAAAGATGCTTGATGGTCAAGCTGTACCAACGCAGGACTTCGCAGCCGCCCTCATCTCGAACGGCTTTGTGGGCCTTCTCTTCCAAAGCTATGCGAAAGGCGCATCTGCGACCGATTTTAATATCGCGTTATGGAAATGGACGGGCGATAGCTGTGATCTGGAAGTCGTGGATGACGAAGGCCGTCTGTCTCGATTGTGAGCAAGACCAATGGGGTGCCGGATCGGGTCGTCATCGACAAGAGCGACGCTAATCTGGCGGGCCTGCAAGGTGTCAACATGATCCTGAAGTTCACGGGCTCTGGGAGCTCTATTGATCTTGCACGCGGTGTTTTTTCTACGTCCGCTACATCCATCTCGTTTGAACGACCCCAGTGTGGGAAATATGGCCCCAACCGAGAACAGGAATTTCCTCAGCCCTAATTCTACTTTTGGGATAGCAAATCCGTTGGCTGAGTTCGCTTCCATCAGACTAACAAAAAATTCCTACGGGAGCCGCAACAGATCAGGCACCTTCTTGCGGAATAATGTCGAATAAGGGGCGTATCGGACGGTTTTGTCATGTCTGTTTGACAGGTGCGGTGGTGCCGTCGCTGCAGGTTCCAGCCTGTTCGCGCGTCTTACCCCTGCCCCCTCGCCGGGCCAGCGCACTTGCCGGTGAACTCGAACCGCGTTGCCGCTACGTCATCCTCCAGTGAATTTCCGGTGGGCTCCAAACGCTTCCACATCATCTTCAGTGGCCACGTTAGCCGGTTCAAAACAAATAGGACACCCATGTTACAACTGATTGCCTACAACCTACCCGAGACCCCGGACGCGGATGAACGATTCCCCCGCAAATCACAAAGCCTGCACATGCGCCAAAGGTGTGTGTGATGACTCTCATGCCCGTCCAGCCCGTCCGACGCCTCTATAACGACCATACCCTCTCGGTCATCGAAGGTCTCATTGGGGGAGGCCCGTTCGATCAAGCCAGTGATGCAATCGCTAGCCAATATCTCGACCCGGAGGTCTGGAGATCCATGCACAAAGGACCCCTGGTCATGTCCGGGACCATCGAACGTGAGAAAAGCTGGGCATTCGCCCGCGCGATAGCATACGACCCCTACTTGCCGACAGTCGTCCTGGCCCGCGTTCAGAGCATGCAGCAGGCGAGTCAGGCCAGCGGTGCCTACGAGGTGGTATATTTCCCGGACGCGATCGGCATCCTGCACCGGGGTGTGAGCAGAAATTTCGGAGGCGACGATCTCTGCGCGGTCGAAGCGAGGATGTGTCTCGTGGTGCGCGATATTCATCGCACTCAAGACTTTATCCACCGACACGACCCGTTTGAAAGAACAATGTGGCGTTGGCTCGACCACCTACACGCCGCGTCTGTGCCTTGCGACGGCTTGAAAATACCGCGGATCGAGCACCTTGCGCGCAGCGCAAGGGCTACACCGCTCGAGTTCACGCCAAGCGGGCATTGAACGAAATACCCAAGGGGGAGCGGTCAGGACCCGACACCCCCCGATACACCCAATCCAAGGAGCATATGATGGGAAACGACCTGAGACATAAGGGCCTTCTACTCGACGAAGCGGATTTTGCGCTGCCGCAGAACTGCTATATGACAACTCTAATCCGGGCAGTCGAAGACTATTGCGAAGCGGAGTTCAGCAACGAGTTCGATGATCCTTCCCTCGAAATATTCGGTGTTGTCTCGGAAGGGTTTGATGACACATCTGTCTGTCCATTCGACAGTTCGAAGGCGGTTTGGATCAAACCTGGCACCGGATTCCGCGACATATTCCTCGGTATGGCAAGCGAGCTTGACATTCCTGAGCCTCTGGCAGCGGAAGCGATCGATACGGGCCGCACGGATGGCATCGAAACGCATCTCAAGAACCGGACCATGACGCACTTCGCCCATCAGGACTACCACGATGCCCAGAGGCTGATGCGCTATATGCCAGAACTCGGGTCGATCGGCCTCCCCGGAGTGAGGGGTGCGGACAAATTCAGTACGCATGGGAACGATATGGTCGTCGATTACCGGATCAACAATTACGGGCCGGGCCGACGAATCCTAGTCGAGATCGCGTTCAACTGGGGCCAATAGGCAGAGCAAGCCAGTTTCTTCCCGTAGACCGTCAAACCGGGATCAGCCTCAGAAGTCAGGTATGGGCGGCTCACAGTCCATCTGGGCATATCAATCCGAGACTATTATGTTGCTAGCGCCGTCAGATCGCAGGTGCAGGAAACTGACCAAAAAATAGGCGAGACAACCTCGGCCATAGTCCAACGGGGAGTATGGTAGTCGTTGACCCAGATCGGCCTAATGGTGCCCAAAGCAAATCTGTGCGCGGAGAATGTAAATCGCAGGGTCTTGACCAGCGGGATTCGCGACCATTTCAAGACCTACCACACTCCGACCTCGCGGGTTGGCGTCAAGAAAAGCCCCGCCTGGGTTACCGGTATCCTCTCTTCCGTTTGACGGCTTCGGGCACGAGCATGGACGCCACGGCTTTGTCCTCGCTACGAGGTCTTTCGATGAGTGGTTGGCAACTATGAGCCGACCCTGCCCCCCACACTCTAGGTCGACACCACGAAAAAAATCGAGCTGCAGACTCATGCGGTAGAAACGCCGCATTTTGAGAGACGGGTCGATCCGCTTGAGGTCCAAGCCAGCCGTACCCGCAGGCCGACTGTATTCTTGGGTTCCGCCATGCGGAATGCGTCACCGTGGCGGGGCAATTGTTTTCTACTTACCCATACTTCCATCGCGTGGGTCGGGAACAAATCCAGTCACGTTCGGCATTCCGATTGCGGCCATACTCTGCGCGTCGAGCGTTGTATCGGCATCATCGGAGGTTATGCCTGCCCGCCCCAGGATGTAAGCACTGACCGCGTAGACCTCGTTCGCGGACAATGATCCGGGCGCGTTCATCGGCATCGCTCGATGAACGTAGTCAAATAGCGTCGAGGCATAGGGCCAGTAGCTCTCTACTGTCTTGACCGGATTGTCATCCGCCAGCGTTCCGCGCCCGCCGATCAGCCGCGGTGCCCCAAGCTCCGACACCCCTTCGAGATCCTGTCCATGACAGGCGGTGCAAACCTGTGTATAGACTTTCTCGCCCTCGGCATACGTGCCGCTGCCTTCAGGAAGCCCCCTACCATCTGGCATCGCATCAATGTTGATCGCCGCGATCTCTTCTTTCGTTGCAGGTCGGCCTATGCCGAACCGAAAATCGTCCGGCGCGATGTTTTCGACGTCCTCGGCACTCGAGGTAGGGACCGGTTCGGGTGCCCTCTCTCCTTTTCCGTCCAATATTTCCGGCAACTCGGCCGCAGTGCGCTCGGTCGCTTCCGTTTGCGCCAGAGCTACGGAAGCCATGACCATCAGCGTCGAGACAAGAAGAATTTTATGCGTGAACATTGGTCACCTCCCCACTGGGCGCAATATGCCAGCTCTGAATTGCATTAAGGTGATAAACCGATTTCGTGCCGCGCACTTCCACCAGTTCCTGAAGCGTCGGCTGAGTGTAGCCGATATCATCGACGGCCCGGCTTTGCAGAACCGCCGCTTCCCCCGTCCATGTCCAGGGAAGCGTGAACCGGGTATGACACTTGGGCAGAACCGGGCCATCGAGGCTCGCTTCCTGCCAGGTTTTTCCACCATCGGCCGAGACTTCGACCCGCGTGATCGCCCCACGCCCTGACCACGCAAGGCCGCTGATCTCGTAATAGCCCGCCACGTGGGTGTATCGCGCGGTGGTGGTCAGCCCTGCGGGCGCGCAGCAACTCCAGCAACCCGGGCGACAGCATCACCTTGCGGTCTTTCTGACCCTTGCCCAGCTCGACATGGATCAGCATCCGGTCGCTGTCGATGTCGCCGATCTTGAGGTTGCAAACCTCGGCGGCGCGCAGACCTGCGCCATAGGAAATGCTGAGCGCGGCGCGATACTTCAACCCAGGCCCGGGTGCTGCGATCAGGATGTCGGAAACCTCCTCGACGCTGAAGACCACAGGCAGCTTGCGCGGTTCGGTGCGGAATTGCATGTAGCGCTTCATCTCTTCACGCCCGCAGGTCATGCCGAAAAAGAACCTCAGCGCCACGATGCGCGTGTTGAAGGTCGATGGTGTGACCCCAGCATCCGTCATATGGAGCTGATAGGCGCGTAGATCCTCCGGCGTCGCGGTATCTGGTGATCGCCCAAGGAACGCCGAAAAATCCTTGATTGCCTAAATATGAGACTTTTGGTGTTTATCACCCATCCCACGGATGCGCATGTCCTCGATCATCCGCTGGCGCAGCGGGCTCATCTTCTCCTGTGTCATGGGAACCTCCTGATTGACGATTGAGAAACCCCAATCGTCAGGCAGATCGGTCAGATCGCAAAATGCACATCGTTATGGGGCGTGTCACGCCATCAGCCAAATGCACCAATACCGCAAGCGGCTCCGTTCATGGGCCGTCTCCAGCAACTCGTCCCAGCCCTTGCCCCACAGCAGCTTGATCACGTTCCAGCCCGCGCCGCGGAAGTCGCCCTCCAGTTCCTGCACGATCTTGCCGTTGCCGCGTACCGGCCGGCCCCACACCGGACTTTCGAGGCATCGCGCAGCATCGTCTACGAGACCGAGGTTCTTCGCACATATGTTACCGAACAGGAACATATAGCCAAAATATCGCACCAACCCCTTATATGTTCCCGACCGGGAACATTCGGCCTTGCATCGATCCGATAGCACCATATGTTACCGAGCAGGAACATCAGTCTTCCTGGCCAATCAGTCGAAATGCTGCCATGAGCAACGAAGATCAATCGTCCGCCCTATCGCAACCGGATCAGTCCGGTGCCGAAGATGCGCGCCGTTTCGGTCTGATGGTCCGTGCCAGGCGCAAGGCACAGGGGCTGCGCCAGGAGGATGTAGCCAGCGCGACCGGCGTGGGCCGGCGCTACATCGTGGACATGGAAAACGGGAAGCCGACCCTGCGGATCGGCCCGGCCCTGATGATTGCGCGGTTCCTCGGCATCGTGCCGATGATTGAGCACGCGCTGAGCGCGCCGCAAGACAGTGATCTTCCCGACATGATCCCCGAAGATCCGTCCGACGATTTGCCGCCGGTGGAGGACTGAGATGAAAATCTTCTACGAAAGCCGGGAAGTGGCCGAAATCGCGCCGGGCAAGGACGGGGCGGCGACGCTGACCTATAACCCAGACTGGCAGGGGACCCAGGGCGCCTTCCCGGTGTCGACAAGGATGCCTCTCGAGGTTGCGCGCCATGGGGCTGGCGAGGTGCTGCCGTGGGTGGCGAACCTGCTGCCGGAAAGCCAGCAGCTCGAAATGGTGGCCCGCGCCACCGGCGCCTCTCAGACCGACCCCCTCGCGCTGCTGGCCAGCATCGGGCGGGATACTGCCGGAGCAATGTCCTTCTCCGAGCGGGGCTTCACGCAAATGACCACCCGGGAGGTGCCCGACGAGACTGCACTCGAACGGATCATCCAGGAACTGCCGCAGAAGCCATTCCTCGTCGGTGAGGATGGTGTCTCTATGTCCCTGGCCGGTGTCCAGTCCAAGATCGGCGTGCACGTCGGCGAGGAGGGCATGATCTCGATCCCCGTCGAAGGCGCGCCGTCGACCTGGATCCTGAAGCCGGATTCGGGGAGCCTGCCCGGCGGGGTCTATAACGAGTCGCTGTGCCTGCGCTTGGCGCACCTCGTGGGGCTCGCCGCGCCGGAGGTGCGGGTAGGGCGCGCTGGCGCGCGGCGGTATCTTCTGGTGAAACGCTACGACCGGCGGCGGCAGGGTGAGAGTTGGCGCCGCCTGCACCAGGAAGACATGTGCCAGGCCTTGGGGCGTCTGCCGAGCGCGAAGTATGAGCGCAACGAGACCGGGCAGCGCGGCCCCACGGTCCGCGATATTGTCGCCGTGATGCGCTCGCTCGATCCGCTGCGCGGCGTGTTGTCGATTTTCGACTACGTGATTTTCAACGCCATCGCCTGCAATACCGACGCCCATGCGAAGAACTATTCGGTCATGGTCACGGCCTCCGGCGCCAGGCTGGCGCCGATCTATGACGTGATGTGCGCCAAGCTCTGGCCGGACATCACCAGCAAGCAGGCGATGTCGGTCGCGACGAAGTGGGAAGGCGACTACTTCAAGGGTCGCCACTGGCAGCGAGAGGCCGCACTCTGTGGCTTGAACTCCACGGCCGCGCTGCGTCGCGTCGAGATGCTTTGCAAGACGACCATGAAGCATTTGCCGCAGGCAGTGGAGGAAGTCATTGCGATGGACCCCGACGCCGAGCATTGGGTGCGTGAAGTGGAAAAATACATAGCCGAGCGCGCCACCTTCCTGGTCAACGGCCTTGGCGAGCAGGACCCGGAGGCGACGACCTGGGCGCGGGCGCGCCTCGATGCGGTGGGCTGACGAACTTCGTAGTGGTCTGTGGCCTGCTGCTGGTTTCGTGGACGCAGGGTTAGGTTTGCATAATTCGGTCCTCGAATGCCGTGGGGCTTAGGTAGCCTAACTTGGAATGGCGTCGCCTGGGATTGTAGAAGCGCTCGATGTAGCCGAACACGTCGGTACGAGCCTCATTGCGCGTCCGGTAGACCTTGCGGGCGGTGCGCTGGTTGCTGCGAAAGGGCCGCTCGATCAGCGGCATCGGGGGTTCTCGAAGGGGCCGCCGGGATAGGGCCGGAGCTACCCACCTTGCCGCCCAACGACTTGGAAACGGATTATTTCACTGTTCTTGCGGTTCTGGCTTTTTTGCTTCGCGGGTCGAACCAAAGTTCTCAGAGTAATGGTCAGGCGAGACAAACAGGCCATGCACGAACTTTGAAACGTCACAAGAAGGAATAAGCCAATGGGCCTGGACATCGTAGCCGTCAATCGGATCAAGCGTATCATTTGCAACGTGGATGCAGAGGGGTGGCCAATCGATCCGGTGACTGGGGCGCGCCTTGACCATGAGACACTTTTCAGGGGGTACCAGAATCCAGATTTTCCGGGGGTCGCAGACGAGATCGAAGAGGGCACCTTCTATGGTTTCGAGAAGTCCGTATCCTTCAGTGCCGGGTCCTATTCCTCTTACGGCGGTTGGCGGGACAAACTGGCCGCTCTCGCAGGATGGCCAAAATCCAGATTCTGGCATTACGCCAAGGATCGCTGGGCTGAATCCCACTGTGCGCGCTGCTGGGCGGGAGAAACCGGCCCCTTCTCCGACCTCATCGATTTCTCGGACTGTTCCGGCCTGCTGGGGGCGTCGGAGGCAGCAAGATTGGCAAGTAACTTCGCCCAGTACCAATCCTTGGCAAATCGGCACGAGGACGAGGATATGCGCTGCCTCTACAATAAATGGCGGTCCGCATGCGAGCTGGCCGCAGACAAAGGGTGTATCATTTTCTGCTGAGGAGGTGCCGTCGCTGGCGGCACATTTTCCACGCTCCCGCATCGTCACTGCTGTTTCACCCCAAGCGACTGCTGTTGGCGGAGTTCGCCACAGAAACGAACCGTCTCCGGCAAGGCGGTTCCGTTTTCACGCAGATCGTCCAGATCCACGCTCGCGCCCTGCTCAGACAGGAGCCCGACCGCCTCATCAAAACAGCCGCGTGGCAGTGCAATATGCTGGGGGTGCAGTTCTGCACAGGACACAATGCGCGGCTTCCCGAATGTTGGTAGCCGCATTGCCTGCGCGCGATAGAATTCGGGGGTCTGGAACGCGGCCAGCCGCACCAGTTGAGCAATCATGGTCGAAGGCAGCTGTGACCGGTCGATATGGATTTGGTCGGCAATCGTCACCTTTATGTTCTGCGGGACAGGCACATCGAGGCGTCGCGGCGTGCTGCGCCGTGACGGAGGCATTTTCCAAGGTTCGTCAGCCTGTTCGTCATCCATCGGCATGCGCACCCCCAGCACCTGTCCGGAAAGCTGCGCAGCTGCGACGAGGTTGGCCACCGCTTCTGCCGAGAGTCTCGGCAAGGAGGACAAATAGGCCCACTGGTCGTCGTATGGCCGCAAGTCCGCATTGACAAAGACGCTGTTGCCAGCCTTACGCGCATTGTTCTGGAATGGCAGCGCGATCAGGTTTCCAAGGCCGCCAAGCGGCATGATATCCTGATTTGGGAACAGGCGGTCATAAGAGGCGAAGCCGATCTCCGGCCACCTTTCCATCGTCTCCATGATCAAGACCGATCCAAGCTGGCGTGCCAGGCGGGCCGAGACCGGTTCGGAGAAGAAGATCCAGACATGCCCACCGTTGCCAGATCTTGACCGTTCCAGCCCTGCAGGGACTTGTTTCGCCCGGCAGGTTTCGAGCAACGCGTTCGCGTCTTCCGCCCAGGATGCCTTGTCAAAATCCGCCGCCAAGAACCAGCATGTATCTC
>LAZR01000585.1_pt1 | contig 27027 bp, 46 predicted proteins | sample 329461 | NCBI WGS metagenome assembly LAZR01 (sample SAMN03002196, study PRJNA259156) | marine sediment metagenome | biome: sea floor; feature: Hydrothermal impacted sediments; material: marine sediment; isolation source: Loki non-amplified sample from Loki's castle hydrothermal vent sediment ...
CCATACGTGCGCATGACCCAGCGTAGCAAGCACGCGGACCCGAGGGCGCGGCGGTATCTCGCATCACAGCAGGCGCTCAAGATCCAACTGCGACAGCAGATGACCGAAAAGGACGAGTACGAGCCGTTGACGCGTGAGCCGCTAGAGGCGTTTCTGACGTTTTGGTGGGTGAACCACCGGCAGGATCTCGACAACCTCGTCAAAGCGATCCTAGACGCGGCCTCTGGTATCGTGTGGGCTGATGATAGATGGGTGGACCGATTCACCGCGTCGCGAGTGCCAAGGCGCGAGCAGACGTGTTTTTTGCAGGTGCGCAGCGTCGACGACGTGGAACGTTTGTTGAGGAGGTGAGAGATGGCTGCGTTTCCGAAAGGCGCATTGATAGTTGGGCAACCAAGGATGCGTGACGGACAATGCGTCATGTCACTCGAGATAGACAAGCGCAGCAAAGAATGGCGCAAGTGGGCATGGGGAGTTGTCCGTCGCGAAGTAGCCAAGAACCGCATACCGTTCTGGCGCTGGCCGCAAGTGGCCTGCCTCGTGGGACGGTTCATGTGGCGAGTCTCGCGGTAAAGGAGCAAGATGGCAACAGGACCGGACGATCTGACTAGCTGGCGGCCGGACGATGGGAGCGAAGAGGAGGCGGAACGGGTGGCCGCCGATGGAAAGCGGTTTGTCGAGTCTATCGAGGCGGTATTCAGTCTTGGTGAGACATGCGCCAGGTTCATGGAGGCGTGGGATGCGGCGGCAGCCAACGGCCTAACAATGGAACAGTGGCGTGAGCTGCCGGGACCGCGGCGGGCTATGTTGGTGCAGCGAAGACGGGCCGGGCGTCGGGCTAGACAAACGCGACGAAATGCGCGATAATGAGTAAGGAGGAACGAAATGACAGCTAGAGGGATCCCGTTGTTCGTGGATAGTCTCATAACGGTGCTTGCCGCCATCGGAGAATGGCTGGGATTTGGACAGCCACAGACGCCGCCCCTGCATCCTTGGTATGCTGGCGGAGTATTGTTGCCAGCACACTGGATAGAGAAAGGCGTCAGGGCTTGTGATTGGTGCGGATCGCCACAAGCAAAAGACCGTCTATCATGTATCAAATGCGGAGGCGCGCCATGACCCTACAAATCATCGCAGGCATCCTCGGCGGGGCTATCTTTGGGCTGTTCATCGGCGTGTGGTTGGGATGGGGGGCGCGGACGCTGAATATCACCAAGGCGGGGTATACGATGTTCACGGTAAAGGATCAGCTCTACATCGTGAGAGCGGCGGACATGGCGGAAGTCCTTGGGCGTGTGAATGCCAAGATGGATCAGCACGAGTTGAGGGAGTGAGGATGCTATGAGCCGTTGGGAAAACGAAACGTGCATACAATTGTATGACACCCTTGGGTCCTTTCAGTTTTTCGACAGGGCGGTGGCCTGTGTCGTCTCTTCTGACCTTGCGGTCTGTGCAGGCGATGAGTATTGCGAAGCTCTTGTGCGCACGTGGAAAGATGGGCTTTATAGCCTGTTTGGCAGAGAGTTTAGTCACGTGGATTTGGCTGACGAGCTATGGGTTTCGGTAGCAGACAAGGAACTAAGCTTGATTCTGTTCTGGGGAGAAGACCGCGAGGCATGTATCCAGGTTGCGCATAAAGATGACTACGTGATCGCGCTATATGCGTCCAAGGGGCGGCTGCGCGGACTGGTAGAGCGTGCGAAAGAGGAAAGCGTTTGATGCCCTTGGTGCCAACTTGGATGTTCATTGGGGCTTGCTCCACTGGTAGCGAATGGCGTCGTAGGCGGCCTTGCGAGCGGCGGGGAGCCGAAACTGGCAGGTGCCCATGATCTGTTTGAATTCGGAAAACGGAGAGCCGTCGCCGTACCATTGCGTAGTTGATTTGACGTACTGCCAGAGACCGTCGCCGACTGGATTTGTGCGGTAGCGAGAGGGTCCAGAGTCGCCTGTGAGGGCGAACTCCCAGCCGGCGTCACCGTAACGCGTGAGGCGAATCTTGAGCTTTACCATGCATCCTCCATACGATCATAGCAATCCGGGCACGAGCTGCCTGAGCTGGTGGACATCACCAGTTTTCGCAGGTACCAGTGGCCGCAGTCACATTTCATGCGCTCGCCACGTGGCTGCGGCTGCAAATGCTCTGCCTCTAGTTTGTCGAGGGGCGAGCTCTCCGGCGCTTGCCCCAGTTCGCCGATACCGAACCCGCTCGTTTTGTTCGTCACTAGCTCATCTCCTCATACTGCTCGATGTGCATCACCAGGCCGCCTCTGGTGTCGCGGTAGTAGTTCGTGTAGCCTCTGTAGTATCCCAGGTTGTAGGCCGACTCGCTGCGCTCTTCCGAGTAGTCCAGCTCGCAGGCTGCGTCGAGTCTGCCCTGGCCCATGCCTCGCGCATACTCGGGATCACTCTTCATCGCCGCCAGTGTCGCGTCTCGCATTTTCATGCCCAGGCGGCGGCCGCTCAGCCCTTTGCTCTTGAGATGCGTGCGGGTGGAGGCAAGGCTGGCCTCGCGCTCTTCGGCTGTTTTCGCCCAGTTCTGATCTTTTTGGCTGAGTGTGTATCTGAGCCTCATCGTTCTCTCCTCTGCGCGTTCCCGTTTCTCACGTTTTCCACTAACCCCAGTGTACACGAGATAGCAGGCAATGTCAAGCGTTTTGGAGACGAGTTTCGGGGTTTTGGGGAAACTCGTATGGTGATGATGTGAGCGATCCCTGGGACCGCCAACGCGACGAGAATGGCGAACTCGAGCCGTCACTCTGGTGGATCCGTTTCGATGCGTATAGAGCGCAAAGCTCTGGTCGGTCAGTGGCCCAAGGCTATCGGGACTGGCGCGACGCAAAAGGTTATGCAAAGCTGCGGCATTCGGGCTATCCGAGCTCTTGGGTGCGCGCTTCTAATCGTTGGAACTGGAAAGAGCGCGCCGAAGCCTGGGACGAACACCGGCGCCAGCTAGATTACATCGCAGAGCAGGCCCAGCATGACGAGATGCGCAAGCGGCATGCCGACATCGGCAAGGCTCTACAGGGCGTTGGGGCGAAGGCGCTGATGCGGTTTCAGAGAAACGAAAGCGCAGAGCTAGAACCTGCCGACGCCCGCCTCTACCTCAAAGACGGCATCGGCATAGAGCGCACCGCGCGCGGCCTGCCGGTCGAATTGGTAGCTCTCTACAACATGAGCGACGAGGAACTACAAAAGGAACATGAGTGTATCAATAAGACCCTCACCGGCGTTGCTCCGTCGCAAGATGGCGATAGAAGCGATAATGCTGGAGAGGGGCCTGACGCCGACGCCGCCGACTGACCGCTACAGGGAGTGGGCGCTGAGGTACAAAGACGACTTTGCTGGATTCGCCCGCGACTGTATTCGCTTCCCTCGGGGGCAGTGGTTGGGGGACTATCAGGCCGAGATCTTGGGCGCCTTTACAGATCATGATAAAATCTCGGCACGCGGGACACGTGGTCTCGGGAAAACCGCCATTGCGGCGATAGCCGCGCATGCGTTTGCATTGACTCGGGATGGCCTTGGCATACCCTGGAAGATTCCCACAAGCGCATCAAACGCCCGGCAGCTAATCCGTTATCTTTGGCCAGAGATTCGGTTGTGGGCGCCACGCATTCGCTGGGGCATGGTAGGGCGCAAGTCCTATAATCCCAGAACCGAGTTGCTGAAAACGAGCTTGAACTTGGAACATGGCCAGGCCTATACGGTCGTTGCGCCTACAAATCGAGAGGAGGGCACTGAGGGCGCGCACGCTGAGGAGGTACTGCTAATCTATGACGAAGCGAAAGAAATCTCAGACGCGATGTTTGACGCTTCGGAAGGCATCTTCTCAACTGGCAATGGTAAGTGGTTCGTCATATCGACACCTGGCGCGCCAGTGGGCCGATTCTACGCTATTCACAGCAAAAAGCCCGGCTACGAGAAATGGTGGACGCGACATGTGAGCTGGCAAGAAGCTGTCGCCGCTGGTAGAATCAAGCAATCCTGGGTTGACGATATGCGCCTGGCCTGGGGTGAGGATTCTGTGCTATTCAAGCGCCAGGTACTAGGCGAGTTCGCCGCGCAGTCAGAGGACAGCATCATCCCGCTAGCCTGGGTCGAGGCGGCAATGGACCGATGGGAAGAGGACGACGGGCCTATCACAGCGATCGGCGTCGACGTGGGCAACGGTGGCGACCTATCGGTGATCGCGTGCGTGCGTGGCAAATGCGTTGCCGAGCTGCAAAAGATCGCCGTCGCGGCGGATCCGGCAACGTCAACGATGGGGCTCGCTGGCATCGTCGGGGGCCTGATTAACAAGCACAACCGCTTCGACTATAATGATCCGCGCAACCTGGCGAAACGGACGTTCATCGATTCGATAGGCATAGGCGCGGGCGTTGTCCACCGGCTGCGTGAGATGGGCTACCCCGTCTCGGCGTTCAACGCTGCGCTGGGCACGACGCTGAAAGACGAGGCGGGTCTGCTAGGATTTGCCAACTGGCGGGCGGCCGGATGGTGGACGATGCGTGAGTTGTTGGATCCGGCGCACAAAGTCAACTTAGCGCTGCCCGACGATGACGACTTGAAAGCGGAGCTCACGGCACCACGGGTGAAACGCATCACGAGTGAGGAGAAACGCCTAGTCGAGAGCAAAGCCGAGCTGCTCAAAGCCAACAGGTTGGGCCGCTCGACGGACTGCGCCGACGCGGTGATTCACGCGCTAGTGGGGCCGGTGTTGCTGGCTGAGTGGGAGCGCGCCGAGGGGCCGCCAGAGGAGAGGGTGGTGTACGAACCGTATGAGATGCCGAAGAGGTGGTAGAGATGGGGAAAGTTTGGGAGACGAAATTCACCCCAGAGGGGGAGCGCCGCATGGTGTACCTAGAGGAAAAACTAGGCCTCTCCCGGGGCGACGTGGTAGAGCGAGCGCTAACCTACTATCGCGCCTTGTGGGATGAAAAAGACAAAGGCGCAACGGTGGTGTTCCATTATGAGGGGAGCGAACTGAGAGAGTTGGTGATTCGCTAGGCGATGCCGAGGAGGTGGTAAGTGGGGATTTTGTGTTTCTTTGGATTCCATTGGTGGCGACGTTCGTCGGGCGCATTCCGAGAATATCGCGTTTGCCGGGGCTGTAAGAGAATAGAATGGCGGGAACGACCAAGCAAAATATGGAAGCCATTGACCCTGTTATGGTGAGGCTAGCATTGGCCGGGGTGGTCTATGCAATACCAAGGAGGTGATAGGTGAGTGACCGACACATTGAGGCGATTCCGGAGCGATGGATAACGTATACGTACAGGACGAGTGACGAGAATGAGTTGCAAGTTTGTATGGCAAGGAACCCCAAGTATCTATCGGGTGAGGAGAGAGTGTTTTGGGAGGCAACACACGACGATGACGATCCCCCGCGCACCCATCCTATTGCGGTATCGCTGATTCATCCTAGATGCCCGGCGCAGGGGCCTATAGCGCCCGAGGGCCACGTACAGATTGAGTTTCTACTGACCGAGGCCGCCGCCGATGACTTGGTGATTCGGTTAGCCAGAGGACTCCAGATGTGGCGAGGCGAGCTAACCGTTGAGCAGTCGATAGCTGCTATCCCAGAAGACAGCGCCAAGGCAAAGGCCGCGAGGGAATTGAGAGAGGAGGGGTGATGACTGAGACAGAGGTAACTATAAACGCCTCCGACGTGGCGGTATCCGTGACAACGCACGCGCGGCTTGGGGCGAGCGAATGGCAAGTGCGTCTCTGGCTAGGTTGGCAGTTTGTGATGCTAGCGGCGCGTATTCTGGCGCATGGTGTTACCCTCGGCTTTGGCGAGGATGAAGGGAGGACCGATGTCTGAGACAGAGGCCACGTACAAGACAGAGGAGTGCCTGCCCGAGTGCGAGACGGGCAGCGTTGAGAGGATGCTAGAGGCGGCGATGGCGTGGAATCGGGGCATTGCCAGCGACATGGTATTCGATATGGCGCCGCATGATGTACGGCTGCTGAGAGACAGGCAGGATAGCCAGACGAAGCTCTTGCGCAACATCCTGGCGAAGATACGCGGTAGCGTTAAGGCATCCGTTGTTGCTCGCGGAGAACATGAGCAGAGATGTCCGCAATGCAATGCTGATATTGGCGTATTGACGCAACTCTATAATCTGGAGCTGAAATACATACCGGAGCACACAACACACGGGTAGCAGAAAGAGGCTAAATGCCGAGCTTAAAAGAGAACGTCCGAAACCTATTCCCTGGCCCGAGGATGCGCAGCGCGTTTGAGCAAGCGCGTCAACGCGCTGAGGACATCGCTGGCGTGCTAGATGACGTGTTCACGCACCGCGCCTACTATCTCACCGGCGAGCAGGACATGAAAGCCGAGGAGCTGGACTCACGGGCCCTTGCCAACCTGCGACGGCGTAGCCAATGGATCCCCATCACGGGGGGCCAGGCCGACGATCAAGACGAGGCCTTGCGCCGCGATGAAATCGTGCCCATCTCTCGCAGAATGCAGCGTTGGGACCCCCTCACCAAGCGCATCGTCGCTACCTGGACCGACTTCGGCTTTGGCCAGGACGTTCTCATAATGCCGGAGGCCGACGACGTAAAAAAGTGGTGGTCCGAGTACTGGACGGCCCTGCGCAATAGGCCGATTCTTGGCGCGCGCGAGCTGCACAAGCTGTCGGACAAAACGTTAGTCGACGGTGAGTTCTTTTTCGTCTATTTCACTGATCGGAACACCGGTCAGGTGACGACGCGCACTATCGATACGCTAGAGATCACTGAGTTCATCACTCTGCCAAGCGATAATCAGACCGTGCTATACTACAAGCGCCAGTGGCAAGAGGGCGACCTTGCGAAACAGAAGACGGTCTACTACCCCCACTGGCTAGCGACAGACGAGCAGCTAGCCAAGGCGGACTTGCCCAAAGATGCCGCGCTTGCCCAAGAGCAAGATAACGGCATTGACAAAGAAGATGACACCATCGACGTAGACATGATGCAGGTCGCGCTCACCTCGCAGACAAAGCGTGGCTGGCCTTTAATGGCCGCGAGTCAGGACTGGAACCGGGCATACATCGACTTTTTGCAGAACCGCGCTGCCGTCGCGCGCTCCGTGGCTACCTACGTGGACCGCGTGAGCGTGGACGGCGGGTCTCGGGCAGTAACTTCATTCACGAATCTCTTGCAGTCAAGCCTAGTGACCGATCCCGACTCAGGGGAAACGAACCCTGTGCCAGCGGCGGCCTCTATGGCTATCACGAATAAGGCGGTCAAGTGGGACCGTTTCAATATGAGCAGCGGGGCGCAGGACGCCAAGGCGGATGGGGCAATGCTGTTCAACATGGTGGGCATCGGGGCCGGGCTGTTCCCGCACTGGCTTGGGATGGGGGAAAGCTTCCGGTTGGCTACCGCTAGCGCTATGGAAACCCCGACTCTCCGCAACTTTGAGCGGTATCAGCGCTTCTGGCAATCCGTCTGGCAAGACATGTACGACCACGTGCTAGCCATGGCGGAGAAGCACGGCGGTCAGAACTTCCAGGAAAAGGGCGTCGAGATCGCGCTGGATCCGCTACTGCAGACGAACCTTTCTGAGTTGGCAACGGCCATCGAACAAGTGAAGGACGTCCCCGAGATTGCGTTGCCCCCGAAAGAGCTCACCAGGCTATTCCTGCAGGCGCTCAAGATCGAGGACGTGGAAGATTTCATCGCCAAAGAGTTCCCCGAGGATGACGCCGGCCAGGAACGCGCCGCGGTGAAAGTGGCAGATCTGGCGGCGATGCGAGAGCTAATAGCAGAGGCGGCGAATGGGGGCGGCCCCGAAGCGTTGCGGATGGTAGGCGAGGCGTTCTTGGATTCGCTGGGGTAGGAGGGGAGATGGTTCGTCGATTCTTTCGCTGGCTTTGGTGCCAGATAGCAGGGCATCATCTGTTTGGCTCCTCAGAGTGGCGTACTGATGGCATACACTGCCGCTATTGTGATTGGACCAGGAGCGCTGCCAAGTGCGACGCGATACTGCATCGCCCTCCTGGGACTTGGGCGTGGTTCATTGAACGGCGGAATAATGCCTAGCATCTCTCCCGTAGACACGGCTGTATTCGCCCGCGTCGCGCCTGAGTTCGCCGAGGCCGTCGCGCGGTGCCAGAAGGATCGGTTGTTGAGCGGCATCAAAGTTCGCCGCATGGCCACGCAGATTCAAACGTATTTCGACATGGCGGGGATCAAAGACGGCGACATTTACTCCTTGCACTGGGACGGGATCGTGTTGGTCATGGGTGCGATGTACACGCTGGGAATCGAGAAGGGGCGGAGGAGCAAGGGGAGGAGAAAGCGTGGCTAAAACGATAGCCTACTCATGCGATAGCCGACGATGCGGCAACCGTTGCGAGAACGGCGACGATGGGTGGCACGAGTGGACATGGCGCGTGTTGCTGGAAGGGCAGGAAGTAGAAGCGACCGTCCACTTTTGCTCTCTTGGCTGTTTCAAGGCTTACATGGACAACTCGGGCTTTGTGGCTTGCAATGACGGAGAGAAACACTGGCAAACTTGGGTGTGGGATGCGCTGGACACCAATTGCAGAATGCGCGAGAGGGATCGTTGGTACACAGAGAACGAGTACGACGTGGTGTTGCTAGAGGTCGGGCCGAATCGAATCCAGGTAATGAAAGCGGTGAGGGACTTAACTGGCGCAGGATTGCGAGAGACGAAAGAAATGGTGGAGAACACGCCGTCAAAGATTATCGAAGCTGCCCAGCTCGTCCAAGCAGGCATGGCAGTGCATCGCATTGCCGCACAAGGCGGCATCGCCACCCTGCTCACGTATCCGATGCGCTGGACGGCTGTGACAAGAGATGATCTGCCGATAGCATACGCGTAGGGGGAAGAGGTGACAGTCTGTGAAACATTCACTTGCGACAGGGCGGGATGCGGAGCCACGAAACAGGAACCGCTACGGTCGCCCGATGTAGCCATGGGGCAATCGTTGCCAGTAGGTTGGATATGTTGGCCTCATACCGACCCGGACTTGCACTTTTGCTCAATGGCGTGTTTGGAATTGTTCCAGGACTATACCGAATATGCTGAGGAGAGTATGGCGCGGTCAAAGCAGCTATGACAATCCGGCAAGAGTTCATCTGTGATCGGAAGGGCTGCCCATCTCGAAAGGAGACAAAAAGCAGCGAGGAAATCTGGCTTGAACTTGGGGCCTATGACGGAGCTCATCAATTCTGCTCTGTGCTGTGCCTCTCTGCATGGCTGGACGCTATGCCGCCAGCCGCAGACCCTTCGCTAGGCGTCGTGTTCACGTGTGACCAATGCGAGAAAGCGATTCTGCTAAAGCCCGGCGAGGAATGGCCAGTGTGGGTAGAGATCAAAGTTGCGGCTGCGCCATTCCGCAAAGGCTTTTGCTCGAAGGGGTGTCTAGGCAAATACCTAGACTGGCTGCGATCAGATGAATAGCCCCCTCCGCGCCGCCGTGCGCTACGCCTGGCTGGGTTGGCGCAATGACCTCGTCGACACGCTGACGGGCTATGGCGTAGACGAGCACCGGGCCGCCGCGCTGGCGAGCTGGGTGGCGCTCAACACGCAAGAGCACGGCGGGAAACTGAGCGAGTGCCTGCGGGAATGCAACGACCTGGTGGCGTTTGGCGGCGGTACGCATGTGGAGTTTGCCGAGGCGCAGCTAGAGGAGCAGTCTAGGCGGAGAGCAGATTTCCGTCTCAGTTTGCGAGCCGCAGCGCGAGGAATCTGGACCGGGCAACTTTCTGCGAATGCTGCGCGAAATACAATGCTCCTGGCCATTCACCGTCGCTATACCAATGCCTGGCACGAAGGGATGCGACGGGTAGGATTAAAACCAGAGGACATGACTGTAGTAGAAGCGATGGCCCTGAATACCGCTATTCTGTCTGCGGGTAGGCATGTAACGCGTTTCGTGGCATGGGCGGAAATGAGAACGCGCGCGGACGGCGTGTTGCTTAGGACTCTCTGGCCGCGAGTTGAGACATGGATAAATGGCTATGATGCTGTCGTGAATCGGGCGACGGCGATGGCGGGGAAGGATGAGAAGCTAGAATGGAGGCTGGGTGTTGCTGAGCATTGTTCGAGTTGTTTGCGGTTGAATGGCAAAGTTAAGCGGGCTTCATGGTGGGCCAGTAATGGTATATTGCCGAGGCAACCCAATGCTAGTTATCTGGTGTGCCGTGGATTCAACTGCAAGTGTGTTTTATTGTCAACTGAAAAGCCGCTCAGCAGGGGGCGAATGCCTAAGCTGCCGTAGGAGTTGGACAAGGAACGGAGCCCTTCTCTACTAGTCTGTGACATGTTCTGCACAGCGCAATGAGGTTAGACAGTTGATTCGCAGATTCCCAATCGCCGCCAAGATCCTTTACCTTGCGGATATGATGAATGTCCAGAATCGTGTCACCGCCAGAACGGTAGCCGCAGACTTGGCAAGCATGTCCATCGCGACGAACGGCCTTGCGCCGTTGGCTATGCCAATTGGGGCCATAGTCAATCAGGGTGGCAGTGCCCCCTGTCCAGTGAGGATTGTTGGAGCCGCGGATGTCAATAGAACGCTGAGCTCCCCGGCACACATTAGAGCAAAAGCGAGTGTTGCGTTTCTCAACGAATATCTTGTGGACGGTGTAGGCTTTGCTGCAATAGTCGCATGGCTTTGTGATGTAGCTCTCCGGGCGGCGAGCGCTCGGCTTGGGCTGAATGGCCGCGAACTTGTTGGCACAATGCTGGCAGCAAAAACGACGCTTGCGATAGGTGTAATGGTCAAACTGTGTTTCGCACCATTCACAAACGAAGATGGAATGCTTGGTGGGGTCGCGATCGATCCAGCCGTGCGCAAGCCGACAAGCCTTGGAACAGAAACGGCGCCCGGGGTAGTTCTCGATAAATGGAGCGCCGCACTCTTCACAGGGCTTGGATCGCTTCTTGGTTTTGCGAGCGCTCTCATAGCAAGCTCGGTTACAATATTTCTGCCGCTTGTCTTCTGTCTCATATTCAACGCCACAGCGCACGCATGTCTTTTGCACCGGTCCCTCCAAACAGAACACCCCGTTGGCCGTCTCCGCTCTGTTGTCGAGGCAGCGCGGTGGCCAACGGGATGAACGTCAGATTATAAGAGCTTTGGATGCGCCGCCTCGACAATGGTAGTATAGCATAGTGACGATTGGTTCGCAAGATGCGACAGGAGGAAACATAATGATGCGGTTTCGGTGTTGGCTAATCCGGTTGTTGGCGGGCAAGGACTTGATAATGCTCAACGCGTCGCGGAAAGAAGATGGCTCAATCTCGGCGGCCAATCCAGGCACAGGCGGTGACATCATAATGGGATGTGTCTTCCACGCAATGGGGTCCTGCTTTGAGGTAGTGGATGGGGAGCTGGCATTGGTAGCGCTTCGTCCGAACGACGCCCCCAGCCCTGGCCTGACGCCTAGCTCGTCATAGAGAGGAGACAATGAATCAGCGATCACGAATCAACGCGTTTTCGGGCGCCGACGATGGGTTCTTGGATTTGAGCAACCCGCCAATGGCATTCACCGCCGTTACCAAGTCCGGAGAGGAGCCTCCAATGCCCAACGCTCCCGACTACACCGACTTCGGCGGCGCCCAGGCCCGCGTCACCAACGGCGTGCTCTACATCACGTGGACGGCACCCAACACCGGGGTCGCGAACCTCACCATCACGCCGCTATCACAGATCATGCAGGTGGACTGGACCGAAACCGAAGCCGGTGTGGTGCTTTACCTGCGGGGCTACAATCCCTATGTCTACTGCAAGAAAAGCCGCGAACTCGCTGAGTTCATCGGGCGACATCTCGAGGATGCGAATGGCTGAGCCGAACAAAGACCGCGCCAACTGGGACAACCTGTTCCTGCGCCTACGCTCAGTAGCCTACAAAGAAGGCAGGGGCCGCGCCGTCACGATCATGAAATGCGTCTGTTGGCTCGAGAACGGCGAGCTTGTATACTGGTCTGAGCCGACGTGTACGCACCTGGAGCCGTCGGCCAACAAGGACGGGTTGGGCAGGCTGGCGGCAGCGCTAGAGGAGAAGACGAATGGCGACGATTGAGCTTGAGGGGCATTTGCGCAAAGCGGGTGACGGTTACGAATGTTCGAATCTGTACCTTGACGGGGACGCTTTGATGGAGGCCATAGACTTGCCTCTCGTTGGTGTTGTGTTGGCCAAAGGCCATAACTGGATCGGCGATTTCGTCTTTCCACCAGAAGATCCCGATACCCCTGTGGGGGGTGGTAATCGCATAGACTTGCAGGCTGACTATGGCCGCGTGCGCATCACGATTGAACAGCTAGCCCCGCCAGAAGAAGAGGCGAAACAGCAAGAGATAAGCCGCTTGCGTGCCGCACTTGCAAGCGCAGGAGATCGAAGAGACTGGGACGGGGCAAACGAGGCAGAGCGGCAGTTGAATGAGCTGCTAGGGAGAGGGGAGACTGATGACGAAGATTGAACTAGGGGGGCGCTTGTGGGTTTGCGAGGATCACTGGGGCAACGAACACCTATATCTGAATACGCAGAGATTGGTTGACGTTCTCCCTCATTGCAACTTGTCGATTGATGGACCCGCGAGGCATGTGCCTGAGCATCTGCATCTGTTGGTAAACTATGGCCCTGTCGGAATAACGATAGATCAGCCGGACACGCCAGAGGAGGAAGCATTGACTATGCTGGAGGAGCACGATGGCTAGATTTCCCAAAGGCGCGCTCATAGTTGAGCAGCCTAGAATGCGGGGCGGAGAGTGCGTTGTTTCTTTCAGAATCGATAAGCGGCACAAGGAGTGGCGGGCGTGGACGTGGGGAATCGTCCGAGCGGAAATAGCAAAGTACCGCGTTCCGTTCTGGCGCTGGCCACAAGTGGGATGGCTCGTCGCGCGGTTCATGTGGTCGATCACGCACTAGAGGGAAAGAGGAGGAGACATGAGTCAACACACGCATACGATTTGCGATGGCTGCGGCGAACAAATGGACCTTCGGCATGTTGGAGTGCCCATACATGGGCATCTAGGTGTTTGGGGCGGTGCGCCAGAGGATGTGCATTTCCACAATGTGGGATGTATGGCCGCATACATGGAAGCGTGGCACAACAAGCGTTCTGACAAAGTGCGCATCGTAGTTGAGGACCTGGAGGAGAGCGATGAATCGTAGAGGGTTTCTGCGCGCAGCATTGGCTACGGGGATAACGGCGGTAGCGGCAAATGCCGGGCTGTCCAAAGCAGCCGACGGCGGCATAGAGTTCTTGCTCGGCGAGATGACAAAGGGCGCGCGGCGGGAAGCGCCCGTACTGATGAAAAACATTGGCATCAGTTGGAACAGTGCGGCGATGGATAGCGTTAGCCTCAGTTGGACTGAGACGGAAGTGGGGCGGGCTGAGCGGTTCGCGCAACAGGCACGAAACATCTGCGACGCAATCAAGCCCGCTATAGATGCTTTGGCAGAGCTGGAAGAATTCGAGGCCTCCAAGATTGGGCGCGTGTGGTATGTAGGCCCTGGCGGAGACGATGCGAACGACGGGCTGACGCCAGAGTCGTGCCTGTTGTCATTCGAGGAGGGAATGAAGCGGGCGGGGCGAGAAGACGAATTGCCAATGTCGGTATGGGACATGACTATAGAGGGATGGAACGTATGACCAAGAAAGCACGCATCGCTGAGTTGGAACGCAAAGTTGCAGAGCTGGAGCGCAAGGCACGAGAGCCTATCATCATCAAAGTGGCGCCCGTCATTGTGCCGGTCGCGGTGCCCGAGCCTGCCCCGCTATGGCCGTGGCCGCCGTATCCGTATGAGCCGTGCCGACGGTGGCGTCCGTATGATTACATAACAACTGGCGACCCGGTGCCACAATACCACTACACTACAGCAGGCGACACCGCCGGCCCGCTAAATCTCGGCTTCCCCAGCGTGGCAGGGCCGGAAGGAACGATCATATCGCTGATCGGGTGAATGGGCCGATAGCTCAAGGTAGAGCACGACTCTTAATAAGGTCGTGGTTGGCGGTTCAAGTCCGCCTCGGCCTATTGGTCGCAACGCTTGACATCACGCCACCAGTAGTGTATTATGTAAGCGGGAGACCCCAGCGGCGCTGAGCTCGGCGCTGCTGGCTATCCAGAATCGAATACGACCGTAGTGCCAGACTAAGGCGCAGCCTTCGTAATTGAAGGTCTGCGCCTTTTTGCGTTCACCGGAGGCTGAATGGCCGATAGGCGAATCTATAACCCCAACTTCATCCCCCTGCTAGTCAACGCCCGAGCCAACGCGGCCTTGGGCGCTGCAGGCGCTTGGGATGCGGCCCCGATAGAGTTCCCGGTAGCGGGCATGGCCGAGATGACAGCGCATGTTACCTATGACGAGGCCCCCGCGGGGCCGGGCGGCTCCGTGGACTTTCAGATCCAGGTGAGCCCCTATGCTGTCGTGGCCCAAGTCCCCGCTGGCGGCATTGAGTGGGAAAGCATGTCCCTCTACCAGACAGGCGCAGTAGTAGGCGGGGCAGATAGCGCGAGCCTCCTACAGCATGAAATCATCACGTTTGACCCGACCGTTGCAACGGCTCAGACCATAGCGTTTGGGCCGCTGGCCTTGAATGGCGCAGAGCGCGTGAGGATTCGCGCTCGTGAAAGCGGCGCAGTAGCGAACCCTGGCAACTGTCAGATCGAGGTGACGCTGCGATGATGGGAATCACGACGCGACAAGCACTCCTCGGCGGCGAGGCCGGGCTGGACATAGACGCGCTCGTCGAGCTTGCCGCCGCAGAGCTCACGCTACAAGAGACGGGCGGACTGCTCACGGCAACGGGCGCTGAGGACACCGTCTACATCAATGGCGACCCGCTGGGGACGTTTAACCCCCGCGTGCTGATCGTTGACCTCGACAACATGCAGGGCGGCGACACCACGGTTTTACGCGTTTACTATCGCATCACGGCGGGCGGAGGCTTGCAACTAGAGGACTACCAGGCATACGTCGGAGCCGACGGTGGTTTGGCGAATAGCATCAAGCTCGTGACGATTGCGCTGAATCCCAATCGATTTGGGATACAACTCACGCTCGAACAGACAGCCGGCGTCAACCGCACGTATCGCTGGGAATACTTCGAGGAGGCATAGGTGAGAGGTTACGACCAGCTACAGGCTAACCAACAACTGCTCCTCGACCTGCAATTGAAAGAAGCGACGGGCACGAACACTCAGGACTTTGCCAAGCTCCATCACGTTTGCACCCTCATCGGCACACCGACCTGGCAGGATCTCGACAACGGGCTTAGCTACCTCGACTTTGTGCCGGGCAACCCCGACTACATTCGCGCCCTCCAGGCCGCGACAACGGATCTCGACTTTACGTCGGGCGACTATTCCGCAGCGGTGTGGATCCGCCCCGACGCCCTCGGCAATCGCAACTTTATGACACGCGGCGTGGCCGCGACGGACGGTTGGGACTGGTGGATGGACGTCAACGGCGCCCAGAACGTGTCCACATTTCAGGCAGCCGCTTCGCAATTTACCCTCAGCGCCGCCGCCGACATAGTGGTCGGTACGTGGGGAATGATAGGTTTCTCACGCACGGGCGCGGCGATACGGACCTACAAAAACGGGCGGGACACCACGGCTACTGCGGCTACGCACATCGACCCGTTGACCGCGAACCGAAACCTTTACATCGGCGTGAACAACTTAGCCGCTGCTGGCTGGTACGACGGCGATATGTTTCGCCCGCGCATCTGGGGCAAACTCATGACGCCGCCAGAGTTCCGGTTGCTGTTTGAGATGGAGCGGGGGTTGTTCGGCCTATGACGATTGATCTCGCCGGGCGACTGGCACGATTACGGGCCGCAATGCTAGCGATACCCGCATTCACGGGTGATATTTGGTATATCGACGGGACTGATGGCGATGATGCCAACAGCGGACGGACACCCAGCCAGGCATATGTCACGATTGGCCAGGGTCTCATCTCCGCTGTAGCGGGGGATGCTATAGCCGTCAAAGCCGGAAACTATGACGAGATAGGACTTGATCTTGCATTAGATGGGCTAGAGCTCTGGTGCGAAATCGGTGTGCATATTGAGGATAGCACGCCAGGGACAGCTCTAGTTGTTTCCGGCGATCATTGCCGAGTCCAGGGAGCGCATTTCGAAGGGCCTGGGGCGATTGCTATTCAGGTAACGGGCGATCACTGTTCCCTAGCAACATTGTTCGCAGAGAACGTCACCGTTGGATACGATATCGATGGCACCGATACCCTTATAGATCATACGATCAGCGCGGCACATACGGTCACAGGATATGATATTAGTGGACCCCAGACTATCATTCAGCATGCAGTTGCAAATGGGGTTGGTGGAGCGACGCGAGGATTCTATCTATCAAATGCGGCAGCGGATTATTGCCTTTTAGAGGATTGCTCTTCGCTTGAGAATGCAACAGCGGGATATGAATGTGTAGTGGGAACCGCTGGCAATATGCTCCGTGAGTGTGTGAGCGGAGTTGGTGACGGAGATCGAATCGACCTCGATCCTAACAATTTCTGGGCGAACTATGTGCAGGAGATGGAGACAGAGCATAACGAGCATGTATATCCGGTCCCAGATGGCGAAGGCACGGCAGGTGCAGCCGTCGAAGTCAATGCCGACGCTGAAGACGAAACACATGGCGCCGCAACGACGCAAAACTATTGGGGCGAGCCAACAGTGGTGCTACAGCCAGCAATACTCACATTGGCGTGGACATGGATTGGCATGAATATCTTTGCGACAACGACAGGCAAGGAGTTTCGGAGTCTCGCTTACAAGATTGATTATTCGCGGCGCTCTGCTCGCAATGCCGGCAACGCGTGGGACGAAGGCGAAACCGATTTGACGGTAGCCGATGGGTCAATATTCCAAACGGACGATCTGGTCTGGGTTTACTCGACCTACAAAACCGACGGTGAGATCGTCAAAGTGTCAAGTGTAGCAGGCCCAATCGTGACGGTTGTTCGCGAGACATCGCAATTCGGCGCGCCGAACACTGGATTACGCTGGAATCATACAATCAATGCCGCGGGCACCGAGATAATGTACCTGGTGCGGCGCGCCGGCGAGCAGATGTCAGAAGGCTACTTTTTCGATTTTGGTGCAGCCGGCGCACGCGACATGATCATAATGCGCTGGCATGAAGCCAAGCGGATGGACGGTAGTGATGGCGTACTTGTGCGAACGATCAATGGGTCGGATAGCGTGAACAATGGCCGTTTTGATTGTGCGCTAATCTACGGGGAATAGCGATGCCCTGGAAGGCATTCAAGCGCGGCGACGAATGGTGCGTGTTCAAGATTGACGCAGACGATGCAGCGACAGGTGATAGTCTGGGGTGCCATGACACAAGAGCAAAGGCAAATAGCCAGGTGGCAGCGTTGAACGCAAATGTAAAAGAGGGCGCTGTGCCTGTACTCATAGAGCAAAACGAACTAGGCGGCCTTGAATGGATAAAGCAGCAAGGTGAAAAGCAGATGAACGATACCATGCTGGAAAGCACGACGCTCGAGATCGACGGGCACCAGGTGACAATGGCGGATCTGGTGAGCGAGTATCAAGAGGCGCACCACCACGAGTGGAATGGCGGGGAAGACATTGCGTCGATGCCGGTGGGGTCGTGGTCTGCTATGAGCTTTGCCGACATCAAAGCGGCGCGCGAGGCGGAAGAGCTCGCGGCCACCGTCGAGCAGCGCACCGACGAGTTCCAGCGCATCTTTCGGAACATCATGTTCGACAGTGAGACCACCGACAAGCGCGCGGCGCTTCTGGCCCTGGTGGATGAGTTCGTCACCGAGATCGAGGCGATTGAGGTAGAAGAGGCCGCCGAGGGGCTTACCGAACTAGCGGAGAACGACGGGCTGAGCATCCTTGAAATACTGGAAGTTCAGGAACAGGAAGAGGACGCAGAGCCACGGCATACCATCATCCGCGTGGCGCTGATTGAACCGGGCCTCGGGAACATGCGCGACAAGCACTATTACCCGCGCGAGATGCTAGAAAGGGACGCCCACATATTCCAGGGCGTCAAGATGTACGCGACGGAGCACAACGACAAAGAACGATCGGTGCGCACAGAGGTCTCGCAGATTCTCCGCTGCCCGGTGGGGTTCTCGGAGACGGGCGCGCCGCTGGCAGACGTGGCGATATACGACAGAGAGTTTGATCACAACGTGAGAGAACGCGACCATCACGGTACGCTTTCGGACCTCCACTGCTCCATTCTAGCAAGCGGCCGGGTCAAAAAGGGCGTCGAGATGGATGGCGAGAAGGTGAATGTGGTAGAGGCTATCACAGAAGCCAGGGCAGTAGACTGGGTGACGAGAGCTGGTGCGGGCGGGCGCGCGCTCAGCCTTGTCGAGAATGATGCAATGCCGGAGGGCAACATGACAGAAAAGATCGTCCTCGACGAGGGACAGAGCGGCGAGGAAGACACTGAGAATCACGAGACTGTCGAAGAGCAGTTGCACGAGCAGGACGAACAGCAGGAACAGGAGCAGCTAGAGCCGCTTACGGTGGTCGAGGCATTAGCCCTCCTGCTAGAGTCTGGCCTTTCCGCTAAGCAGCAGAAGCGGCTCGCAGCCAAGGGCTTCGAGACCGCGGGCGAACTGGAAGGCGCAATCGCTGAGGTGAAAGACATCCTGAGCGAATCAAGAACGAGCACAGTACTGGACATGGGCAAGAGCAAGCCCAAGCAAGCGAAACCAGAAACCACCAAGTCGCTGGTAGAGCGCGAGAGCGCTGTGCTTAAGCGGCATGGGATCGGGAGGTAACAGATGGTTACGAGAGATACGACTGCAGGATACGAACAGTCCAGTGAGTCTGGGCGCGAGCGGATGCTAAAGATCCCGTGGTCGCGGCAGACGGATGTAACGCCAACGCTCCACGACCCCGTGCAACAGACGGGGCTTCTGCCTGGGGCGCAAATGACGGGCACGTCGATCACGCAGAATGCCGTCTACGAGACGTCCATAGTCAACGTCGCGGCAGGCGCAGTGTACCGCCACAATGTACGCACGGTGCTGACCTACAACGGCGGGAACGCAGAGGCCACATGGGGCGCCATCAACATCGGCGACCCGGTGTACTATGACCTAACGGCTGATGCCAACCATGGCGTGAAGCTCAGCACGAGTCCGCTGCAGGGCGATGCAGCAACCGCCAATGCGCGGTTCGGCACGATCGAGACGATGCAGAGCGAAGACGAGGATGATTTCCCAAAGGCCGCCGGTGCGTCTGGCAACACGCACTTGTGTGCTGTGGCGCAAGCCGGAATCGTGGAGAGTTAAATATGAGACGCCTAATTGAGACCATCCGAGACATGGCCCTCGAGCACAACGCTCAGGATAACGCGCGGTGTGAGCTGATCCAAGAAGCCTATCCGTATCTGGATGCCTTTATCGACAATCGCCACCAGGACATCCATAGCTCGACGCTGCGGGAGGCCCTGGTAGTCGGCGACTTTCCGCTCTACTTCAACCGCGTGCTGAGCCGGGCGGTGTATAACCGCTACGAGTTCCAGCGCGGGACATGGCGCGACTACACGCTGCGCGAGGATCTGCCGGACTATACCACGGCAGAGCGCTTTCGCTTTGACGAGCCCGAGCGATTGGAGCGGCGAGACGAGAAAGAGGAAGCCTACGCGACCTATTTCACCGAGACCCGCGTGCAGATCGCACTGGATGACTACGCCAAGCAGATGGACTTCTCGCGGCGTATCTTCATTAACGATGACTTGGGCGCCTTCAACAACATCGCTATGAAGCTGGGCGATAGCGCAGCGATGTTCGAGGACTTTTTCGTGTCAGCGCTGTACGACAACGCGCTTTCACAGGCGGCCATGATAGCCCTGGGCGCGAACTATGCAGGCACCGGGCGGCTGACTACGGCCAACCTGGCTATCGCGTGGAATGCGTTCACGCAGCGCCAGGACGGACGCGGCAATCCGCTGGCGATTCGGCCTGTCTTTCTAGTGATCCCGCCGATCCTTGAGCTGACGGCAGAGGCGATTCTGGAAAGCACACACATCGCGGAGTTGGCGACGAACAGCAAGAACGTGTTGCAGGGACGAGTCCAGATCAAGATCGATCCCTACATCGCCTTCACCGTTCCGAACGTGCCATGGTATCTGTTCGCGGAACCCTTCTCGGTTCCAGGTGTGTCGGTGACGCGGTGGACTGGTCGCCCGAACGGGCCAGAGCTCTCCGCGCTGGCACCGGATAAGGTCCCGATGACGCGGACGATGGGTCTTGGTACGCCGAGTCTGTTGAACGGTTCGTTCCTCACGGGCGATATCGAGATCCAGGTAGAGACGACCATCGGCGGCCGGACGGATGACCTGGGGACCTTGGTGGGTATTACGGATCCCAATGGGCTATACTTTAGCTCGGGTACCACGCCATAACCATAGGGAACAGTAAATGGCTCTCATTGGCCAGGATGGGCATAAGCGCTGCTCGAAATGCAAGACGGTAAAAGACCGCGCTGCATTTGGAGTCTCGCGTGCATGTACGGATGGCCTGACGTGTTGGTGCAAGTCGTGCAAGAATGCCAAAGGCAAAGAGCGATACCATTCGGGCGATGGGAGCCGTGAGCACAAATTGAAACAGGCGAGCGAACGCAGGGCCAATGATCCAGGGGTTCGGGAAGAAAGGGCCGTTAAGAATGCTGCATGGTATGCAGAGCGAAAAGCAACAGACCCGGCATTCATGCAGACACGGCAGAAAAGAGATCAGGTTTGGCGTAAAAGGCATCCTGAATCAGTAAAAGCCAAAGCCCAGAAGCAATGGGAGCATATCAGCTCTAGCCCGGAGCGTTTGGCCAAAAACAATAAGCGCCAACGTGAATATGGCCGCAACCGTTATGCGAATGATCCCGAATATCGTCAATGGCATCGCGACTACTATGCCCGCCGTCGCGCAACCAAACGTTCCAACGGCGGCACTTACGAACTAGAAGACTGGCAGACGATGTGTATGCTGGCCGACAATCGATGCGTAGCCTGTGGCAAAAAGCGCAAACTCACAGTGGATCACGTCTTGCCCATCATCATGGGCGGAGATAGCTATCTGACGAACTTGCAGCCACTATGTGATTCATGCAACAAGAGCAAGGGCCCTAAACACATCGACTATCGACCGGCCCGCATTCACCAATGGTTAGATGTCCTTACGGATTAGAAAGGTAAAAAACAATGGCACCACGAAAGAAACGCCACTATACATTCGAAGAGTGCGCCAAGGACCGGCCAGACTATGTCGAGCACGGCAGCGAACAGCATGCCAACAGCATCGGTTTGGTGGAGGGCGTTGACTTTGAGCCCAAAGAGGAAGCGAAGCTGCGCGCGCAGCTCGTCGAGCCGCCTGTCGTCGCGACGCGCATGCCAATCACCCGCCGTAGCCATCGGGCGCGGACGCGTAGGAATCCGGGCACGCCGATCATCGACGGCTGGGTGCGGCAAGGGAGATAGAGATGAACCCATACCAAGTCACGCGGCTCAAGCCGTTTTTCCCTCCGCAGTTGGGCATCGCGGGCAGCGATAACTCTTTGGGGCTGCGGACCACACCCGTCGGCATCGTCCTCTACGTGGATGATAGCCACGCTGATGCGAAAGACGCTCACGACGGAACAGATCCCGAGCACCCAAAGGCTACGGTGCAGAGCGCTATCGGCAGTGCCTTTCTCGTCGAGAACAGTCTGATCATCATCGGCGGCGCTACGACGCTCACAGAGAGTGTGATCATCCCCAACAGTGCCCCCGAGCAGTGTACGATCATGGGCTTTGGCAATGAGCAATGGGGACCGACGTGGGCTAGTGGGGCCGCGGACGAAGACGCTTTGACGATTCGACAGTCCGGCTGGACAATCGCCAACATTCGCTTCCTTCCGAACACCGCAGCATCGGGCATTCTGCTAGAGCATGACGGCGGCGCGACAACGAATAGCGACAGGACGCGGATCATAAACTGCGACTTTGACGCTATGTGGTCAGGGCTCTATGGCATCCATGGCACGGGCTCGCCCGACCAGGTGTTTATCGAGGGGTGCCGGTTCCACGAGTTCGACAGTGGCGGAGCGGCCAACAACGCGGCGGCAATCCTGCTGGGTCTGACAGCGTTCGCATCGCCCTATCTGTGGGTGATTCGCAACAACATCTTCCAGGACAACGATCGGCACATTGCGCAGCCCGACGCGCTGCGCGGCGGGAATGGCTGCTTGATCGAGGGCAACCGCTTTATGGGCCCGGTCAACCAGGCCAACGGCACGGCAGTCTACATCGACATGCGCGGTGGCACGTTGGGCTTGAACACAGTAACGGGCAACTACTTTGCAGGCGACTATTCCAACGCAGGTGGCTACTGGGCCAATGCCGCGGCGCCTGGCAGTTGGGTGGGCAACGTGGCAGATGATATCCTGGAGCCAGAAGTTAGCGCCAGCGGCTTCACCGTAGCGGTTCCGGCAGCTTAGGAGGAACTATGGCAGGGACGAATGTTCAAAGCAAGGCACCTCCGTACTATACGGGAGGGCTTTCACAAGTACTGCGGCCTGGGGCGAACCAGGGCGACGTGTTCTATGTAGATGGCACGGGTGGAGCCGGGAATGATGGCCGAACGCCACTCCGGCCCTTGGCCACCATCACGTCGGCTATCGCTCTTTGCACGAATCAGCGGAATGACACCATAGTCATTCTCGACTATTTCGCGGCTGGCGGCGAGGCCTGGCCTATCGTTTGCGACAAGGAAATGGTATCCATCATCGGCGTGCCGGGCGCTGGGGCCATGTGGCCACAGGTCAATCCGGTAGGTGACAACCCGTCCTTTTCGGTCACCGCGCTGGGAGTTGAGATCTGCAACCTGGCATGCCACGGTGGCGCGACGGCTGGGGCTATCCAGGTTGACGCTACGGTGTGGGGAACCGAGATTCACCACTGCTGGTTCGGAGAGACTGGGACTGCGCAGGATGGTATCCGTGTTCCCGCAGGCGGTGACGCAGTGTACCTGAAGATCTGGGGTTGCCGGTTCGGCATTGGCTTGACACGCGATGGCGTGCGGATCGATCACAATGCTACTCGCGGCATGATTGGATGCCCTGGTTTGGAGCCCAATTGGTTCCGCGGTGTAGGTGGGATTGCCATCAACTGCAACAACCAGTTCGCTCAAGGCGGCATCTTTGACAATCGAATCTCTATGCTCGCAGACACGGCAGGTGGTGCAATCACTATCGCTGGGACCAACTCGGGAATCCATATCGACGGGAACAGCGCCACATTCGGGGAGACTGCCGCAGCGCACAATAACCCATATCTCGATAATGCCGGGGCGGACGCGAACGAGTGGGGCTACAACCGTTGGAGTGAGACGATCACCGTACCCGGATAAGAGAGGGTCTATAATGCCAGCAACTAGGGGCCGATCTATCTGGCCCGTCACGCGCACGCCTACGATCACGCCGCCGCAGTTTGGTGTCTCGGGGACCGGGCGGGCAACGGGCCTCAGGAACTCCGCTGAGGCCCAGGTATTTTATGTAAATCCGAACTTCCCCGGTGCCGTAGACAACAGGGACGGCACTGAGCCGACGGCGCCCTTTGCGACTGTAGCCGCTGCCCTTGCAGCCTGCCAGGACTTTCGCGGCGACATCATCGTCGTGGCGCCTAACGATGCGTGGCAGTACGGGCCGCTGACCACAACGCAGAACACGGCGATCCTGGAAAGCGTGACCGTCACGGTTCACGGCGTCTCCATTATCGGCACGGCGTCGTCGAGCTCGATCGGTGTGAGCTGGGGGCCTGCCGCGGACGATGGGACGTGCATCACGGTGCACGCCTCGGACGTGTTGATCGAGGGCTTTGTGTTTTCTGGTCAGATCGGCGCACTAACGGGAGCTGATGGCATCTTTGTCGAATGGGACGGCGTGACGCTCTGGGGCGACACCTGTACCATTCAGCACTGCACGTTTGATGATGCCATAGATACAGCGATTCAGTTCGAGTTCTCGTGGCACAGCAACGTCATTGACTGCTACTTCGACCAGTGCGACGACTATGGCGTCTTTGTCGATACCGCTGGCTCGGGTGCGGCGAACCTACAGATTCTCGACTGCACGTTCCTGAATGTCGGCACTGGCGCCATGACGTTGGAAGACACCGACTTGTCAGTGGTGCAGGGATGCAAGGTCTACAACGGCGCTGCGCAGGGCGGAGGCGCGGCTACAGACGAAGGGATCATAACCACAGGGGGTTCCGAGAACCAGATCCTCGACAACTATTTCAGTTGCTTGCTGCCAGGGCCAGGGGCGGGAGACCTAGACGATCTCTGCACTGGTGCAGCGAGCGACGCCTGGATTTCCAACCACTGTCTCGATGGTTTAGTTGTAGCAACGCCTGCTTAGAGGAGGGCTCATGCCACGTCCCGTATCGATTAGAGACCGAAAGGGCAACGTGATAGCGAGGCGCGGCGGAATCCCCCGTCCTGTAGCCGACAGGCTCATGGACGCCGGGTTCGGCATTGCGCGCGAGATTCGGGCAGCCAGCGATGAAGAGCTGCTGGCGGTGCAAGGCATCGGGCCAGGGATGCTGGACAAGCTGCGCGCGTGGGTGAGCAATGGCTGACTATCACATTCTCGGCGTCAACAGGTACGGCACGGCTGCCCAAGTCGTGATGCACTTTGCCGTGCCTGACGCAAACAACGACGCCGGCGTGAACTATCGCGTTGCATTGGTAGAGATGCTGGGCGGCACAGCTAGCGCGGTGCCGGGGCTAGACGCTGGCGAGCAGACACAACTGGACACCGGCGAGTTCTGTGAGCATTCGCTGACGTTCCACACGCACAGCGGCGAATCGTTGGTACAGAAACGCGCGCGCCTCGATGCCAGATGGACGGTACTGGGCGCAAGCGTGATTGCGGAGCTTGCGATTCGCCTCAGTGTGTGGGGCTATGAGAGGATCGTACCATAATGGCAAATGAGATCCTGCAGAAACCGTCAACGCAAATTAACTGGGGTCCAGGTGGCGCGACCTACGCCATGACGCTGCTCAACATGCTTAACAACGTTGGGCGTATGGGCGTCAAGCATGACAATGGAGCCGTCCACGCGACGCGGTGGCGATGGTATTACACGGTGCGTTTCCAAATTGCGCCCACATTCGGGAATGTGGTCGAGATTCACATAGCCTATTCACACGACAATACGCTCTTCGATGGTGAGCATACTGGCACAGATGCGGCCATGGCTAGCGCGGAACAGCTTCCGAATATGCAATGGATCGGCAATCATATATGTCGCAATAACGCAGTTGCCCAGTGGTCTGGTGGAATCTTCCACATGCAAACACGGTATTGCGCGCCACTGGTTTACAACATCAGCGGCCAGCAATTCACGAATGCCGCAGCGGAGCATGAACTTATTCTTGAGCCGATTATCGATGAGATACAGTAATGCCGAGACCGATCCCGCACTTTGGGCCACCAACAGTTCACTTTGATCTAAATACTGAATCGTCACAAGCGACGGACCTGATCGGATGGTGGCCGCCTTTAGCAAGTCGCGGAATGAACACGCTTCGAGACCGCAGTTCCATGAGCATACATGGAGCTTTTGTCGGCAATCCGACGTGGCAAGCGATCCAACAGCAGGGATGGTGTCTGGATTTCAACGGGGCAGCGGATTATATCAACTGTAGCGATTCGCCACAATGGGATGCATCAGATGACCTTACCGTGGCACTCTGGGTGCATCCCGATGCTAGGGTGGGATTTGAAACAGTGGCGGGGCGTTGGGATGAGCCCCCAAATCCGAACAATCGGGTATGGGCTATCACTTTCACTAACCTTGATGCTATCCGCTTTGATACAAGTGACACCGGGCTTTTTATAGGCGGTAATGCTGCCGTCACCGGAAACAATGTTCTCACAAACGGCGTATGGAATCACATCGTTTGTGTGCATGATTCTGGGGCTACAACGAACACAGTGTATGTGAATGGCATTAGCCAGGCTATAGCCGCTGGGGCTACAGCAGGGTTATTAGATACTGATATTCCGTTACATCTGGCACATTCTATTCTATTTGGAGGATTCGCCACATTCTACGACGGCCGCCTTGGAGATGTGCGAATTTCAAATAGGCCCTTCGCATTTCCAGAGGTATTAGATCTATTGAAACAACCTTGGGATCTCTACAAGACGCCGATGGTCCCGCGAGCACGGTCTCCGCTAGCCTTTCTCGCCGAGCGTGGCGTGCTCCGTGGCGCTTGGCGCGGGATTATGAGAGGGATGTAGATGGAAGTCCTGCGCAAGTACAACGTACAGAAAACGATCTATTTCCCGCTGATTGAGACGGGTGGTGAGGATTATACGGGCGCCGCGGTGCATGTCGCTGGCGACTCGCAGCGATCCTTTGACGGGGCGGCTCCCAACAACTCGACCAACGCCTTCGCCCATGTTGCCAACGGCATCTATAGCCTCGCGCTGACGGCCGCGGAGCATCAGGCCGAGATCATCGTCATCACGATCATCGATCAGACAGGGCCGAAAGTTTGGCAGGATCAGACGATCATTGTCCAGACCTATGGCAATCCGGCGGCGAGCTTTGCATTTGATCTTGATACTGCAACGGTGGTGGCAAGCTCAGTGGCGGCTGGCGGAATAACCGCCGCGAGCTTCGCCGCAGGCGCCATCGACGCGGCGGCGATTGCCACAGATGCTATTGATGCGGATGCCATCGCTGCAAACGCCATTGGTGCCGCCGAAATCGCGACAGACGCAATAGATGCGGACGCGATAGCGGCCAATGCCATCGGGACGAGCGAGATAGCTGACAATGCCATCATCGCCGCAAAGATCGCCGCCAATGCGATAGGCGCAAGCGAGCTGGCCACAGACGCGATAGGGGCGGACCAGATTGCAGCCAACGCCATAGGGGCCTCAGAGCTTGCAACTGACGCGATCGGCGCAGCTCAAATCGCGGCGAATGCTATCGGGGCTGCTGAAATCGCCAACGGCGCAATTGATGCGGCTACATTCGCAGCCGG
>LAZR01000587.1_pt1 | contig 26991 bp, 37 predicted proteins | sample 329461 | NCBI WGS metagenome assembly LAZR01 (sample SAMN03002196, study PRJNA259156) | marine sediment metagenome | biome: sea floor; feature: Hydrothermal impacted sediments; material: marine sediment; isolation source: Loki non-amplified sample from Loki's castle hydrothermal vent sediment ...
GGAGAAACCAAAAAGGAACCAACTGAAGGTCTGAGCGAACTTAAAAAAGACAGGGGCGGTGTTATTCCAAAAGCAAAACCAATAGTCCTGAAAACCAAAGCAGGAAATCTACCCAATGAAAATGGCGTATATACCGAGGACTTGGAAGAAGTTGAGAAAATTGCACTCCCAGGTAAAGGAGCAATGTCATTGGCAGACATTAATCTAGTCCAGCTTGAAAATGACAAGTGGATTTCAGCAGGAGGGTATCACACTTCACAGTCAGGATCAGCAGGTCCGCTATCAGCGCTAAATACATTTGATACCAGAGAAGAAGCCCTTCGCTCGGCTTTTGATACTATTGGCAGAAGACTTCCTAAATCCGCTTCAAATGTTGAGGGCCGGGAAATAATACGTATTAAAAACTGGATCAAAGAGAACTATCCGGAGGCCGAGAAAAAGACAATGGATTTGGACGCAATCAAAAAGCCCAGGGGTGCGCCTAAACTTATTCCAAAAGAGGAACAGAAAATACCCGCAAAAGGGTATAGGGCTGGCCCAATGACAATACCGGGGGGCAAAACCGCACAGGATGTTGTTGATTATGAATCTGACGAATTGGGCAATACGGATATAAGTAAACAAGCAAAAGAATCAGGCATTGCAATAGAGGAAGATGGTGGGATGCTTATTGTGTTACCCGAAAGGCTGAAAGAGCCTACCAAATCCGAGCAATTGGGAGAGGAGGCCGATAGGCTGGCCAAGGAATTAAAGGCGCTATTGAATGACTTTGCTAAGCCAGGTGCCGCAGCAACAGGGATAGATCCTCAACATATAGTCCAGGCAAGTAAAATTATTGCCAAAGCAACAGAAATGGGCATAACCCGATTTCAGCAATTGGTAGCATGGATAGATGAAAATTTACCTGGGTGGCTTGATGATAGGTACAGTGCGCTGAAAACAGCATACGGGGCCAGCAAATTTCAATCAGGCGATACGTCCGAGGATTTGAACCATATCAACAAGCTGACACTTGAGGAAGCCCTTGCCGAAGGGAAAGAGGAAATAATGACTCCCAAAGCCAAGGGGGAACTTGCTGAAAAGCCCATCTACGAGCGTTACAAGGTTCGCATAGGTCAGGAGGGCAAATACTATTCGTGGATACAGAGAGCGAACATTGCCGGATATACCCATCAACCCAATGCAAAGCCAATTGATATTGAAACCAAAGCCGGTGTCCAGTTCTTCCAGTATCATGATGGAATGCAATACCATGTGATAGAGCCAATTACAGGACTAGCACTCTTTTCCGGTTCCAGTGAGGAAACACTGAAAGAAAATGCTGAAAACGTAATAAAGGAAAAAGGTGAGGATCATTTGTGGAAATTCATTGAAAAGAAGGTTGATGAGAACGGCACTTCTCCACGATTTGGGGAAACCCTAACGGAAACAAGTGTAAAAGATCCTGAATCCCAATTCGTATTTGCAGTAATGAATGCAATAAAGGACAAAAAGAGGACCACTAAAACGGATCTCCGGAAGATGGGGCAGGAACTTGGGCTACTGGACCAGAATAAACTCAAAGAGCTTGCTGAATATGCCACCATTCTAAGTGCAAAGGAACTGCTTGCTCTTGAAAGAAATATTGCACAAGGGTATCAAAAAATGGTTGAACTATATAGCAGCCAGCCTAACATGACCCACCGCACTTCGGAGTCAGAGAAGTTGCAGCAATATAGTACACCCGTACCCATTGGCTATTTGGCTAATAAGTTCGTCAATTCTGATAAGGTAAGTGTATTTGAACCAAGTGCAGGGAATGGTATGTTTATCATCGGGGCTACTCCGGAGAATACTATCGTCAATGAAATAGATCGTTATCGCAGGCATAACCTACACAAACAAGGGTTTGCCGGTGTAATGAACCAGGACGGCACACTTCCATTTAATTTGGATAATACATTCGGGGCCGTAATAACCAATCCTCCCTTCGGTGCAGTCGAAGAAACCATTATCGATGGGTACAAAATCAATGCATTAGAACATTTAATGGCAATCAGAGCTCTTGATGCAATGCAGGACAATGGGAAGGCTGCTATTATCATTGGGGGAACCACCAAATTTGACGCAGTAGGACGAGTAAGGGGCCGTGACAGGATCTTTTTCAATTATCTATACTCTCACTATAATGTAACCGATATAATTGATTTGGACGGAGATATGTATAAGAAACAGGGTGCAGCGTTTCCGGTACGTCTGATCCTTATCAACGGGAGGAATAGATCCAAAAAGGTTACACCATTACAGGAGAATTTCCCTGCTCATGGCAAGGAGGTTAATAATTTCAACAGCCTATTCACAAGGGTATTAAAAAACATAAAAAAACAACCAAATGAAGGTATTTTACAACCCGATCTGGATGCAATCAGACGAAGAATTAAAGATTCTGGGGACAGTGATGCCATTGAGCGTCAACCCGAGGAGGATTTACCCACTGACACTTCAGAATTACCTGGAACAGAGGTACAGGATATTAGCGAAGGTGGAGATATTGCTGGACAGGAAAGTGGACGAGTGGGTGGAGAGTTACCTGGGGAACCCGCCATCACGGAACAGCCCACAGGCAGTAGCGTCAGCGATAGTGAACAGCGAACCGTTCCTGAACCTTCTGAACAGCTTGGACAAGAGACAGGCGGGACGAGGACAACTGACCGACAAAAAGGAGATACTGGACCAGGTACTCAACAGCAACCTCGAAGGGATATTGTGGTCCCTAAGCGCACGATAGAAAGAAAGGAAGGATCCGGAACCACAAAATATACACCCGTATCGTCAGCGCAAAGTCTTGACGTGAGTATTCCTGCATCGATGGCGCAGGAGCTCTACGGTGCAATTGATCAGCTAAATCAAGAAGTTGGTGGCGATATTGACGCATTCGTGCAGAATAAACTTGGTTATAATACCAAAGAGGATCTTTACAAAGCACTCGCAGCCGAGCAGATCGACGCAGTGGCATTGGCAATTAAAAGTATAGAGGCAGGATCAGGAATTATTGTTGGTGATCAAACCGGAATTGGTAAAGGAAGGGTGGCAGCAGCAATGATCCGGTATGCCAACAACAACGACTTGTTGCCAATATTCCTTACCGAAAAAGCCAACCTTTTCACCGATATGCACCGTGATTTAATGGATATCGGACACAGGGCCGTGCCATTCATTATCAATAACAAAGGATCAGAAGGCAGGGAAAATGTACGGGATGCAAACGGCAATATAATTTATAAGGCAAAGTCACGAACCAATTCTGAATATTGGGATACAATAGACTCCGGACAAGCACCCGATAATGTTGATTACGTGGTGGCTACTTATTCGCAATTCAGCAATGAGAAAAATGATAACCTCATCAGAAAACGTGGATTTCTGGAAGCGATAGCACAAGGGGCGGTAATTATATTGGATGAATCTCATAATGCTGCCGGTACGGGCAACGTGAATCGATTCATGAACGGTGTGCTTAGTAGTGCCAAAGGGGTTACCTATCTATCAGCAACTTTCGCCAAGCGTCCGGATAATATGCCGATATATGCACCCAAAACAGGAATGTCAGAAGCGTCCCTGCCACATAATGAACTTGTCGAGGCAATTGACAAAGGAGGGGTGGCCTTACAGGAGATAATATCTGCAAATCTGGTAGAAGCAGGGCAAATGGTCCGCAGGCAAAGGACTTTTGAGGGAATTGAGGTATTCAACACTGTAATAACTGAGAAATCTACCGAGCATAGAAAGCAGTCCGATACTGTAACGGACATCATTCGGGATATTATCAAATTCCAAGCAGAGTTTGTAGCGCCGGTTGTTGCAACTTTGGATAGAATAGCAGCAACCGAAGGTGAAACGGCAAGTGCGGCTTCCGGCACCAATATGGCCGGTGTCGATAATGCCCCATATTTCAGCAGGGTGTTCCAGGTGATCAACCAACTCCTGTATGCTCTAAAAGCGAAATCAGCAGGTGAACTTGCCGTCAAGTTACTGAAAGACGGAAAGAAGCCGATTATAGCGGTATCCAACACAATGGAGGCTGCCATTAACTACATGGGGATTAAGGGTGATCATATTGATACTGATTTCAGCAATGTTCTTGAGCGTGGGCTTGAAACTGTTATGAGGATTTCAATTAAAGACGACCAGGGCTTTTCCGAAACCTCCACAATCCCTGACGATGCCCTATCGGACGAAGGTATTGAGGAGAAGCGCAGAATTCTTGATAAAATCCGTAAATCTTCTGCAGGGCTTCATATCAGCCCAATAGATGTAGTGGAAAAAATAATTACCGATGCTGGTTACTCAGTTGGAGAAGGTACCGGCAGAAGTGTGCAAATTGAGATTACCGGAGAAGGTTCAGGGCTTATTGCTGGTCGAAAAAAAGAGCCGGTAAATGAACTATACCGGAAGTACAACAGTGGTGAATATGATGTTGTGATAGTTAATTCTTCCGCAGCTACCGGAGCATCTGCACACGCATCCTCAACATTCAAGGACCAGCGAAGAAGGGCTATGATCATATTACAGCCGGAACTCAATATATCAACATTGGTGCAAATGTTGGGACGGGTGAATCGTACCGGCCAGGTAATAAAGCCGGAATACCATTTGTTGTCGAGCGATATTCCGGCAGAACAGCGTCTTATGATGATGACCCAAGCCAAATTAAAGTCACTGGACGCAAACACTTCCTCCAATCAGAAGCAGAGCAAGGAAATGATCGATATGCCGGATTTCCTGAATAAGTATGGGGATCAGGTAGCGGAAGAATGGAAAAATGACAATATAGAAATTGCTGCCCTTCTGGATCTTGCTGAAAAAGAAGATCTAACAATGCGACAATTAACAGGACGTATTGCAATTTTAGGTGCCGTACAACAAGAGGAATTTTATTCAGATGTTGTTGAAAGATACGGTGCACTGATTAACTATTTGAATGAGGCCGGAGAGAATGATCTTGAAATCAAACATCTTCCATTGGACGCAGAAACCACAAATGTTGAAACACTGGTTCTTGGCAAAGGTGGTAAAACGGCATTTGGCGCTGACACCTTCATAGAAACAGTTGAATCAAATGTTTTGAAAAAGCCTTTCAAGAAAGAGGAACTTGACAAATTGATCGCTGACGGACTTGAAGGTAAGACCACTCAAGAATATATGGACGAGCTAAAATCTGGTTTCAGGGCTCACATGGATAAAAAGCAGGAGGCGCTTGATGAATCTCTTACAAAAAAAACAGAGAAAGAACGGGCAGGGTTGGATAAAAAGGTAAAAAGGGCAAAACCGGAAACGGAGGAGGATGCTACCATAATCCGACAAGAGTTAGAAGACGCCATTGTTGAGCAAGAGAAAGAGAATCGTAAAAAGCAGGAAGAAAAACTTCAATACCAACGTCAATTTATAAATTCATTGTTCAATTTCTACACTCCTGGCAAATCCATAAATATTCCTAAAGTGGCAGCAGGACAAGGTGGAGTGATTTACACTGCCCCTGGTGTTTTTATCGGATACAAAATTAACCTTACCAGAAAAAATCCCTATGCCCCGAGCTCTATCATCTTGCAAATTGCCCTTGCTGATGGCATGAGATATCTCCCCATTCCTGCTTCAAAGCAAGTTCTGTTGAGTGGGATAAGAGAATATTCTTACCGTGTCAATCAAGATTACCTGGAAACATGGGAAGACATCAAGAAGAAGAAAACCAGAGAAACCAGATATATAATTACTGGTAACTTACTTCAGGCAATGGGTAACTCCAATTTAAGGCAGGCAGGTAGGCTCACCAGTTATACCAAGAAAGATGGAGGAACTAATAAAGGTATCCTCATGTCTGAGGGTTGGGAACCAGATTCAGATAATGGCGCTGACGAAATCAGTGTACCTATTGGCAGGGCCCTCGATCTGATTATCAATGCATCGCCGGTAGTGACTTCTGATGGTGTGATTACTATTGAAAGGCGGGGGTCACACTATATTGTTGGGTTACCTGGTAGCAAGAAAAAGCACTCACCTTACACTCTGAACACCAATATCACCGATTTGATGATGAATCAGAGGTTTGATAAGATCGGTAATACCATGAGGGCAGAAATGCACCCTGACAATCTCCCTGCCCTTGTGACAGAACTTCAGCAGACCTATAATCAGACGGTTGCAGTAAATAGGGAAATGTGGGCTGAATTTGGTGCTGAATCCGTCAACGATGATCACACATTGGAAGGTCTGGAAAAAAGAGCCGGTGACAGGTCCAGTGGAACGTATGATGAGGATACCGATGCAGCATCTATTTTCGGGATTTCAGAAAAAAGGAAAATAGTACCTGAAAATGAAGCCGAGTTACGAGAAAAAACAAAATTTGAAAATCAGGAAGCCGAGGATAGGTACTCCAAAGCAAATGTGAATGCGAAAGAAAGCACCAAAGCACGTTACGTTTACGACAGGTTGTTGGATGCTCTTAGGGGATTCAAAGCTCACCAGAAGTATTTGAACCCAAAAAAATACGGAAGGGAAGCAGATGTACTTCGCAGATTTGAAACAATTAACAATTCTACCAAGGCCAGAGCTAAAACATATATGAAGGGACTAACCGAACCGCTTACTCCGGAGCAGTTTGAGCTAGTTTCCAGAAGGGTTATCCTAGAAGATATGATAAAATCGATAGAGGAAGGTAAGGATATCGGGGAATTATCATTTGGGTTTACTGACCAGGCAGAAATTGAATCCGAAGTGGAGAAACTTACGGCCCTGATGGAATCTGAACCTATGGCAAAAGATGCCTATGAGTACCGTCAGGCGTATATGAAAACAATAGAGCGTGAATTGACAAATGCCGGTATGATCCCTACAAATGAAACCGGTGGAACATATTATCACCGCAGGGTAATACAGTACATGGATGATCTCGCAAATCAGGAGGTTTTGCATGGGAAACGATTAGCCAAGGCAACAAAGGGATGGATGAAAAGTAGATCCGGCACAAAGGGCCTCGATTATTCCACCAACTTCATAGAAACGGAGTTTAAGGTTGTTGCGGAGTCATTGTATGAATTGGAGAAAGCAGCACACTTGAAAGAATTATTGTCACCTTTTGAAAAGATGCTTCAGGACATCAAGGATAACTTTGAAGAATTGTACACATCCAGGTTGACCGATCTTGAACTTGAATATGGTGAAAGTAGCGATGAAGTAAATCTTTGGAAGGGTAACAAACAAAAGCACAAGAAGCAGTACATCCAGGACAATATACCCGATGGGTTTGTGATGTACCAACCACAACCAGGTAACCGTCTATTTCGTAGGGAATTGATCACAGAGGCACAAATCGAAGAAGCTATGAATGATGTTGCCTTTGCGGAGAACAATATGGCTGCCGTCAGAATATTGGAAGGAGTAATGGAGGATTCACGATCATTTCTAATGGTCGGAGGCAAGCACAAAGAATATATGATCCCGGAATCCCTTGGCCATGAGCTAAATTACATGGGTGAAACCAAGCCGTTACCAGGCTTATTGCAGACTATCACTTCCGCATGGAAAATCTGGGCATTATTATCACCGTTCCGCTTTATCAGGTACAACCTTAACAACTTCTTCGGTGATGCTGATGGCGTATTAGCAGCCGATCCAACAGTATTCAAATTTGCTAAACGTGCAGCAAGGGAATTATGGGAATATCAGAAGTATGGGAACATAACGCCAATGCTTCAAAAGGCGATACGCATGAGTGTTGTAGATAGTGGGTTTGAAATCAATGAACTGGCAGACATTAACAAAACAAAATTTGCGGAATTTTTCTCTGATCAAAACCCAGACTTCCAGTTAGAAAAGTTATTGAATCCGTCAGAGTATAAAAAGATATTCACCGGTAAGCGTGGTATATGGCACGGGTATTGGGATGCTGCAAAGGCAATTACTCGCATCCGTGAAAACACTCTCCGGTATGCTGCTTTTCTCAGGGCCAGCGAAAAAATTGATAAAAACCAGACATTCTATTGGGCCTCCGATCCAGTTCAGATCGATGCTATCAAGGATGATATTGCAAGGGCGGGTAAACTTTCCAGGGAGATCCTTGGTGACTACGGCAATATAAGCCTCACCGGTCAACAATTAAGAAAGTTCATGTTCCCGTTTTACTCATGGATGGAAGTCAATATGAGTAGGTACTATCACTTGATAAAGAATGCCAGTGATCCGAAGGTACAGAAGCAGATCATAGGCGTTTTGGCTAAAAAGGGCATCATGTGGACTTCCTGGAAAGTTGCCTCTGCCTGGGCTCGTTTGTTTATCCTAAGTTCAGCCGTTGAAATGTGGAACGCACTGATGTTCCCTGACGAGTGGGAGAAATTACGCAAGGCCGATATTAGGGGTATGCAGTTCATTCTAGGGCGCAATGACGATGGAACCGTTAAGGTGATTCCGGTTATAGGTGCGCTGTACGATGCAATGGACTTCTTTGGGATACCTGATGCAGCATCCGAAGCTATCAGTTTCATTATCTCCGGACAGGCTCCAACAGTACAGGACGCTAAGAGCAGGATCACGGATATGCTTTGGAGTCCGGCAGAAAAAACGGTCCAGATGCTTAATCCTATTCCTAAACTGGCAGCGGAGTTAATTGCAGGGCAGTCCTACTTTCCGTCAGTAAGGAGTCCACACCCTATTTATAATAAGACAGAACATGCCCTGCAGACACTAAGTTTAAAAGACACGTACCGGTTTTTCAGTAGTCAGTACAATAGCAGAGTGACGGGCAAGCCAGAAGTTCCTAAAAGAAGGGAATTTGCAACATTGCACAATATGGTGTTCAGGGATATAAATGCGGCTGAACTTAATTATTATGCTATCCGGAATAAGGTCGATCGCTGGAAAGGAACAAAAGTTTTCAGCAAGAATCTGAGTGACAAAGAGAAAGCCAAGTCGGAAGGTCTTTATAATTTTCGCAGAGCAATGTCCTTTGGGGAGTATGAGAAAGCTCATGAATGGTTAGGGGAATACATCCGCAACGGAGGGACGCAACGAGGGTTAAGGCAGTCGATCAAAAGTATGCACCCTTTTTACCGGTTGTCTGCGCCTGAAAAAACAGATGTGGCCCGGTTGCTACGGGGGGGAAAAGCCATAACTAAATTCGGTGACACGTTCACTACCAAGGAAATAACGCAAGCAAAAATAGCCTTGGAGTGGTATAATGATTTAATGAAGCAATACGCTAATCAATATGGACCACTTTAATTATGAATTATTACGACGAATGCTTATATTACTCCATAAATTTTCCAAATGGCTTCTATCTTTATAATATTCTTTTCACTAATTGGTATCGTTTGGCAAATCCCTGATTTAGGATCCGGGGAGGACTATGGGATTCTCATTCTTCTCATCGTAGTTATTTTTCGGGAAGTTAGAGAGATATTCCGCAGCTTTTTTCAAGCAGCGAAGTATAATAAGATGGCAAGTCAAGTTAAAGACCTTCACGTATGGCACAATGTACATGATTCGGATGGCACAAAACTATGGTATGTAAAAGGGTCATTGGAGAAGTCTATTCGACAATTAACAACGGCGATTTTGGAACTTCCTGAAAAGATAAAATGATTGATTCGGCTTTTAATAACATATATATATTATCGTTTTACGGATTCCTGATATATAGAGTATTAATGTTTGTACTGGCCAAGGATAGGTATGATGGAACAAATAAGCATTTTAGTTATAAAAAGTATGCTAAGACTAATTGGGACAATACTTTATTGTCTTTAATTCTGGTACCTGTCATAGCTTATTATGCTGCTGATATATGGGGGGCAGTAACGGATTGGATCGAAAAAGATTATATTTTCAGAAAAGTGTACTACATAGGAGTGGGTGCTGTTGTGGAACTATTGTATTGGCTTGCAAATAAATTTGGAAGAAAATGAGTAATATAATTTTCAATGGATAGGATACGAAATGAAAAAATGAAACTTAAATAAAACACAAATGGAAAAGCTGAAAGAGTTATTGGAAATATTAAAGGGTGTAAAATGGTACGTGATACTAGGGCTAGTAATAGCGTTGGCATTAGTCCTTTATTTTAATGTTGACTTAGGACAATTTAATTGATTCTCCGCTGCATCACATTCCTTCGGCATAGGCACACTTTCTCCTGTATCAATCCAATTCTTTTTATGATCAGCAGATGGAGGAAACAGATAATGCTCAAAATGCTCGCAAAAGAATAGATCTAACTTGTGATGAAATTCATCTTCTTCCTGATACTCTTTTTTAACTAAAAGAGGACAGTTGAAACACGGCCTATCATTGACTGGATTTTTATTGCAAATTACTTCGTGCTTTTCTGCACTCTTTTTGATTAGATACCACTTGTTACAATAGCCGCATCTATAAATTTCTCTGGTTTGTGTTTTCATTTTGCATCTGGTTAATGGCATCTTTTAAATCAGTATATGTACGCTTGAGCCAATCGTAATTAACGTGTTTTTGATGGTGTTCTGCCATATACATTATTCCCCTCTTGACGAATATTCCGCACACTGGACACCGGTTGGTGTGCCGTCCTGAATCTTTTCCAAATCCCTGTAACACATTCATAATTCAATTGATATTTGGATTAAATGAGTCTTTGGTAGAATTGATTCCTTTCTGCCTTGCTACTTCATATTCTAAAAAGTCATCGTAAAAGCCAATTGCATCAATTTGAGTTACAATTCTATATTTATGCCCTTCTTTATGCCATTGAACCCAATTTGTAGCATCGTAATAGCAATATATGGGTTTCGATGGATCAGACAATTCTATGTAGTGCCTTGAGGTTTGACAAAAGTCTTTTACATTTATATTTTCCCCTAAAATCCTCTTGGTGTGGTCGGGGGGTTTATGATTTTTCAGAATGAGCTCGAAAATTTGCTTATACACCTTGTCCTTCAAAAATTCCTCTCTGCTTACTTCAATCATTAGACTTTTGATTTTTGATAGTGCTTAGCGAATTTCGCATTTTATCTAACTTAAATCTTACAGATTTTATAGCATATTCGGCTGCTTGTGTAGCTGTTTTGCAATCACGGCACTCAACTTCTTTTATGTTCAACTCATAGCAACCCATTATCCAGATTCCATTGTAGTTAATATGTCCTATTGTTATAAATATTCTCAGTCCGTCCAATTGGAGTTCAAATATATTCGGCTGCCGTAGCTGTACATTCCTCGAATATGAAGTCTTGTCTTTCCAAGTCGCACCAGCAGCTAACAACGTATAGCCGCTATATTCTGTTTTTTTAATATTTGTGTCTTCTAGTGTATTCATCAGAATTGTAATTTAGTTTGTGCCGGTTGGTAGTTCATCACCAGCATTTCAATCTTTTTAGCTCTTTGACCATGCATTGCAGATGCAGGAGCACTCATTTGTATCCTTCGATAGTTCCATCCGAACCGGCTAATTGCTGCCTGTAACATATCCCCATCGTAACAACTTAGGAGAAATTTCCCCTTTATCGTCCCCAACAGTAATAGTAGCCGTCCGAAATCAATCCAGGAATAACCGGAATAATGCCCCTGATCGGCATTCATATAAGGTGGATCAATGTAGTGGAAGGTTAGCGGTTGATCCATCATTGGAATGACCAACAGTGCGTCCCTGTTGTCGATCTGGGTCTTTTCCAGACGCTTGATCAATTTTGGATTGACTAGCTGCCTTTTACTATTCGACAAGTATGTGTATGATCGATTCTCGCTCCGGCTGAATTTGATATTACCGTAAAAGTCTCCATTGAAGGAAGTGTTCCCCAAGAACCAGAACGACCATGCTTTTTCAATATCCGAATAACCGTTTGGGCTTTGGTAGATCCCCCGGGCAAGCTCATGTTGTTTCCGAGAAAGCATGGATTCATTCACAAGCTGGCGTAATTCCTCTGCCCTGGTCTGGTAAACTTTATAGAAGTTGATAACCCTGTCGTTCACATCGTTGATCAATTCGCACTTTGCCTCTTTCTTGGCGAAGAATACGGCCCCGCCTCCAAAGAAAGGTTCATCATATACCCTGTGATCAGGGATCAGGGGCATGATGTATTTTAACATCGTCTGCTTGCCACCGTAGTATGTTACGGGCGTTTTCATTTATTGATTTTGGTAAACATATTGATCATACCTTCTGATTTAAGGTCGTCAATAATTGCCAGCTCGCTTGCTCCTGTGACAATAAAGATATTAATGTCGGGTCCGTCCATATCTGCCATGTTCAATTTAATTGGCTTACCTTCCCGCATCCTTTTAATGTTCTCATCGCTGAAACCCAGAAGGAAAGTTGTCTCATTAATTTTTGCTTTAATCATAGTCTTTAAAATAAGAATTCAGTATATCTAAAACCCCGAAAACCTTTCATCGGGAATGGCCACGGGGCCCGAACTAATGGACCGCTGATAACAACCCATGCTTTCCCAAACATCGTTTCACCAGTAGTAAATGTCATTTCACCAGGACCATAGGCCCCAACATAATTAGCCCGATACCGAACCTTTCCTCCAATGCATAAATACACATATAGAAAATCCCGTTTTGGTTTCGTTCCCTGACGCATCCAGTAGGATAAATCTTCGTTATCCATTGCCTCGAAAAAGTTGCGAAGCCAGTTCCGCAACCCTTTCTCTTTCAGCATCCCTTGGCTGATCGTAATTATTATCCCGTCCGGTTGATCAATCATTTTCTAAAATGATATATTAAGTTCGTCCAATGAATGATATTACCTCTAAAATCTTTGTTGAACCACTTGTAGAAATCTTCTACACTGTCAAACCCATCATTCTTTGCAAATTCTTCATGTCGAGATAGCGGAAAGTAGTTACCTTCAATATAAATAAGTGGGTATGGAGTGCCATCATGCCAGGAAATTGAGATTTTCTGCACCCCCGTACAATACCCTGTCATGAATTCATTGTAATTCTTTGTGCGAACTCCAGATGCAAAGTGGATCTTTCTTTTAGGTTCCCATCGATTATACACATCCTCACGGATGGTGTGAATCTTAATGCGTTTTAATATTTTAGGTACAAATTGTGGTTTAAATCCTAATATCATGATCGCTCATTTACATAGTTAATAATTATATCCAGAATTTCTGACAGATTTAAACTGATATTTCCTCTGCAAGTTCTGAAGATCTTTAATAAGATCCTGAACCTTCGCTTTGTCGCCCTTTGATAGTTCGGCCTGGATCTGTTTTTCTTCCTCTACTTTTTTCTGCAACTCCACCTCCTTACGCTGATTGAGTTCACTTTCAAGTTTCTCACGCTTTTCACGTTCAACACGCTCGGTATTTTCACGTTTCAATCTATCCTGTTTTTCTTTTTCATCCCGTTTTTTGGCCTCATCTTCCAGACGTTTGTTTTCCTCTAGGATTCGGGATTGCTCTTTGTCCCAATCAACCTTTTTCTGCTTCAACGATCTTAGAATGTTGTCGAAAGCCGTCACACCCAACTTCCCAAAATTGAAGTCTGGTTCTGACAGTTCCGGTTCCCACCATTGGTGATAAGGCAATATTACTTTGGTGCGTTCCGCATGGAGGTCCAGTATCCTGGCTTCTTTCTTTTTTGTTTCCTCTGCCAATTTCTCTGCATCAATTTTCAATTGGTAATTGGTTTTTACGCCTGTAAGATAGTTGTTCCAGGTTTGATCATCCATTTGCCCTAACCCTGGTAGGATTATCTCATTATACTTCTGCAATTCCTTCTCTCGTGACTCCTGCAGTTCAATGATCTTTGCTTCTTCAATTAGTTTGAAATGATTTTCAATTGCAGATAATTTTTCCTCAATTCCATCGGATGCCATAGATTGCGCATTTTTCCATCCATCGACGAACCGGCCTCCCTTCAGATAAAATGATTTCAACTCCTTATGAATCTTGCCGGTGGAAATTCTTACGTTCCGATATTGTAGTCGTAATGTCCTGGCTTCATTACATACTTCCGTTGTAATCTTACGTACGTTCAAATCATTAAATTCCTTTTCAAGTTCAACCATTTTATCTAATACTGGTTGAAACATTGCTTTGATTTCTTTTGCCTTGGCTTCTTCAAGTCCAAAGTCGCTTCCTTTTACTGTTAGTTCATTCATATCAATTTTAGTTAGTGGTCAAAAAAGGGGAGGAAGTCAAATCGAATACCGTTTTTAATTATTCGACCCAACCCCTTGAATATCCTCCCCTCGGTTCACCGTATGAAAAAGCCGCACCCGTCTGGTGCAGTGTCGTTATCCAAATGATTTACGTGCGTCAGCCTCATTGTCGAATAGATCACAAGCCCAGATACTCCAATTACTCCGTCTATTTTCATAGGCTTCATCATTAGCGTATCTACTTCTGCCATTCTCTTCTATACCTGCGCTTTCTTTTCCGGCCAGCAATTCCGTTGTCATATAATTTCTTACGGCATCATCGAAGGTTTCCCCTTCGCTTTCTCCAATTTTTGAGGCACCACTACTTTGTCCAGTAGCTCGATACCCTTCCATCCAAATTTCAAAGTTCATAGTCGTCCTGGTAATTGTATTCTTCAAATTCATCAAAAGCCTTTACTTTGGCTTTTTCTTCGGATGTCCATTCGGTTTTGGGCTTTTTCTGGATTCTGTCATAAGAAAAACGATCCATGTCGTGTTCGTCACTAATTTCGGTTTTCTTTTGTTCGACCTGTTTTGCGATTTTATACTGTTCGATGGCCTTATCGCATAGCCTCATGCACTCCTTACGGGCATTGTCGATTTCTGTATTTGTTAGAACCTCATCATTTTCAAGGGTCATTGATATTTCAAAATGGCAATAGTTGTAACTCAACATTACCTTTACTGATGCACTTTTAATTGTTGTTACCATTGGGTTTTGGGGTTATAGGTTTTTTATGTCATTAATTGCTGATTCGAATTTCTCGATCTCTTTCTTACTAGATTCAATATTTTTAAGTCGTGTTTTCACCATTTTATCTTTAAACTCCTTGACTTTTTTAGCATCTAACTCAATATTATGTTTTTTTGCTGTTTTAATGATGTTTTCAGTAATTCTACCTTTCGCTAAAATTACTTCTTCCAACTTAGCCAAGGCATCTTCACGGTTGTTGAATGCATAATACATTTTATTGCTTCCGCTCCCGTCAGAATAACTATTTATCCCCCAATTCAAAGTGCCATCATCGCTTCCGAAAAGAGTAATAAGTTTCAACTTGTTTTTATCGTAATCACATCTAAAGTCTTTGTATTCAATTAACTCTGGGTCATATGAGTCTGATACCATGTATTTGATATCTCCATTAAGAAAATCCACTAATAAATCAAAACTCTCTAAGGCTACTTTGTTGATAACTTCTCTCAAGTATGCTGTTTTTGAAGAAAGGACATCTTTTACCTTTTTGTAATTATCTTCTAATACCTTAATTGCATTAAAACATTCCTTTTGTTTTTCTTCATATTGTTTTTTAATTTCCTTTGTTCGGGTTTCTTTCCAGGAAATAGCAGGAGAATCATGAAGTGTTTTCACAACGAAGTTTTCGCCAGAAGGTATTTCTTGTCCACCAATTATAAATATCTCTTGGACAATTTTCTCCTGTGAATTCAAGTTGCCGATTACTACTACTTTTTTACCGTCTGTTGTGTACTTAATGTTTTCCATGATTGTTTTTAATTTAGGTTTACAATTCGTTTCTCATGTATTGATCGATAAATAAAATTCCCTGCATTGATCCAATGCAGAAGTATGCTGCATAGCCCTTGTGTTGTAACCGGTCCAGAATACTTGCCTGTTCCTGAAGGTGCTCATCAGCGTACAGGGTGCCGTCCTTCTTGAAAATTTTCTCATCGGCTTTTTTCACTTCCAGGAACAACCCTTTGTACGTTTTGTTCGGTTCAAATATGAGTAGGTCCGGAATCCCCCTTCCCGATTTAAGAAAGGCGAATTTAGCAGCCAATCCCTTTGTCAACCTCAGCCCTGATCCGTCAGAGGTAAATATTACATCCGGATAGGTAAATTTGATGTATTTACAAATGGCCTTATGTGCGTTTTCCTCCTTCATCCCAATATTTTTTTGGTTAGATATTTGTGTCGATCATCACCAACTTTTGATTTTATGAATGCACGACATATTTCATCTTTCTCATACTCCCTTGTTTCACCACCGATGAACTTCACGGAGTATTTGGGAGTAGTGGGCGTAGGACCGGTTATAATAATTCCATAAATCCCATCAATAGTTAATACAGAGTCTCCTATTTTCATACCAGATTGAGATCAGTTAAAAACTCCTTCCAGGGGAAACCGTCTCCTGGATCATACTTTCTATCCGGAGCAATGTCGGAATGGCGTACAGGAGCCATGTGTGGGTGCAGCACCTTACGGCACTCGATCAGTCCTGATTTATATTGAGCAGGGGTTACCCATTCCTCTTTGATTTTAGTCAGAAATGAAAAATAATCCCATGCACCTTCTACCAGGTATTCAAATCCTACTGCCTTGGGGTTGAACTCGGCAGCGTGCCATGCTTGCATATTTAAGTTCCTGCAGCTGATAACCACTCCATTGGGAGCGAATAGTTTGTGCGCTGATAATCTCCGGAGTTTGAGCCATTCTGCTGCATGGTAATCTCGTGGAGGTATGTTTGCCTTTTTTTTGTCACGGAACCACTTTGATCCTTCTTCTGTGATCCTGATATATTCAGCCATAGCATGAATAACCAGGTAACTTGGCCTTACAAGGGCGTTGCCCCCGATAAGCGGAATGTTAATTTGGTGTTTCATAGTATTTTATTTTAAGGTAAACTCACCTTTTATTAAGTTTGCTAATTTGTTTATTTCATCATCGAATCCAATAGGTCATTTTCCGGCTATCAAGATTGAAATATTTTCTGCTGCTTCAATCTTCAATTCCTTGCGAGCTCCCCAGAGCTGAAAGCCTCGTACTTTAACAAGGTGGTAGATTCTTCCTATCCATCTGACATCATCGGGAGAGTACTGCCGGTTTCCTTTTTTATTCTTCTTGGGGTGTATCTGGTCAAATTCTTCTTCCCAGAACCGTAGTAATGACGTTGCGACATTCAACTTCTTGGCTACTTCTCCAATAGTGAAGTACCTTTTTTCGATTTCTTTATGTTTATATGGCATTTTATTTGGGTTAATGGCTACATTGTATGGGATTGGCTTATCCCCTAATTTTTCTCCTGTGCGTTTCATGATTGTCGGAGTATCGTTCCACATCTTTTTGAAATTCTGTTCACTGCTCAAATCTTCTACCGTTGAAGTACCAATAATTCTTGCTTTTCTTTTGCTCATAACTTTGTCGCCTTTGCTGTTTTGAGTACTTTTTCTAGTTCTTCCGGTGGAAGGGTCGATATGTCAACAAGTTTAGCCAATTGTTTATCATGAGTGTCAAGCAAAATAGGCGCTTGCCCCTTGGAACCATCGTATATCAAAGTTTTTGTGTTTACCCACAAGTCCATAATTTGTTTGGCGGGTAGTCCTTTAATAGACCCGATGGTACCTATGTCAACACAAACTGCCGGTCTTTTTCTCCACTCATTGTAGGCTTTGTTATACTCTTTCACTGACTTAAAAGTGCTGTCAGGGTGCTTCGGGTGGAGGGGTTTAGAATATTCTTTATTTTGGTCTTTCATATTTTTAATTAAATATTGGATCTTGGTGTGTCGGTGGTGTGCCTTGTGGTTTTTTAACCTTTTTTGGTTTAAAATCAGGAGACAAAAAATCTCCAAATTCACGGACCATATTCGTTTTTCCCAGAATGTGGTGTTCTTCATTAACATCAAAGTTTTTAGCAAGAATATTCCATGCCACCCCTTTGGTCATGCCCTTGTTGCAAATACTCACCACCGTCCAATCAGTGATATTTTTCTTTGCTTCATCGAACATCTTTTGAAGTTGTTCGTTTGTAATCGTTTCAGCAATTTTTCTAGCGTCTTTTCTGTTCATATCAGTCGGTTTTTTATTAATTTCTTTTTACTGCCGTTTGTTTTCATAAACCCTTCTTCAGTCAGAGTGAAAAGGAAATCCATATGATCGTGATACCAACAATTGTTCATTTTACTTTCGGTTAGTGTCAAAAAGGGGAAGTTCGGCATATTAATACAAATTGCAGTCATAGTTAAAATGGTAAATCTTCTTTTTCGTTCTCGTTCGGATTAACACTGTACTCCTCCCGTTCAGACTTAGAAACATAATCAGTGAATTTTGTGTACTTCTTGATGAACTTCAATGGGGCTTCACCAATGTTGCCGTTTCTATGCTTGGCAACGATGGCAAATGCCAACCCACTGGTGCTACTTCCATCCTCGGTTTGCATAATTTGGTAGTATTCGGGCCTATACATGAATATTACCAGGTCAGCATCCTGTTCTAAGCTCCCAGATTCTCGTAGATCAGAGAGCATGGGCCTCTTTGCGCCCCCACGCTGCTCTACGGCCCTGGAAAGCTGACTAAGGGCAATAACTGGTATATTTAGCTCCTTGGCAAGTGTTTTCAGCCCTCGGCTTATCTCACTAATCTCCTGTTCTCTGTTTCTTCCCGTGTTGCCGGTCAATAGTTGCAAGTAGTCAACAATGACCATATGCAAAGGATTCTTCCGGTGGAGTGTGGTGGCTTTCGCACGTAATTCCAAAATAGATAGTGCAGCACTATCATCAACTATAAAGTCGTCATTGTAAATAGGGCTGATCTTATTAATGAGTTGATCCAATTCAGCATCGTCTATATCGCCCCTCCGAACCTTTTTCAAGGCTATTTCCGATTCAGTACTCATCAGCCTGAATCCCAATTGATCGGAGGACATTTCTAAACTGATAACCAATACTCTTTTCTTAGAATTGACAACGGCATTCCTGGCACATATAAGCGCAAATGCGGTTTTCCCCATACTTGGCCTGGCAGCAATGATGATAAGGTCTGAATCAGCCCACCCCCCTGTTAGTTCGTCCAAATCAGTAAATCCAGAGGGGATCCCCAAAAGATGGTTTGGATCATTTTGGATCTCCTGAATATGATCCAGGTTTTGTTTTAAAACCTCTTTCATGGTGTGGGGCTTCCGTCTCTGAAGTTGATCGAATATGTAGTTGATTTTCCTGCTTTCAATATCAAGCACATCGAAAACGTCAGTTCCCCCCATATATATTTTTTTAATCGATTCCTCGTTTGCCGTGAGAATCAACCTTTTGAATTCGGCTTCCCTCAACAAGTAGCAATGTTGTTCCAGGTGAGCGCCACTATTGACCTTCATAGATAATTCGGTAAGATAGTAAGGACCCCCTATAATCTTAAGATTCCCCGATTTTCGAAGTCTGGAAGTTACCGTTAACAGATCCACTTTTTCCCGGTTGGCGTACATATCCTCAATTGTCTGGAATATAGTTGCATGAACGTCTTTGTAGAACGAGGATTTTTTTAATAGCCCCAGAGCAACATCAATATTTGGTGTTTCAAGCAACATTGCGCCAAGTATTGCTTCTTCCAGATCAACTTCTTGTGGAGGAAGATACCCCAGACCTAACATCAGTTCATTTTCATTGTTCTTCATGGACTTTCGCATCAGCACTTTTTACTTGGGTTACTTCTTCATTTTGCACATTCATCCAGTACTCTAACTTGGCATGACTCGTAATATATGTTGGGGTGATAAAAGCAAAGTTATTTTCACGTCCGAAGTCGCTGTTTTTTATATTATCCAACGCTGCCTGAAAATCCAATGCGGTGAACCCCTCTTTCATTCTTGCCTTGAGCTTCTTGGTAGCGGTTTCATTTTTGTGTTTGAACTTCCTGCCAAAAAGTTGGTTAATTTCATCAATTAACCAATCGCACTTTTGGCTATCAGTCAAAAGTGTCTTCTTTTTTCTATTACTATCAGTAGTAGTATCTATATTATAGGCGGAACTTTCTTCCGGTTCTACCGGAACTTTCTTCCCTTTTGAACCGGAACTTTCTTCCGGTTTTTCGGAACTTTCTTCCGCTTTTGCATCATTGAAAGCGGAACTTTCTTCCGGTTTTACAATTGCAATGTCATAGAACTTGGGAGTGGTTCTGTAATGTTTTCCCACACGCTCAATGAGCCCTTCTTCAGCGATACTTTTGAGAAGTGTTCTAATGGATTTATCGCTGATACCAACGTACTGGCCCAACGTGATTTGAGAGGCGTAACACCATCCAGGGTGTTTACTACTTGGGTTGTGGGACAAATGATAGATAATTATGCACAGTATATATTTGTTATTGGATATCCCCAATCTGTTTCTTGCGTCAAAATCAATGGTACAGAACATATCATCTTTTAAAAAGTGGGAACCATTCCTGGTTCCCACAAAACCACAAAATAGACATACCTAGCATTCTGCTAAGACCTTTACCCTCTTTATTGTCTTTATTGATTGCATGATTTCATCTATATAATCAGCATTAAATTTCCGGTGGTCACAATTGACCATGTTATTCAGATCGTCCGGAGACTTCAAATACAGCATTTCAATGAGCTCTCCATTATCATACCGGTGAATAACCTCAATTCTGTTTTTAAGGTTGATATGCGTATGCATGGCCATTTTAGCCACCTCCAGGGATGGGGCTCTAAGTCTCCACATATGTTCCCGTACCCCGTATTCGTAGCTAGGAAGTCTCTTTATCATCGGTTGCAAACTCTAAATCCAGTTGGTGATCACCTTGTTTACCATTCAGATATTCCCTGACCTCTGTTACAACTTTTTTACAAGCCGCAAGCAGTTCCTCAGATTGCTTATAACCTCCTTCAGATTCAAACAAGATGAAAGGAGTATTGAGTTGTAGAACCATACCGGAAGTTAAAATTCGTTGCCCGGTAATTACAACCCCTTCGGCCCCGGGTTTGCCACCAAGAGACATGGCGGTAACTTTGTAATCTTCAAGTATCTCGGTGTAATCCTTCAATTCAGTACCTTCTATGAGTTGAATTTGCTCACAGATTATGGCGAAATGATGGACAAGTCCGGCAAATGCTTCTTTCAAGTCGTCATGCACGACATCCTCGAATTCGCCAGTGAATTTATTCCGAGTGGAGTATTCGTTTGTTTCTCCCTCGTTGTGAACGATGTTTTCAATGTAGGATATCTCCATAGTGGCATCCTTGACCAGTTTTGCTTTTTTGATTTCCATAGTTATTTTTCTTTAAAGTATGTTGGTGAAATGTAAATGCTTTTTTGTCCGTTCTTATCCGGTTTGTATGAGAAATGACCATCGCCGTGTCTTGAGACGTGATAGCCACCAAGGGCCAAAATAAGTTCACTCTTGATTGCATTTTTATTAGCTTCAGCAGCTTTGTATGCTTCTCCGGCTTCCCCGTACTTGGTGATCAGCTTACGTTCATCGGTAGTACCCTCCTTCTCGGAGAATTCCACAGTGGGGTGTACAAGTTCCCTTATAAATTTCAGTTCCTCAATGCTTCCGGTAAGATCAGGTTCAAGTGCCTGCAGTTCATATATGGCCCCTTGCTGATCCTTGGGAATGAAGTCTGGGTGTATTCCCATGTAGGATGCGATTTTATATTTCTTCTTGATTTCCCGGGCTTTCAGGACACGATCCCAGAAGGAACGGCTTTCAGTCTCAATCAACTCAAAAAATTCTTTGGAGGGCTCTATTGGGATACACTCGTGATCGTTTCCGTCAATTTCAAACATCAGGTGAACTACATCGGCCTCGGTGATCATAAGATACTGTTGTATCTGGCTGACAAACCCTCTGTTTACACCGTATTTGTAACGCTTTTTCTCCATGCCGGTAGTATTCTTTGACTCGACAAGAACATATTGTTGATTCTTTCTTTTGCCAATTACTTCACGGTCCAGACTCGCAAACAGCCAATGCCATTTTTCGTTGAGCAGGTAGGCATTGACTCGCTGCACCCTCCGGAGCTTGTTTCCATTATTGTAGTTATCCCACATCAGGTCCACGTCAGGTTCATCTAAATCCCAATATTGGTAAAGGTTACAAATTGAGGCTTCTTTGTAGGATCCGGAGTTAGAATACCTGTTTCCTGCAAAACCAGAAACAGGTTCACCGATTTTCTCGGCATACACCTTGATGGGATCAGTGTAGGGTGCTAATCCAAGGACTCCGCCTATTTCAGAGCCACCTATGCCCATCATACGGGCAGCAAGCCATTCTTCATTTGTCATTTGGCGGATGTCAATTCTGTGTATTTTGCTCACTCGATTCAATTTTAGGTAAGTTTTTTACTTGCTTGTCTAGTGCCAGGTTTTTATTGAATATGCTTTCTTTTGGTTTGAGGTATTTTTCAACCAGGTCGATTACTGCTGCACCACCACCATGTTTGAAAGCCTTTTCGATCATTTTGAGGATATTAACCGGACGTGTCTTTGAAATTGGCACCCTGTATTTTTTCAGGTCTATTAACCGTTCACCACTTGGGAGGAAGTCACCTTTCACCATTTTTTTAACTTCTGATCCCAGGACCATTGTGTACTCTCGGTAAGTGGTTAATATTTGCCCATTGGGTAGTTTTGCAATCAGATCGGCAGCGATCCTTCGAAGTTCCCTACGCTCGTTATTTTTGATTTTAGTCATAAAAATCCTCCCCATTTGTAGTTGGATGCAGCACTTGTATAAACAGCGTAATCTTCACCCTTAACCGTTCTTTTACTTTTGGTAAATCCACTGGTTCCGAAAAACCTTGGCTGACCGTTTAGGAGGTTAAATTCAATTTGCGCTTCCCGTTGAGTAGGCGTGGGCCGGAAGAAACGTAACTCCTTAAGTCTCTTTGTAAGCCGAGGAATATTGAACATTGGGGATACTATTTCAGCCATAATTTTATTGTGTTACGCAGTCCAGTGTAATTCTCCCGCTTTAAAAGTACCACAAAAGGAGGATCTTCTTTTACGATAAGATCACGAGTCCAGTAGGTGTGTGTTCTTGAGTTCATTATATCGAACGTTTCTACTTTTGTCCAGTAACCGCCTAGCAGCTGTCTGTACCATTGGAATATGCTCACTTTTTAACATTTTTCAGGTAAGTGCCTATATCCCCCAAAGAAACCATATTTTCATTACGATAATTAAATCCTTTTGCTGTTTCCCCCACCAAATTTGAATACCAGTTCAGCAATTTAGCTTTATTCTCCGGATCAAGCCGGTTCCAGAATAGCAATGGTTGCTTATCATCTTTGAGCCACTTATCAAAAAAATGGTTGCTATTGTCTGTCTCTGAATCAGGCCAAATCCAGTTACACGTTTCTAACTCAAAGTACGTGTTTATGGCCATGAAAATAGCATGGGTCTGGTTCATAAGGTCGAGCATCATTATTTTTTCAATTGGTGTATCCGGTTCCGCCATTATGAAATTTTTTGCGCTGCCTGTGCTTTGTGGAAGATCATGAATTTTAACAGAGGGGTTTCGATCTTCTTCAATTGCGGATCTTAACTCCTCCGGAACATTGTCAAGTCCGAATTCTTCCAAGATGTTAGGATGGGCAGTTTCCTTGAACCAAAAAGGGATGAAGTGGAAGGTATCACCTTTTGCTTTTTTAATTGTTATGCCGTAGGTTATAATGAAATTTGCTACTGGTGTTGTTAATTTTACTTTCATTTTCGTACAATTTTATATCCAATATCAGCAAGCCCATCGTTAAGCATTTTGAGGGATATTTCCCCCGCAACGGTTATCATACTACTAGCCATCACTATACAAAATGAAGGCTTATCCTCTAAATCACCATTTGATTTATGGTGAATTTCTATTGGTCTAGCGATAATTAAATTTAATTTTCCTAAATGTCTTAGGTCAATTCCACTTGTCCCGTGATCAATTGCTATAAATGCTTTTGTATCGTTCATTTCAGGTAAAAATACTTAGATATTTGGTAATCTATTCTGTTGAGGTAATCTCGGTACTCCCACAACCATTTGTATTGGGGATCTGCTCTGGATGATTCGTTATCAAACCGTGTATGTTCCTCCGGAGTCATTAGAATGATGTTCCAGGGGTGACACTCCCAGAATGTGAAGGATGATTTCGGCAATACATGGGCGCAATTCCATGCCAAAAGCTCCGGTATTGCAGTACCGGAGATTTCTGACAAATGAGGTCTTGTTATCCATATATGCCGAAAGCATTCCTTCTGGGTAGTGAAAGAAAGCCTATTTATCCTTAGGAATAGAGTTAATTGCTCCACTCACTGCTTCGCTTCCTTTTTCGGATTGTTTCTCTTTCGCTGTTGGTGGGAAAGCGGTGTCTAACTTGAACTCACCCTCCTTCAGACCGGTTTTGATTCCTGTAAGATGTTCAAGTTCAACCTCCTTCATTTCATTTTGTGACTTAATGTTGAGAGCTCCCCAGATACGTTCCACCGGCACACCCAATGCGGTGAAGTATTTCACTGCCATATCTGAGCGTTCTGCCAGTGTGCGTTCTTGGAATTCGTGATCGTCAATACCGGCAATGGCTCCGGTTGCTACCGCTTTGACTCTTTTTAGGATAGTTGCGAAGAAAGCCTTGGGGATAGCCATAAACACAGCATTACGCCAGGCAATTGACGCTGCTGACTTTCCGGTCAGGATGATCTGATCATGAGGATATAAACCACCTTCTTTGTAAAGGATGGACTTTGATTCGGTTATTGTGTACCGGTTTCCGGTTTGGAGGTCTTTCACTTCTGCCATAGCTGTGACGATTCCCTGTAGCTTGTCAATGTTGATGATAGATTTCTTACTGGAAATATGGCCCCATTGACTGATAACAATTTCAGCCAATCGAACAGTTTCACCCTCGATGGCAACAATTTCATATTTACCTTTTTCATTTTTCTTCCTTCTGGGCAAGGAGTAGAAACAATTTTCGGCAGTTTCTTTGTCAACGGTTGCAATTTCCATTACACCCTTGCGGACACCCGCCAGGTCCCTTGGGTATTGCCTGGCCTGAACGATGTCCCTTTCGACCTGGGCTGATTCTTCTGCTAGACGGATGTCATGATCCGTCAGTACGACAATTTCTTGCTTTTCCATAATTTATCTATCTAAGGTTTTAAAGTGGGGCTTGAAGTTACAAATAAAACGTCAATAACAAAATTATTGCCTACTCTTTTGATTTATGGCAACTATTTGGGTAAATAAAAAGGGGGATCGCAAGACCCCCCATAAGTTGAACCACCAACTTAATCCATCCAGCGGACGAATATCATTTAAAGCACACTTCAGGTGCTTTCTGTTCTAACTATCTCGGCTTTTGGGTTAATTTTTTTTAACGATTTTTGTTCTTGTGGTCATCATCATTACCAAGGCATGAATAATTGCTTCAAATTCAGGATAAGTGTACTTGGTTATGTTCAGGTACAAATATTCTGCTACCGCATTGATAACGTCTGCCGGTGCAGGCTCGGGATTATCTACTGTTTCCTCCAAAATAGTGTTTAAAAGTAGGGTTCCTTTAAATGTTTTATCCATTAAGCTCTCTACTTTTTTGTGTTCTTCTTGGGAAAGGGAACCTACTTTATCCATGAGTTCTTTTAGTTTTTTATTTGACATTGACATTTTGTGTGATAACACCATACTTCACAATGCCATAGATCATTCTGCCACCAAACTTTACCGTTAAAGTTCCAACCAGAATACCTGCTGAATAGTTTTTTGCCTTTTATTTCGGTTGCAACGTCTTTATCTATTTGGCTGTCGTAATTTGACATAATGGCTTCTCCGTCATACTCGGTAAATTTTTCAGGTAGTCTGAATTGTGTATCCATCGGTTATTTTTTTTAAGATTTCAATTGTTTGTGCGTTGGGGACCTCGAATACTTTTAGCTTCTGGAGACGAAAAGCAATAGTCCATATTTTGTGTCCCTTCACGAAAAATACTCTTGCCTCCCTCCAGTTGCTTGGAGTTGGACATTCAAAGAAAGCATCCAGGATGATCCTTGCTATTTGTGATCGCTTTTCAGCATTCATAACGGACTACATTAGCTTTCACCCATTTCAGATCTTTATCGACCTGATAATAGTTCATGTCGTCTTCAACTACAAGAACCATCAAGCCGACATACAGTTTCGCATTTGGAATAGCATCACGAGAATCCAAATTAGAAACAACAAAAACTTCACCATGCAAAAAATCAGGCGGTTTCTTCTTTACTAAAATAATGTAGTAGATGAGGAAATTCATCAAGGAAGCTCCACATAGGATTCCAAAGAAAAAGATTATCAATGACTGCCAGGTTAATAATATATCCATCATAGTTACATTCCTTTAAGTTCGATATCACTCTTATTGAAAGGGTCGAAAATTATCACCTTTTCTTCATCCTCAAACATTTGGTCGATATAGGATTGATCCATGCCAAACACACCACCATTTGGGTGTTTGAAAATTGCCACTTCTACATTACCTCTGGTATCGGGATCAGTTACCGTTACCGTTTTTACGTGTTTTGCCGTGTTCATAATAATTCGATTTCCACGTCAAAGTCTTTTCCAATGGGAAGTGCCCCTATCTCCCTAAACTTAAAATCCTGATAGGATTCTGGGAATTTATCTTGGCTACCATAGAGTTCCAGGTAAATGGCCAAGGCTAATTGAGCTGGTCCGGATCCGCCGTAGCCCCAATTAAATCCATCGGGGCTGTGATTGCGTATTTTCTGGCTCTTTTTTGGATCGAGCAAAACCCCGTTAAGCAGGACACTCCGGTCACTGGCAAAACCTTGTAATTTGATTTTCATAGTTTCAGTCTTTAAGTAAACAATATTTTCTTTCGAGATCATCACCCATTACGTCAATGTAGCGGTCAATTTCTTGCCAGTTTTCAGGCATATTTGATCTTACCCATATTACCACCCATTTTCCCACTCTCATGGCGGCACCCTCGAATCTGTCAATGGTAATTTTTGGGAATAAGTCAACGACTAAACCTTCCGGCTTAGTGAGCTCCCAATCAAGATCAGTGCTTTCCAATGTTCCGGACCTTGTTTCGATAGGACAC
>LAZR01000588.1_pt1 | contig 26976 bp, 29 predicted proteins | sample 329461 | NCBI WGS metagenome assembly LAZR01 (sample SAMN03002196, study PRJNA259156) | marine sediment metagenome | biome: sea floor; feature: Hydrothermal impacted sediments; material: marine sediment; isolation source: Loki non-amplified sample from Loki's castle hydrothermal vent sediment ...
TCGATAGAAGCCGCATAATATTTAAGGCAACGGTTAAATGTTTCATCTCGATTCTTGAGTACAAAGAGTACTTCATCATCTCGAATAAACTCTTTTTTTAGCTTCGGCGGGTTTTCTGGCTGAATAAAATACATGTAATAATCTAATGGCGGTTTGGCAGTTTCACGCTCATTAGGTGAGCCTAAAAACAACCATCCTGGTCGATTAATGTTTTTTTCTATCCATTTAAGCTCGTGCTGCCACATTGCAGTATGAGATTGCTGGGTATCTGTTTGTTCCAATATTTCCAACATTGCTGCACGATAAGCACTATTGATACTGTCATCGGCGAGTGTTGATGCTTTTTGTTCGATATGTGCATCAAAATCTTCTGTCTTTTTTAAGTCTAAATAAAACTGATCATTGGTTCTATTTTTAGAAAAATATTGTCCATTCACAGTATTTCGAATTTTCCCTAACACTGAGACTATTTGAGTTTCAAGGTTTTTACTTTTATCACCTGGAAGTATTTCGATATTTTTTAAGTAGAGACACAAGGAATCTCTCAACTCTGTAGCCGTTGCACCTATTTCTGAATAAATATCACCAACAGCCATCCGATGAATAGCAAGGCCAGCAACTAAACGCTTTGCAAATTCTTTTTCACCTGCCACGGGATAAGCTTGTTCAACTCGATCGATTAATGTCTCAGCCGTATCTATAACCTGCCCTACTTCAGGGTTGGTTCTCATTGAGGGTTCGGTTCTCAGTTCTTCCCAGTAGGTATCATAAGAAAAGATGCCAGGAATATCTTCAGGTACGTCTTGATCCATTAATGCTTTCATTTGACGTGAAAGGCTTCTTAATACTTGTCTTTGCTCTAACCCCGCCATTCTAATATTCTCGAACGTATTAATGTAGTCAGGGTGTACTGGGAATAAACGAACAAACTCATCTAATCGTTCATTCATTTTTTCATAATAGGGGGTGAACTTTTGCAAGTATTGTCGAACCCAAGCTTGTTGCTGGGCATCTTTTTTCAATAAACGTTCAGCTATTACAAATTTGATATCTTCACGAGCAATCAATACTTGCTCCGCCCGATCTCGAATGCGCCTAACTTCTTTTGAAAGAAATTCCAGTTTAGTACTGTCGAATATTGCTTCCTGTACACCAGCAACGAAACGGAAGCGGGTATCACCAATCACCTCTCCAATTACTCGCAAAATTGCTATATCAAGAGGTAATTGTTGTTCATTACGTGAACGAAAATAATCTAGCATTTCATCACAGACAAACAATAATCCTTGCTCAGGATATTTCTTATGAAATACCGCCATCATTTTTTCAAAATAGGTCTTATGATTGGACGTTATTTCTGACATAGGAGGAAACTGAAAATCAATACCCATTTTAGCTAAACCTTCTGTCAGGTTTGCTGTAATAATATCTGTGAGAGCCATTGTTGTAGCCCCAATTTCAAACCGAATTACCTTAAACTTGCCCGCAATTCGTTTTGCACTTTCCCTAACCTCTTTATTGGTAATACTTTCAGCGAGATCGGGAAATTCTGCTATTGCAGATAAAACTGACATTAGATGTGATTTTCCTGAACCATAGTTACCAACGATCCACAGTGCTTTATTATCAACAAATTCTTCATATTGAAGCTGTTCAATAATAATATTGCTCAGTTTTTGAGACATTTTTTCTGAGATAACATACGACGAAACTAAGCTTTTTGCCTTATCATAATCTTCAGAATCTTCCAGTTCAATATTTGAAATGACAGGCTCAAACTGAATCAACTCACCATATTTCTTCATTCATTAACTCCTTGTATGTATGTTGTTATTACTTGTACGTCTTGTAACTCACTTAAATTATAACTTTTGTAATCTGGTCGTCCTGGCTTTGAGTAGCTCAAAGAAAACGCATCGATGTCACCTGACCAAAATACTACTAGAGGCTTTTTTCTTGCTGCTTTTTTCAAAAGTTTTAATGGATCTATTTCAAGGCTCTCTTCAAATAACAATGCAATGCGGTTTAACCAACAAATACCCTCACACTCTTCCACTAAGCTAGCCAATAACTTCGGAACATTATCTTTTCTTTCCTTGTTTGACATTCCCAAAAGTTTTCCAGCGATGTCTTTAGATAAATTTATAATGTTATTAGAATTATCTTGCGTGGCAAGCAACTGGTACTCAGTTTCTTTCACGGCCAATAAAATCAAATTGCTTGCCCTAAGAGAGCCCGATTCTAGAGATTTAATTAACTCTTTTTTTATATTTTTAGGTTGACTAATTAACACACTCATATTTCATAAATCACAGATTGACTATCAATTTTTTATAAGGAAGTAGCCTTGGAGCCCCAAAACCCTCAGGATAAACTGGCACTTCAAGAACTATAACTTCGAGCCCAACAGTGAGGGCTTGTTCGAAAGCTTCTGCATAAGCGGTGTCAGTCAAATTACTTACACTGAAGCTCTCTGCATCTGCTCTTTGAACTAAAAAAAGAAGAACTACGCGATTCCCTTCCATCGCTAGGCGAGCTAGAGCTTTTAGATGCTTCACACCCCTAGGTGTCTTAGAGTCAGGGTAACGAGCCACACCATTTTCTACAACAGTTGAGGTCTTCACCTCTACGAAACAATCACCGTCAGAGTCCGAGAGTTTAAAATCAACTCGAAAACCAGCCTCGACAGCATGTTCTCGAACTAGGGTGTCATAATTTTCAAGCCCAGGAACAATCTTTCGTCTTAAGGCTTCTTCTACAAGATGATTTGAAAGATGAGTGTCTGTGCCAATCCAGTTTCCTTCATATTCTACTGCTCTCCATGTATAACGTCGCTTTCTTTTACGATCAGAGCTTTCCCAAAGGAGTGTCTTACTGCCAGGCAAAATAAAGCCAGCCATAGCACCAGAATTAGCACAGTAGACGAGTTCTTTTGTTCCGTCGGGGAAACTCATTTCCGCCAAAAAACGCTGAGGTCTTTGCAAAAAAACTGCTTCGCATTGGGGCTGAGGAAAAGGCATAAAAATTCCGTTGAGACTCATTCTAAAACCAATCTTGCCTTGTCCTGCCCATTACTTCTGGTGAGTTGTTCTAGGTATTCCACAATGGGTGCCCATGTTATTCATTAGATCGACTAATTCTTTGTGCTGCTCATTAATTGATAAAATTCCTGTTAATAAAGTTAGCTACCCACTTAAATGATTTCATTATTATCAGCATTATTTACTAGTTAAAATGCTTATAGTATCAGATGGGGGCGAGTCTAGTGGTCTAATAAAGGTGTAACTTATTAACTGTTCTGCTATAAATATTTCAGATCATTACTCACAAACCATCAGCTACGATCTTGTTCGCCAGGCTTTGTGAGAGCGAAGCCGTAACGCCCCGTTTCCCTTTGAGCTTTTTTATACGGGTACAGTCTATCTCCATTGTCGGCAACCAATACAAATCTTCTATCTACAGCTTCCATTGAACCCCTCTGGTTTTCTATAGCTAACGGCTGTCGGCAATAACGGGAATAAAACTCCCTGTAATTAAACAATCAAACCAAAAGCGGGAATTATGATCTATATGTGTATCACCCTGACTTCCAGAGTATATATTACTTAGTCCAATAGTTTGAGATACTATGTCCGCTGTGGGTCGGAAGCTGACTTTTAACAATCCGACGTTTACGTGCCAGAGGCGGTTATTGGTTTAAGAAACTCAACGCCATAGTCACGTCTTATGCATTTATTTATATCTCTACTACAGCACCAAAGTAAGCTGATATAAATATCACAACCAGTCCTACTAACTGTAGAAAAAAGGGATTTTTTGCTTCTGGCCAATGAAGCACCAAGAACAACAATGAAATTGGAGATATAAGAATACATGCAATTAACCACCACACACTTTCTTTAAAAGCTGCGATGAGAAAACCAATCCCCCCTAGAACTGTTATTCCTATACCGATAAATGCTATAAATTCCATATCTATATTCCTCTCCATGCTACTTTATTTAAATTCGATTATAATTTTCGTTTTGACGATTACAGTCCATCAGCTTAATTCCCTTGCTTTCAGAGTATATATTACTCAGTCCAATAGATTGATGTGCAATGTCTGTTGGGGGTCGAAAGAGGTCAGCAATAAATTCCTATGCGTATTTTAATCAATGAAGGCAGCAATTCTTGTATTTCTCACCAGATCCACAATAGCATTGGTCATTACGTCCAATTTTTTTCCCTGGCGGAAGAGTTGTTGGATTAGTTTGCACATGAGATCTGTGTTGAGATGTAGATTTTTTGAGTACGACATTTTCCAATGTAAGCAATGCCTCAGGAGGGAATTGAATTTCTAACTTTCCAGATTCATTCCATAATTTTGTCTTTGAAATTATGAAAGCTGCAAAACCTTCTAATTTTTTATTTCCTTCTTCTCCGGCATAGTTAATTACGTTGTGCAACATGTACATGGCAACATCAGAAGATTCATCATGAGATATTAAATATTGTGCATATTCAAACATAATGTCAGCACTAGGAACGGTATTGATGTATTCCTCGTAAAGGTTTGGAACTATAGGATCAAATTGATGGCTTGTCCCATCAGCTAAAAACCTCGCTCTCAATAATTTTGCTTCAGTAACTCCGGCATTAGTTGCTTCTTCTAATAACTCACTAATTACCACCCTATTTTCACATGCAAAGCTATCATCCATGTAGCATTTAGCCAATTTATATTGAGCTTTGGGTGAACCAAGCTGAACTGCAGAGAGATAGTGGTCTCTTGCACACTCAAGATTATTTTGTTTGAAGTAATATTCTGCTAATTCAAATATGGCCTTTGGTTGGTTTAATTCAGCTGCAGCTTCTAAACACTCCAGCGCATACTCAACGTCAATTTCCTGACCATATAGTCCATGCAGTTTGATGAAGCCATACAAATAAAGAGCATCTGGCGCATCATGCAACGCCGCAAAGTGAATTCTGCCAACTCCATATTCATGATTGAGCTTTTCGGTAGAATGCAAGTTCAACCAATGACCATCTGTCAGAAGGAGTTTTCCATATTCATATGATGCTTCTGGAATGTAATACTGCGAGGCATCAAAGAGTTGCACGGCGATGGCTGTGTCTACAGCAGTTTTTTGGTCATGATAGCGTGTTACTCTCTCCCCATTTTCGAGCTCAATGATAGTTTCCTTACTGGCATGTCCCATGTAGGTGTTAAGAAGTCTATGTTGCGCATTTGAATAGAGTTTCTTCGCTGTGAGATATTGAGCAACACTGTCCCCCTCAAATAGAGCCTTAGAAGATAATGCATAAATATTCAATTCTTGTTCTAAGCTAAAATCAAAATCAGGAAGTTCTGAGCCCGAGCATAGTGATGGATACAATAGTGTTATCAACTGAAAAAAATTGCTGTTGGTTTTTTTACATAGAGCTTGATAGTTTTCGTCAGTATATTCCTCAGCATGACTGCCTTTATTTCCTGCTTTACGTATTTCATGCATCAGCTTTGCAATCATTAAAACGAACTTTTTTGAGTCATTTAAACAATCTATCAGTTCTATCAGACTCTTTTCTTTCGAAATTTCAAATCCTAGAAGCTTAAGAAGTATAGATAGACAACTTCTATAGTGAACTAGAGAGTCACTAAAACAATCAGTTACATACATTGAAACTGCGCGTTTATATGTAGCACCTAGTTCCTCAGAGACTGAATTGATCAAGTCATAATCAGATGGGATAGTGGTTTCTGCTTTTTTTTTATTCATTAGTCGCTTCCTTGCATTATGGCTTAAGCAGTTAATATTTTAGGTGGGTCACTAAATCAAAGTAGAAAACAGCTCTATGAGAGATTTTCTTTAACAATCAGCTTTAAATAACAGAAAAGCTATAATCTCTCTTCTCTGCTTTAACATCCTGAATAAAGTCCTCAAAGGAATAATACCTTGAGAAATAGGAAAATGATTTCAGGTAGAAGTAGTCTTCAGCACGCATGAAATCACGACTTATTTCATTCGATAGCGAGATTGATTTCTCATAGCTTATCTCTTTGCTGAGATTGAGATGCTTTATTCCAGTTGTCGGGCTATGACTAAAAGAAGCCCCGGCAGCGCATAACTCATTCAAATAATTCTCGTTATCAGCATCCCATCCAAAAACTATCACAGGACCTACAGACAGGCCTCTTATGTATGTCTTGTGATTATCAAGCCAATCAAGAGTTTGAGTAATCGTCGACATTGTCTCACCTGCAGTCAGTAATAAGTTCACTTTAACTACTACTCCATGTTCATAACATGTTTTGATCAAGCGAGATGCTTTTTCAAGGTAACTTTTTGGGTTAGATGTTTTTTTCATTGTTATGAGTTGTACCGGAGAGGCACTTTCTAAACCTAAATCAATCACTTTTAGCCCTGCTTTTGCCAAGTCAGGTATGTGTTTCGCTTGTATGGTGTCGACCCTACTCTCGGTACGCCAAGAAAAGAGTATCCCACTCTCTTGGATACTTCGATGGAGTTGCTCAATCCATTTTATGTTGGGTATGAACATAGATGATTCAAAGTAAAAATTCATTTTGTTCAGATCATCTTCAAGTAGAATATCTTTAACTTCATTTATAACCAACGAGGCCGGTTTTAAAGGTAACAGTTTTTCATCTCGTTCTTGGCAGAATGAGCATCCCATTCCACAGCCACGTGAAACTTCGAGACGTGGCTGATAAATTTCTCTTTTTAGTAGTAAGGAATAATCGAGTTTGGAATGAGAGGTTGACAGTACCTTTTCTCGAGAATCAGTTTTAGAAATTGTTTGTGTCATTGAATAAATTAATTCCTCAATTTTCGACTCTGCAACTCCACTTACTATCTTATCTGCTCTAGGGACGAGGTTACTCATTAAATCTGGTCTATCTGCGATGACCCACCTTCCACCAATGATAACCTTGATTTTTGAGTTTATATTTTTTACGAGGTCAATGAACTCATTAACCCATGAAATAGCATAAAAACTAGGTATGGATATTAGTATTGGATAGATGCTCAATTTACTAAGACCAAGTTTTAAACATTCTGCAATAATAACTGTAGGATGATCAAAGTGACCGTGAAGCTGAACAGGACTCCAGCCTTTTGTCTTTAGAATGGTAGCCAATGAGAGAAGACCGTAATTTAGGTACTTATTTTGTTTGTTTATCTTATGATTTTGTTTTTTTACGATTAGTTGACCAGCGCTTATGCAGAAGATACTTTCCATGTACTTGTTAATCCTTAACTAGTGTTTATTAATTTTTATAAAATTCTAACCTAAAAACTTCCCTTCCAGTGTCATAACTAATTTAAAACTTAATTTATATGTGAATTACCACTATTGAAATGAAATTGTTATATTTATGCTGATACTATGGTGAGGCCTGAGAACTGTAGACACTTTTTATGGTAAAAATGTAACTTAAACCATAAGGGGTCAAAAAATGGGAACAGGGATCCGATATACGAACGAATTTAAACAAGAAGCGGTGAATCAAGTTAGTGTTCATGGCTATGATGTATCCGAAGTTGCTAAACGTTTAGGTGTCAGACCAAAAGCTTGTACAAATGGCAGAAAGAATTTGCAAAACCAGCCAAAAAGCGTGAGGAACAACACGATCTTCAGGCAGAAGCTGCCCGTCTCAAACGTGAACTAAAACGGACACAAAAAGAGCGTGACATCCTAAAGGAAGCCGCCGTCAAGATTATCCTGTTCGCTTATTGTGTGCAGCCGTTGATATTCATCCTAGTGGCTACTATACCTGGTTGAAACATCCAGTTAGTCATCGTGAACGGGAGGATAAACACTTATTAGCCTATATCAAGCAGTATTGGCTGGAAAGTGGTGGTCATTACGGTTACCGCAATATCTATTTGGATTTAAAAGAAGCGAAGATTAAGTGTGGGCGAGACCGCGTGTTGCGACTGATGCAGCAAGCAAATATCAAAGCTGAACGTGGTTATAAAACACCTAAGGGGTATTACTCAGGCAAGCCAGACAATGCAGCGCCAAATGTTTTAAAGCGTGAATTTGGCGTGAGCTCACCCAACCAATGGTGGGTCAGTGATATTACCTATATTCACACGCATGAAGGCTTTTTGTTTTTGGCCGTCGTCATGGATTTATATGCTCGGAATATTGTGGGTTGGTCGATGAGCGATAGAATGACCCATGACGTGGTACTCGATGCATTGACAATGGCTTATTGGCGCCGCAAACCGACAGAATCATTAAAGTTTCATTCAGATCAAGGCTCTCAATACGCTAGTCGTAACTTCAAAAAGTTATTAAGTAAATTAAATATTGAACCAAGCATGAGTCGTCGGGGTAACTGTTAGGATAATGCCGTCGCAGAAAGCTTTTTCAGTAATCTTAAGAAGGAACAAATCAGGCGAATGAAATATAAAACCAGAGAACATGCCAAACAAGCCATGTTTCATTATATTGAAATGTTTTACAATCCAAAACGCCGTCATACCAGTAATGGACGAATATCACCTAATGAGTATGAACGACTGTATTTTCAGAATCAGAAAAGTGTCTAGTAAACTCAGGCCTTACCAATTCATTTCGAATATCACTAACAATAGGTAAACGTCGAATGGCTGAATTTCGCTACCTCTACGGTGCTGTATATATATTAGAAAATGTCAAAGCAAAGCGAGTGAAAGTTGGCACGACCATTAATAACGTTGTCGATCGTCTAAGAGATGTCAATGGCAAGTGGTTAAGCATGAAAGTCACGTGCCAAATATGTGGAGGTCGGCGTTTAGCAATAAAAGGCACTCTCATGCCCCCAACATACAGAAAGCGGTAGAGATTGCCCTGGTGGAAACGAGCTACCTCTGGAAAAAGATATTGTAATTGCTGAGTCACGTTTAAAGTATTTAAGACAAAACCTTAATAAACTTTCTGGTAGCGAGAAAGGCTCAGTTACAAGAAAAATAAGTAACTTTGAAAAACGAATAGAACTTTATCGGCATTATGTTCAGCCAATAGGAATATGGCAATTCAGTACTGCTTTTTACACGGAATATGCAGAACACGTTGAATTACTATCACACGAAATTTTATCAGAGCATTTAGATAGGCAAGCACCATTTGGAGAAGTTTTTTGCTGCTCAGTGGCAGAGGCTACTAATGCAGTTGAAGCAGCGCTGAATCAAATAGGAGTACTACAATCAGCCAAGAAAGAAACACGAGATGACAATATATCTGAAAAATATGGTGAATGCGTTATATGTGGTAACAAGTTGACCGAAAGAGGTGCATGTATTGAGTGTATACAACGTTTTTCAGGCTAGTAGTAAAATACCTTATCTCGTATTTACAGTCCTCTGGATAAAATTATCGTAAGATTTTCTCTTACAAAATTGTGCTGATGCTGATAATGCCTTTATACATTCCAGTTTATTTATCAGTTAGCAGTCTCACTCGACCATAATATTATAACCAGGCAAAATCATGTATTTTGGTAACGAAATTCTAACGATAAGGTCCGGTATACGCCCCCTTTTACCTTGCGGCAGTCTTAAGCTGAAATGGGCTCATAAAAGTAATGACCTCGCTTTACTTTTGTTAGCAGGTTCACATCTGATAATCCTTTTAGCTGGGGACTGGAATAACGTCCTATTCTCTTCTTTCTTCAAAACAGAAAGTCTTGTACCCTATTTAACAAAATTAATATTTAATCACTGATTCACCGCAATCCATTCCAACGCACCACGCATGTATATCCCTTGTTCAGCCTTACTTTTCATGTGATTAAATAATTGCCCATGCCACTTATCTGGATTGAATAAACCCAATGTACGCTCAACTTCATATTGAAAAATAGCTGACTCATTGTCATGTAAATAATCCCAACTATAAACAATGGCATCTCGTCTTTTCTTCAAAAGTGCTGGCGATGGAGTATGATCACTTTTTTGTTGATTAATTGTTTTATGTGCCGGCAGCAAATTCCATAATTGATTGTTATGCCACAGTGAATATGGCAAGGCATGATCAACAGCCAGTGTGCTTGATGTGATTTTCTTATCAGTCCATACGCATTTTAGAGCTGCTAAGTTTAAATAATGCTTCCTTGCTAATAGTTGTTCACGCCCAACATTAGGAACGGTCATTAGCACGTCAAGTACAAGGCCTTTAGTGACTGTCGGCAAATGTTTGCGACTAAATTGTTCAGAGAGTTCTGCCCAACGTAGCAATAGTGAATCCTTAATCCAATATCCCGTTAAACACAGTTCGGTCCACAGTTCAGCATCAATTAACACTGACTTGGAACGTGCTTCGTATCCAAACATTTGCCCTTGTTCAGCATATTTAATAGGACCACTAACAATAGTAGTTTGTATTTTTTGCAGGCACTGCTGTAATTGCTTAGTTAGGTCGACAGACAATGTGCCTTTCTTCCAGTTTAAAATGAACAGGCTAAATAAGCTGTCTCGGTCAGCTTTATAATGTTGCTGTGCTAACTGGATAAGCTTTTCCAGCGGCTGGCGAAATGCCATTGGTCTACCGCCACTGGCGATACTGTTATTTTGTGGCAGTAGTTGTGGGCTTGCGATTAAAGGCCAGTAGTAAAGTAGCCAACATTCTGCAATTCTTCTTAGTGGTAGTGCGACTTGTTTATTAGCTCGCCAATCCAATCCATTTTCATCTTGTTCTGCTAAATCACAAAATGCACGTAATAAGGCCAATTTATAGGTCGCTGTTTTTTTATCATTTCGTAGGACAGTTTCTATTCGATCGAGAGGCCTGCCTAGTGCCATGCGTTTTTGGAACAATAACGTTACCCAGTCATGAGCAGTCCGACCCAATGAGTCTTCGTTATTATATTCAGCAATACATTCCAATCCAAGTCGAGCACAAAGTAACTTTAGTTTGTCTGGTGCAATATGTTCAAACAATCTGCCTTGTTGATCACGTTGCTGTTGATCTAGATCTGGACGGGCATTAGGAATAGATATTAATAAACGTCCATTGGGTGTAAGTAAGGCTCTGATATTAATAAGGGCATCAAGGTGTTCACTTTCTGGAATATGCATGAAAACAGCAGAGCACAATATGCCATCATAGGTCATATTACTTTCAAGCCCAGGTAGTGTGCCTGAGAAAAAACGACTATTTAATTCAGGTGATTTTAAAAGTGCTTTTGTTCTTAATTCATCACAGGGTTCTGCTCCGTAGGCATCATAACCAAGACTAAGTAGTTTGCGTAAATCACGCCCTGAACCAGCACCTATATCTAGAATACAGGCACCTGATAAAAAGCTTGATTGAATATACTGAACAACATTAGATTTGACAGATTCGTAGCGTTCGAAAATAGTTTCTGCATTATTGGTATAAAAACTAGCCGTTAATTTATCCATAATTTACGTTGAACATCCCTGATATATGCTGAGAATCTGATTAGGTTTATCGATAAGCCAAGTGATAACTAACTAGATCCCGTACGATTTCGGCTCTTCTACCCCACATTATTTCTGATTATAGCGGCACTTTGTTCAATGGTGGGTTTTACTATATCGACGACATTTCTAAGTTACGACCTTGTCGATAAAATCACGTAAGAGCTTCTCTGAATCATAGTTGTCCTGATAATGAATGCATCTGGTCACCTTTACATCCCCACATATTCATTAACTAGTTAGACTTACTCAACCATAATGTTATAGCCTGGTAAAAGCTGCGTATTTTGGTAACGAAAGTCTAACGATAATGTTTGGTATACGCCCTCTTGTATCTTTCGGCAGTCTTCAGCTGAAATCGGTTCAAAAAAATAATGACCTCGCTTTACTTTAGTTAGCAGATTTACATCTGATAATGCTTTCAGCTGATTAACGACGACTTGCTTTGTTGAGTCCATTCGAACAGCTAATGCGTCTCTAACGAATTCATTAATAGCAATATAGCCTTCATCATCTGTGCTATAAATTAATGCTGCTAATAAATTACCCGCCATTGACTGAAGTCCATGCGTAAACGCTAATGTCTGACAAAGATTGAGTAAGGTCTTGTCTATCGTTATAAACCTGTTAAGTTTACAGTTAACACTTTTTAAGTTTATAACGGTTGTTTTATCATCCTTAGTCGGCAGATAAGTATAGTGACTTTTCAAGCGTGGTAAATTCAAAATTAGTACTTCAGTATGAAATAAAACCCCGTCGAATACATCTAGCGGCAATGTGATGAGTGAAGTGATATTCAATGTATCGAGAAAGCTGAGCCTGGGACTTTTCTTTCTAACATTATGGCGAAGACCATGCGGCGTGATTAAAACAATCGGTGTGTTAGGTGGTACAACGTTGATTATATGCTTGAGAAATTCTTCTGGAAAAAGTTTGCCGCCGCCCATTCCATTAAAAGGTGGATTGCAGACAACTAAATCACATGCTATCTGCTTGGCATCAAAAAAATCTAAGCCGTCTTTAATTTCAAATCGGATAATCTTTTGATCTGAAAAATAATGTGTCAGATTATCATTACCTGCACTCGGATCTAAAATAACTTTAGGTGTCATTACCGATAATATTAAATCGGTAAGGTAACGACATAAAGGTAAAGGCGTTTCAATATCTGCTCGTGCGGGTATTGCTGATTTATGTATTACATTTTGCATGACGTTCCTTAGTTATTTTATTCCATATCGATAATGGATTGCTTTGCATCTGTCACTGCGTTAGTTGAGCTTGCCGAGCACAAACGACTCAATATCGCTTAATACTCGGCATTGCATCACTATCATCTTGCACTCACTTACTCTTTGAGCGTATTGTCAGCCTTACTCGTTGTTGTATGCTGTGAAATCTGCTTATTTAAGCTGGCGCACTCGCCTTCAACTCTTGCAAGCTTGAGCTTAACCTCCTCTTTTTCAGTGCGTTCTTTCTTATACGCTGACTGACTTTTCGACAATTGAAGCTTTAGTGCGTCTATCTCTTTTTGAGATTCAGCGTTCACCTCTTCTATCTGTAGCATTAACCTGTCATTTTCCTGTTCTTGTTCCGCTAATTCAGCGATGGTGTCTTGACGTATTATCTCTGCTTTATAGACCTTTTCATCAGCCAGTTTTTGAGCCGCGGTTATCATGTCATTAATAGTAGGCTGAATACTTTGCCACCACGTGGCGATAATGGTCATACCACCATCACGTATATGCTCAGGCATTGCTAATACTGCTTGCTCATCGTTTGCCTTCTTCTCTTTCCACGCTCGTAATAAAGGCCCGATAGTGCCTGCTGAGCCGCCGATGAGTGCTTTAATCGCTTGTTGCGATGGCTCCTTACCATACTGCTCAACGTATGTATCACAGGTATCGAATAATTGTTCTTCAGTAATAGCTGGTCTTTTGTCCTTAGTATTTATCACTTCTCTCATTTCCATACTCCTTAGCATTTAGGTGTTATTCGTTTTCAAGTAGTGCCAAGTAGTGATATTGCTACTTGACGCTACTTGAAACGAATAAAATCAGTTCATTTATCTTGGTATGTAGTTGATTTAGGATGCGTTAACTCAAGCCCAGCATGGGTGTTTTCATGATTTTTAGTCGGCAAAACGTGGCCGATAGCGTCAGCATCAAATCGTTCTAAGGGTGGCGTTTATGGAAAGGGATTGTCTTGCAGTGGATGCTGCTTTTTCCAGTGTTCTAAAAATTTAGAAAGGGTATCTTGGGAGCCGCCTATTTGTTGGCGAATATTCAGCAACGTAGGCGTTATATGATGTGCGGTCATGTCATCAACGCATTGGTTAAAGGTTGATTGAGTGAGTGTCGAGCCGCGTGTAGATTTATTACTAACATGCATGTCTATATTTCCTTATCGTTATTTTTACTGGCAGCCTTAGCTGCTTAGTAAAAGTAGTCACAACATTATTATCATCACTACTAGCGACGCGGTCGTATTCTTTTATGCTGCCTACCTCATGACAGATTTACGATTCTAACGCCTATTTTTCAAAAAACATTAACAAATTTAGATTGATATGTCAATATATTTTTGATATTATGTGTTAAATAGTTATATAAAGGCCATACTCTTCATGAGTTCCAAGCAACGTAAACACGCTATCCAATCCATTATTCGTCGTGGTCAATTAAAAAAATTAGCCCTCGATTTAAACATGAGTTATAGCTATTTATCACAAGCCTTCTCCCCTGCTACATCAATGAACTTTACCAATGCCTTAGCTCGAAAAGTTGAGAAGGCATTAGGATTAGAAGAAGGAAGGCTTGAAAAAGGTGATATCGTCACCGTTGAAAAAGACAGACCTCGTGGCTTATTGGATATTGCACTGAAATATCGGGCAACACAGTTCACGACTTTTTTCCCTGATAAACGCGTTGAGACGAATGTGATGCTCAAGTTGGGAAACACGGAGCATCGTGCTCATTTGGTGGTGTATAACGAGGATGGTTCTGTTTTTATGATTGCAATGCAATCTCAGCAATACAGTGAAGCTCATGTTAATACACAATTAATCATGCTGATGGCTATCTCAGGTGCACACTACGGTGTCGTGTTTTCAGCTGATTCAGGCGCTAATCGCGATGAGAATGAATCTAGTGGCTATTCACCTGACCATAAACGTAGTCAATGGTATCAATATGTACAGGGAAAGATTACACCTATTACTTATGGACCAGATAATATCTTCGAGTATATGGGAATTTAATATAAATTTACGCGCCTTTTTATAATCCCCCCTTATCAAGCAAGCCTTCAAATACTATTGCAAAACATTTCAAGAACAGGTCATGAAACCTTGGTATTTTAAGCTCAATAAAATAAATACAACTAATTGTTTTAAATGATAATTACCGTGACCCCCGTTGCGCTAATATCATCACAATGCACAACTGATCTACGCAAAACTTACGTATGTTATTTCTTATAATTAGTGCTTCGTATACCAATGTTTCTCGTAAAGAGAGCAAGGGATTTTAAGTCGGGAACCGAAAACATAGTTCCTATAAATATCAAACACTTACAACGCTCGCCAACTATCAAAACCTGCCTTAAACTGCCCTGTTTGTACTGTGCACGGTACAAAAACGGTACAAATTTGGAACATATTTCCTTTGCTCACAAAACATATCTGTCTACAGCGTTTTACGCTTAAAATTTAATTGCATGGTCAGCTTTCGCCCCCAAACAGACGTTTGCCGTGTGGCTGTTGTCGACCCACAACGGACAGTCAGATTATTAAATTTCATAAATTATAGGTTATAAATTCCTACAGGATCATTAGACCACTACATGGACCAACAACTAGGCCGACGACTTTAATTACTTCAGACATAATATTAAGCTTAAAATTCAGGAGATTTGTAGTGGTAAAGTTATAAAGACTTATTTTCGGTTTAATTTATTAATATATGGCAGTATAAGAAATTATAATTCTTGTTGTAGGTAGCTGTTAGCTTTTGAAAACCATCATAAACTCTGAACATAATAAAAACACCGTTATTAGTTGTCACAATATCAAAAAAACCTATGGCAAAAGTGATGCAAGGGTTTTTGCGTTACGCAATATCGACCTAGATGTTTTCGAGAACGAATTACTGATGTTAGTTGGGCCATCTGGCTGTGGAAAAACAACGTTTGTTTCTATTATTAGCGCTATGCTCAAAGCCGATAGTGGGGAATGTCTTGTCTTAGGAAAAGAGCTAAATAAATTGAGTACTGAGGAAAAAAATTACTTTAGAAGTTACTCTATTGGTTTTGTTTTTCAATCTTTTAATTTATTACCCGCTTTAACTGCCCTAGAAAATGTTGCTGTTCCTTTGTTAATTCAAGGGGTAAAACGCACAACAGCGATTAAGGAAGCAAAAACGATGCTTAACACTGTTGGCTTGGGTTCACGTATTCATGCGTTATCGGGGGAGCTCAGTGGAGGGGAAAAACAAAGAGTCGCTATTGCCAGAGCATTAATTCATAAACCAAAATTTGGACTTCCCCCGTTTTAGTAGACGTCTATTAAGTTCCTATTTGTAACTTTTCGAACGCCATCGGACTCATCTGGTTCAGATAGCTATGACGGCGTTTTCGATTATAAAACACTTCGATGTATTCGAATATTTCTGATTTGGCTTCTGCCCTTGTCGTATAGATTTTCTGTTTGACTTGTTCCTTTTTTAAACTACTGAAAAAAGATTCTGCCACGGCATTGTCATAACAGTTTCCTCGTCTACTCATACTTGGCAATAATTGATGTTCTTTACACCAGCGTGCAAAGTCATCGCTAGAAAATTGGCTGCCTTGATCAGAGTGAATAATGACTTCATTCTTAGGTTTACGTCGCCATACAGCCATCATCAATGCATCCAACACACTGTCTGTTGCCATCGTTGGCTTCATTGACCAACCAACGACACCACGAGAAAATAGATCGATGACAACAGTTAAGTACAGCCATCCTTCATAGGTACGGATGTAGGTAATATCGGTCACCCACGCATTATCAGGCTGTTCGACGGCAAACTGTCTGTTTAATCTATTAGGCGCTGCAACCGCAGGTTTGCCTGATTTATAGCGTGGTTTACGATAACCGCGCAGGGATTTAAGCTTAGCCTGCAACATTAAACGTGCAACACGTTTCACACCACAATGGTAACCAGCCTCGCGTAAATCACGGTGAATACGTGGACTGCCATAAATTCCGTAGCTATCGTTGTATGAGCGTTTGATATCAGTCAGTAATTTTTCATCTGCTATCGCACGTTTTGAAAGCGGTGATGTTTTCCAGGCATAAAATCCACTACGATGAATCTTAAGGACTCGGCACATGCTACTCAGCCTGAACTCGTGCCGATGGAGATCCATAAATGTGTACTTCACCCTGACTGACTGGCAAAGTACACGGCGGCCTTTTTTAATATGTCTCTCTCTTCCGTCGTCCGTTTTAACGCGGCATTGAGTTTAGCTACTTCTAGTTTCAAGGTAGCTACGTCACTATCAGCAGGATTATTTTTCTGCTCTGACTCGCGTCGCCATTTATAGAGGCTTTTGACTGATACGCCTAATCGTTTGGCAACGTCTGCTACGTCATAGCCTCGCTCAGTGATTTGCTTGACTGCTTCGGATTTAAATTCATCCGTATATCGAATACCTTTCATTTTCATTTCCCCATTTAAGTTTTGACATTATGTTATGTCTACTAAAGCGGGGGAAGTCCAATTAATTGTATGCGACGAACCTACCAGCAGTCTCGATCATGAAACTGGACAGCAGATTATGGAACTTCTTCGTAGTTTGGTAAAACAAGAAAATAAAACCCTTGTTGTTGTTACTCACGATAATCGAATATTTCGTTTTGCAGATCGCATGGCTTATATGGATGATGGCAGGATAATTAAAATTGAATCAAGTAACAGGGATTTTAAATGAAGACCTTTTCTAAATTGATTTTGTTATCTTTTTTAGGGCTCATTCTTGCTGCCTATTATATTATTAATGACCGTCAAACTGGTTCCGTTAAAATCACGCCCATGGTAAAAGTACAGGCTCCTTACCCATCTTTTATTTATGCCACTGGTGTCGTAGAAACAGAAAGTACTAACATCCCCATTGGAACAGCTGTCCCTGGCATTGTGACAAAACTTTTTGTTCAAGTAGGTCAAGAGATTAATATTGGTGATGCGCTATTAAGTATAGATCCACGTGATACTCAGGAAAAAATAAAGCTCGCAATGGCCGAAATTAAAGTAGCTGATGTCACACTAACAAAGACACTGCACCAATATCAAATTAACAAAGCACTTCATGATCAAGCTCCCAAAGTTATGAGCCAAAAAGTATATCTTTCTTCGGTTGATGATTTAGCTATAGCCAACGCCAATTTGGCTTTGACTAAAGCTAAATTAATAGCTCTTGAAAAAGAATTAGAGCGACACACTGTTTATTCGCCAATAACAGGTAAAGTTTTGCAATCCAAAATAAGGGTAGGTGAATATATTGATAGTTGTTGTACTACCTCAAAATCAATTGTTGTTGGTAGTAATCAATTAAATTTGCGTGTTGATATAAATGAGAATGATTTATTACGGTTAAGGACAAAAGCACAGGCAATGGCCTTTATTCGCAATCAACCAGAACTAAAAATACCACTAGATTATCAATATACAGAACCTTCTATTGTGCCTAAAACTGCTTTAACTGGGTCAAGTACTGAACGTACAGATTTGCGCGTATTACAAGTCCTTTATCATCTTGATAGACCCCTCTTCCCTATATATGTTGGACAACAATTAGATGTTTTCATAGAAGTGCCAGCAAAGGATTCCTAATAATGTTCCGGATTGCATTGCAAATGCTGATAGGAGATAAGGCAAAATATATCGGTTTACTATCAGGTATTACTTTTACTGCATTTTTAGTAACGTTCGCGCTTGCTTATTTTGCAGGTTTTATGACGTCAGGGTTTGCACTTATTTCAGAAAATAATCCTGTTGATGTTTGGGTAATGGATCCTGCCGTTAACTCTACTGAAATGACCATAAATATGCCGTCATCCGCCCTGTCTCAAGTGCGAGGTGTTAAAGGCGTTGCCAATGCTGTTCCTCTGTCATTAAATGATGTTGTTGCACGCTTTCCAAATGGTCGTTTTCAAACGTTTCAAATGATAGGAGTAGATGATATAAGTTTATCAGGTGCGCCTTTCTTAAAAGCTGGCATTACGCCTAAAATACTTTATAAACCAGATAGCGTCATCGTTGATGCAGGTGGAACAACAGATAAGCTACAAACACCTATTCATGAAGAGGATAAATGGTCTTTTGATGGTGTACATTTAGATGCACCTACAAGGAAGTTACATTTTGGTGATGAACTTTTAATTCATGATAAACGAGTCGTTATTGCAGGTGTATCAAATACGATACCAAGGTTCCCTCCCCACCCCTTAATTTATACAACTTACTCAAATACAAAACGCCTGTTACCCTCTGAAAATAAGCTATTGACCTTTATTATGGTTTCAGCACAAACAGGTGTTTCTGCCGATCAATTAGCCATACGTATTGAACAACAAACCCACTTGCGAGCAAGAACATCTGCCGATTTTAAAGAAGATACCGTACGCTGGTTTCTTATAAACTCTGAAGATGTCGGAGATATGGGGGCTATGTTGATTTTAGCCATGACTGTAGGGTTTGGTGTTACGGGTGTGATGCTTTATATGTTTACCTATGAAAATCTTAAACAGTATGCGGTACTAAAAGCAATGGGGGCTTCAAATGCTATGCTACTGAAAATGGTGTTTATACAAGCAGGTACTAGTGCTTTTTTGGGGGCAGGTATGGGGGTTGGTTTATGTGCCATTATCGGAGAGATAGTTTCTACTATAGCGTTTCCTTTTAGATTAATGTGGTTTACGCCGTTGTTTGGTATTTTAGGCGTTTTAATCGTCAGCCTAACTGCGGCAATGATTAGTACAAGACCGGTATTAAAATTAGAACCTGGTATTGTCTTTTCAGGTCGGTAATTGAAATAATAAACAAAATTTAACCAATAGGGAGTGGAATTAGGCTGAGTTTCTCGCAAACTTTTCAATAAATTACTCAACCATTTGCTATAAAATTACAATTTAACCCCAAAATAATTCAATATTGAAATCATCAACCAGTAACATAGAACAGTAACCCCGATAGAAGCCGCTATACTCCAATAAAAATTGACCAGTACACCCCGTCTCGGACGTAATTAATGCATTGTTTTAAGTCGGGTCTATCTACAGTCGTGCAGACTTTTTATCTTGATATATTTTGCCACAATCATGTGACTGTATTTTTTCAAGTTAGACATCAACCCATCGCCCAACGAAGCTGACTCCTACACATCCAATTTTTGTCACGTCTCACAATGTTTACAAAACCACACTATATAATGCCTAGAGTTGTATTATGTTTATCCAGATAATGAAAAAGAATAATTTCATCAAAATAGTTACTTTATGAGTGATAAAAATATGACTTTAATAGAAGGGTTTCGTCAACCTGGCGTGCTATCTGCTCTTGGCGCGGCCGTGTTATTTGGTGCTGGGACACCGATTGCCAAGTTGTTTTTAGATGCGGTCGATCCATGGATGCTGGCAGGATTATTTTATCTAGGCTCAGGGCTGGGATTAACCTTCTACCGATTTATAAAGAAAGCCCCATCTGTTCGGCTTCCTAAAAACGAAACGCTCTGGTTTGCTGGAGCAATTATGTCAGGAGGAATTATTGCTCCTGTGCTATTTATGTTTGGGTTAACAGCCATGCCAGCATCTGGGGTATCTCTCCTATTAAACACGGAAAGTATGTTCACCGCCTTGCTGGCATGGTTTGCTTTCAAAGAAAATTTTGATAAACGAATTGCATTGGGTATGGGTGCTATTTTAGCGGGTGCGATAATATTAAGTGTTCCGAGTGAGATGCTCTTCACTGCACTATTGCCAACGCTATTCATTCTTAGCGCCTGCTTCGCTTGGGGGCTAGATAATAATTTGACTCGCAAGGTGTCGCTTACAGATGCTACATGGATCGCATCTGTAAAAGGATGGAGTTCCGGCACTGTTAACTTAACGCTAGCTTACATACTTGGTGCGTCACTTCCTTCCCTGCCAAACATAGCTGGTTCAATGTTAGTTGGATTCCTTGCCTATGGAGTAAGTTTAACGCTTTTTGTTGTTGGGCTTCGTCATCTTGGTACAGCACGCACAAGTGCATATTTCTCTATTGCGCCTTTTTTCGGCGCTACACTTGCATTGCTGATGGGAGAGCCAGTCACCACTCCCTTAATTATCGCTGCAATCTTGATGGCAATAGGTATATGGTTACACCTCACCGAACAACATCAACATAGCCATACACATGAAGCGATGATTCACTCACATGAACATATTCATGACGAACATCATGGACCTTCACATAATCATCCAATCAAGCCAGATGCAAAGCAGCCTCATTTACACGCTCATAAGCCCATGACCCACACACATGTACATTTTCCAGATGTACATCATAGACACGATCATTAAAAATACTTGGATTAACTATAATATTTAGGCTTAGGCAGAACAAGTATTTGATATATTAAAACCAATAGAATTAAAGTAATTGATTTCAGGCAGAGCTAGGCCGCACTGATGTGAGGGAGTTAAAAAATGACTGATTTTGGCACATTAATGACGAATTTTTCAAAGGTCGTTCGTCAAACCATAGCGGTCAGTCGTTTATGTGATACAAAATTCTAGACTCATCTATTTTAAATTGATTAAAGATGGGAATATAAACTAAGTATCACTAAATGATAAACCGATACAGCTTCTATTTATTTTTTCTATAAGCCAATGGAATGTGGTAATGCTATGAGCTGTAGTAGTTAAAAATAAGTTTGCACTAATCACACTTAGAACGCTTAATGACCCGAAGAGTCAACCATTAAACATTCTGTCGATCATAATAATTAAAACTGAGAAGCTATGAAATCAAGCAGTAAACATTGGAATTTAATTTTTTCAGGTGCAGAAGATTCGAAACTAGGCTGGTATGAAAAGGATGCGGCAAAAACATTTGAATTACTAAATCAAGTTCCAAACTTGAAAGAGCTCACTGTATTCTTACCTGGTGCGGGAACTTCAATTTTAATAGAGCAGCTTATTTCTAAAGGTGCAAAATTAGCCCTCAATGATATTAGTATAGAGGCTTTAAATAAGGTCAAGGGAAGGCTGCTAGTTGATTGCGATAAAATTTATTGGCTCTGCCAAGATATATCCAAACCCATTACAGATACTATACCAAATGTAGATATTTGGATTGATAGAGCTGTTTTACATTTTCTTACACGTGAAGAAGATATAAAAGGATATTTCAATAACCTTGAATCAAAATTAAAAGTCGGTAGCTATGCCATATTTGCTGAATTTTCTAAAACAGGTGCATCCAAATGTGCCGGGTTAACAGTGCATCGGTATAGTATTGAGGAACTATCAGAAAGATTGAGTTCATCATTTAAGTTAATAACATCGTTCAAGCATACATACATCAATCCCAATGGGGATCCAAGACCATACATTTATGGATTATACAAACGGACAATGTAAAACCAATGACCTCTTTTGGTTGTGGATTCAACCGATCGATGAATCACCTTGAAACGGTACGCTCATATAGGCGAGACATTTTTAACTACATGTTAATTATTGATTATGTCCAAATCAGCCTCATATACTTCTGTATCAATTTCTAATAAACCTAAAATGCTATGAAAAACATTATCATGTGATAATTCTTGGTCGCTTTTTAGTTTTATTTTTTCAACATTGATTTCTTCTGTATCAATATTTTCCCCAAACCACAGCAACATTGGGACATGCTTTTGGGCATCTGGAGCCAACATATAAGGTAGTCCGTGTAAATAAATGCCATTTTCACCTAATGATTCACCATGATCGCTCACATACATAAGGACCGATTCAAAATTGGGATCATTGTTCTTCAATAAGTTGATAGTCTCTGATAAAAAGAAATCTGTATATAAAATGGCATTATCGTAGGCGTTATTAATTTCTTCTGAACTACACTTTTCTAATTGGTTGGTTTTACAGGTTGGCTTGAAGTGTTCGAATTCATCAGGGTAGCGTTTGTAATAAGCAGGTCCGTGATTACCCATTTGATGCAAGATAATAAGAATATCACCGGTTGGATGACTATCTATATAAGTTTGGAGATGAGCCAGCATACCGACATCACGACATTCAATATCACACACGGGGTTTATATCAGGTGATTTATAACTCTGATATTCAACCCTATCAGCTACACCTTTAGAGCTAGAATTATTATCCAGCCATAGCACATTAACACTGGCATGCTGTGCAATATCTAATACATTCCCTATGGATTTAGCTTTGCTATGGTCATAGTCTGATTTTCCTGCCAGACCAAACAGGCACGGTACTGAGACAGCCGTTGAAGTCCCGCATGACCAAACATTACTAAAATTAATGATATTTTCTTTCTCTAGTCTAGGGTTTGTTTTTTGCCCATAACCATTGAGTGAAAAGTGATCTGCACGTACAGTTTCACCTACAACTAAAATAATTAATTCTCGATCTGGTACTTCATGTGAAATTTTCGCATCTAAACCTATTGGCGTGAAGACATTATTTTCCGCTCGATAAAGACCGCCAATATAGTTGCCAATGGAATAAATATAATAAGAAGGGTTCGCGTAATTTCTAAGCGATTTATGTTCACGTAGAAAGGATGCGTAAAAATCACCTAAGGATAATATTGTAACTACGCCAATAATCAATGAAATGGTGATGACTGATAGTTTAGACAAAACAGCTTTTTTGAATGTCTGCTCAGCAATAGGTACTTTATATATCCAGATTGCAGGTAAGACACCTAAAAATAATATATATAAAAACTGTTTGATACTGAATAAATCGAATGCTTCACCAGTATCTGTATTGATAATATTATCAATCATTACAGTATCAATAATTACATGATAACTATCCATAAAATAGGCGCACGAAGCGGAAAGTAGCATAAGAGTAATTAAGACGGGTTTAATCGTGTACTTATAACAAAGCATGGATAATATGATGATATTGACGCAGGTAAAGACCAGAGCCAGTGAGGCTATGAATAAAGCACTCTGAAACCCAACTATTGGATAAATTTTTAGTACTTCTTGAAAAAATGTGATGTTGCCAAAGACGATAAAGAAAATCGTCGCAATGATTATCAGCGTTATGGGATTAATTTTTTTCATGTTTTGATGAAAAGCCTCTGTTTTGGTTTAGATTTATTCTTTAATTACAATACTAATTCTTTAAGTTTTTCTTGAATTCTAAGCTTTGATATCACGTATTAACCTCACAAGTAAAATAACAGCTAAAAAGACTCAAGCGATCAGTTAAGGTTGTTTACGGCACTTGATAACGGTCTTGTAGATAAATTTTGCGAGATATTTTGTGACTGTAAATACTGGAATTGTATCCCGCCATTGTCACGGTTTAACAAGGTAATATGGCCGCCCAAATTGCGTGCAATTTCTAGGCTTATAGCTAGTCCTAATCCGTTACCTGGTTGTGAGTTGCCTTGTGTACGATAAAAGGGCTCAAAAATAAGCTCTAATTCTTCTTCAGGAACTCCACTACCGGTATCTTCCACTCTAAATATCGCATTACCTTCTTCAGCGTATAGACTTACATTTATGGTGCCCCCATTCGGTGTGTAACGAATAGCATTATCAATAGCGTTATTTACCAATTGGCTTAGACCATTACCTTGGTTGAGCACACTTAATTGTTCTTGATGGGATATGCCGAGATCGATCTGCTTGGCTTCAGCCAATGAATAGAGCTCGGTGATGGCATCTTGCACAATTTTGTTAAATGAAACCATTTCTTTAGGACCCGTGTAGTCACTTTGTAGGCGAGCAAGGTCGAGTAGCTGAGCCACTAATAATCGTAAGCGTTCAAGTCCTTGCTGTAATAGGCGTTGGCGTTGTTTACGATCTTCTTCTGTCGATGCATTTTGAATATTTTCTGACAGTATCGAAAGTGCAGCTACCGGCGTACGTAGTTCATGGGCAGCATCTGCAATAAATCGTTGTTGTTTTTGTATATTTTGTTGTGTTCTAGCCAATAAACCATTAATTGATAGTAGAAAAGGAGCCACTTCTTCTAACATATTAGTTTCTGGTAGCGGATTAAGTTTTGTACCATCTCGCTTATCCAGATTGGCGGCTAATTTCTTTAATGGTTTGAACGCACTTCTAATAATCAAGTTAATGATTATTAAAGTAATAATGGCGAGTAATAAGATGGGGAAAAAGACATTAAGGCTACTGTTCCATGCTATTTCATCTCGTAGTTCAGTTTGCTGTGCAACAAGAAATCTCTGTGTTGATGATGGTTGCGTTAATATCAAAACACGCCAGTCTTCGTCATTGATTCTCAGGGTCTGTAAGCCATCTTCTAGGGTGTTAGGAATTTGTAATTGTGAAGCTAATTGACTTCCTAGACGCTGAATAATGATTGATTCTTCTTCATTATCATCATTATGAATCTTATTTTCAGTTAGTTGGTTGATGCGAACTAAGCGAGCTACTTCTTGTAAGATATTGTCCTGTAAATCACGAGCCTCATAAAAAGCAATACCGCCAGATAATATACCTGCAATGGTGACAAAAATAAGCGTGGTAAATGTTATCCAATGATTAAGTTTTCGTTGCAGAGAATGGGTATGCTTTATTTGCCGACCATCCATCCTAACCCCCTTACGTTTTTGATTGCTTCTTTACCCATTTTTTTGCGTAAGCCATGAATGATGAATTCTATCGCATTGCTGGCGACCTCTTCATTCCATCCATAGATTCGGTCTTCTAGTTCATCCCGTGAAAGAATCGTACCAGGACGTAACATCAAGGCATGTAATACCGCGTATTCTCTTGCAGATAAAAGGTGGGTTTGGTTGTTTATCTTTACTTCACGTGTGACAGGGTTAAGTTCTAGGTTTTCATTTGATAATATTGGATCTGCCACGCCTTGATTACGACGCACAACGGCTCGAATTCTAGCTTGCAACTCATTAATCAAAAAAGGTTTTACTAAATAATCATCGGCACCATAATCTAAGCCTTTGATACGGTCCTCTACAGCATCTCGAGCAGTAATGATAATGATAGGGACGGCATTCTTAGCCTTTCGCAGCTCACTTAATACTTGGGGTCAGCTCACGAAACGGAAAAAATCGTACGCTAAGCCAGCCGCAGCGGTCGCAACGGCGCGTTCAACGCTACGCAAATAGCGTCAGATATGCGCTGGGTGGGGTTTGATACGCCCGATTGAATTGTTGACGCGGAGATACGGCGCTGCCCAAGCCCACATGCTGCGCAATATCCTCGATCGGTTGCGTCGTTTCCAGCACTCGCTGCGCGTAGGCCATACGGTAGCCTAGTAGTGGTCGCCTCAGAAAACGGAAAATAAAGCACGCTAAGGCCCGCTTGTTCCTCGACTACGCCGCTCCGGAGTTGGAAGTTTCTTCTCGCCTTGGAGCGATACAATCAGCGGGCAATAAACATTCCCCTTCCGTGCGTGGCAGGCGCACACAAGCTCAGACAGCACGGCTTCCATGCGCGCCAGGTCAGCCATCTTTTCGCGCACGTCCTTGAGCTTGTGCTCGGCCAGGCTGCTGGCTTCGTCGCAGTGGGTGCCATCCTCCAATCTGAGCAATTCGGCGATTTCGTCCAAGCTAAAGCCCAGCCGCTGGGCCGACTTCACAAACCGCACCCGCGTCACATCCACCTCGCCATACCGGCGAATGCTGCCGTAAGGCTTGTCCGGCTCCGACAATAAGCCCTTTCGTTGGTAGAACCGGATGGTCTCCACATTGACCCCGGCGGCCTTGGCAAATGCACCGATTGTCAGATTTTCGAGATCGTTTTCCATATTGCTTGACTCCGTACATGACTACGGAAGTAAGCTTAAGCTATCCACTCGGGATTCGAAAGGAAAAAACACATGTCTGGGCCACAAGATGGACGCGGTACCCTTATTGCTGGCGGGCTGGCCGCCATCCTTGCCTCCACTTGCTGCCTGGGGCCGCTGGTTCTGGTCGCCTTGGGGTTCAGCGGGGCCTGGATCGGCAATTTAACGGCGTTGGAACCGTACCGCCCGATCTTCATCGGTGCGGCATTGGTGGCGATGTTCTTCGCCTGGCGACGCATTTTCCGGCCAGTACAGAAATGCAGGCCGGGCGAGGTCTGCGCGATCCAGCAGGTGCAAACCGCCTACAAGCTCATTTTCTGGATCGTAGCCGTGTTGGTCTTGGTCGCGCTCGGTTTCCCCTATGTCATGCCATTTTTTTACTAATCAGGAGTTCACCATGAAAAAGTTGTTTGCTTCTCCCGCATTTGCTGCCCTTGCTGCCCCTGCTGCTGCCCTTGCTGCCTCTGCTGC
>LAZR01000589.1_pt1 | contig 26940 bp, 25 predicted proteins | sample 329461 | NCBI WGS metagenome assembly LAZR01 (sample SAMN03002196, study PRJNA259156) | marine sediment metagenome | biome: sea floor; feature: Hydrothermal impacted sediments; material: marine sediment; isolation source: Loki non-amplified sample from Loki's castle hydrothermal vent sediment ...
GTTCGACGGCGACCACAAGAAGGTCAAGCAGCTCGATGTCCTGGTGGCAAAGAAGATGGGCTTCGATGTCACGATGCCGATCACCGGCCAGACGTACAGCCGCAAGATCGACGCGGCCGTTGCCCAGGCGCTGGCCGGCATCGGGGCCAGCGTGCACAAGATTGCCAACGACGTGCGACTCCTGGCCGGCATGAAGGAACTCGAGGAGCCCTTCGAGAAGTCAAAGGTCGGCTCCAGCGCCATGGCTTACAAGCGCAACCCCATGCGCTGCGAGCGGGCGACCGGGCTGGCGCGGTTCCTGATGGACATAGCCAGCTCCCCGCTGCACACCGCCGCCGAGCAGTGGTTCGAGCGGACGCTGGACGACTCGGCGAACAAGCGGCTGGCGATGCCCGAGGCGTTCCTGGCCGCCGACAGCATCCTGCGGATCATGCTCAACGTCACCGACGCCCTGGTGGTCTACGAGGCCACCATCGCCGCCCACGTCGCCGAAGAGCTGCCCTTCATGGCCACCGAGAACATCCTGATGGCGGCAGTGGCCGCCGGCGGAGACCGCCAGGATATGCACGAGCGGATCCGCCGCCACGCCCTGGCCGCCGGCGAACAGGCGCTCTTGTTCCTCAACCGGCGGGGCTACGCGCCGCTGACGCTCTGCCGGGTCTGCGGCCACCGCTTCCAGTGCCCCGACTGTTCGACCTGGCTGGTCGACCACCGGCTGCGCGGCCAGCTGCAATGCCACCATTGCGGCTTCGCGGTGCCGCGACCCGAGGCCTGTCCGGAATGCGGCACGCTCGATCACCTCGTCGCCTGCGGCCCCGGCGTCGAACGCATCGCCGAGGAGATGCTGACGGATTTTCCCGAGGCGCGGACGATTCTGCTATCCTCCGACCTTCCCGGCGGCGCGAGGCGGCTCAGGCGCGAACTCGACGCCATCGCCGACGGCGAGGCCGACATCGTCATCGGCACGCAGCTGGTCGCCAAGGGGCATCATTTTCCAATGATGACGCTGGTCGGCGCGATCGACGCCGATCTCGGCCTTGCCAATGGCGACCCGCGCGCCGCCGAGCGAACCTTCCAGCTCTTGCACCAGGTGACCGGCCGTGCGGGCCGCAGCGGCGGCCGGGCCAGCCGCGGGCTGATCCAGACATTCCAGCCGGAGCACCCGGTGATGCAGGCGATCGCGTCCGGCGACGCCAGCCGCTTCTACGAGCGCGAGATCACCGAACGCGAGCGCACGGGTCTGCCGCCTTTCGGGCGGCTTGCCAGCGTCATCGTCTCGGCGAACAGCCGCAAAGAGGCCGAAGACCACGCCCGCTCGCTCAGACGGGCGGCGACCGAAGACGGCGACATCGAGGTTCTCGGCCCGGCCGAGGCGCCGCTGGCGGTGCTGCGCGGCCGGCATCGGTTCCGGCTACTCGTTCACGGGACACGCCGCTCGCCCATCCAGGTGTTCCTGCGCGCCATGGTCGCCGCTGCGCCCCGCCCGCGTGGCTCGGTTCAGGTGCAGATCGACGTGGACCCGCAGAGCTTTCTGTGAGAAAGCCTCTGGCAAAGGGGCGTGACGGACGGGGAGACGACGGATGCAGGCGCTGTTGAAATGTCTGGTGGCCGGGGCGGCCATGAGCGTGCTCGCGAGTTATTCGGTCCTGGCTCAGGACAAGGCGGGCGAAACCTCGCTCCCGACCTCTCCCTTCGCATCGACGACGCCGGGTCAGGCGCCGACGGCGTCCGCCTCCCCCGACACGCCAACAGGTCTCGAACTGGGTCTCCTCGACTGGTCCCCCATCCCGACGCGCTGTGCCTTCGTCGATCCCGACAAGACCGTCAAGCCGAGCACGGAGACCGCGTTCGAGCCGTTCGTTTTCCTGACCATGACCCAGAGCGGCAGCGGGACAACGGTCGGACCGGAGCGTGGCTACGTCATGGCGAACGGCCTGGTGCGCGAACTCGAAAAGGGCAAGACGGCGCCCAACAAGGACGGTCAGGTGGTCACCGTGTGGCGCTCGGCGGGCGAGCCGCGCATCAACGTCAACATCGTCCTGGCGGACGCGCGCCAGGAGAACGGCACGACCCGTTATTCCGGCTCGATGACCCTTTTTTGGGGCGACAAGAAGGAATCGGTGGCGATCACCGGCAGCTGCGAGAATTGAGCGGCGGCAAGCGCGGCCTGCCGCTTCGCCGTCTGTCTTTCGCCTCACCGGCCCTCAGCCTATAAAGCGCCCGTCCTGATTCCCGCGCGGCATCCCGTCGACTGCCGCCACCTGCCCTCGCCGATGGAGCTTCGATGGAATTCGCGCTGCCGCAAACCAATGCCGACATGTTGCCCTTTGCGGCCGCGTGCGTCACCGTCCTGTTCGGCCTCATCGCCTTGTTCGCGCCGCGAATCACGTTTCGCGCTCTCAGGCTGGAAACCAGCCCGCGCCATCCCGAAGCCCTATCCGAATCGCGGGCGACCCTCGCCGGCTTCTGGCTCGGCGTCGGCATCGTGACGCTGCTCCTCTATAATCAGCCCTTCGTCCAGATGACGCTGGGTGCAGGGTGGCTGTTCACCGGTTTCGGCCGACTGGTCTCGATCATGTCGGACCGCGGATCGACCGCTTATAATTGGCTGATGTTTTTTCTGGCACTTGCTCTGGCGGCCGCGGCTCTCGCTCCCGTCTTCGGCATGGTGGCGAATTAGCCGCGGGCGAGCGCCCCGCACCAGCGGCAAATCGGCGCAAATCGGACGATGCTTTGGCAAAAGCTGTCGCCAAAGCGTGTTGTCGCCGGCAAAACCCTATGCTAGACGGACCCAGTCTTCGGAAGGGCTTTTGCGGCCCGGTCGCACGCCTTCCGTCAATCATCTAACGGCTTCAAGGATTTGGGGCGTTCTCGCTTCAGAGACGCAACGAATGCCTTGAACGAAACCGAAAGAGAAACGGTCGTCCGTGGCACAATCATCCTCTCCCGTTTCGGGGGTCGCAGACCGCTACGCCCAATCGCTCTTCGATCTCGCCCGCGATGACGGCGCGATCGAGACGGTCGAATCCGAGCTCGTGGCGTTTCAAAAACTGATCGACGACAATGCGGATTTCCGCCGGCTCGTCGAAAGTCCGGTCTTCTCCTCGGACGATCAGATGAAGGCGATCGACGCCATCGTTGGCGAGGTAAAGCCGAGCGAACTGACCGGCAACTTCCTGCGGGTCGTCGCGTCGAATCGCCGCCTCTTCGTCCTGCCGGGCATCATTCGCGGCTTTCGCCAGTATGCGGCCGAGCATCGCGGCGAAGTCGCGGCGTCGGTGACCAGCGCCCACAAGCTGTCGGCCGCCCAGCGCAAGGAACTTGCCGAGGCACTCGGCTCCTATGCCGGCAAGACCGTAACCATGACCGAGAGTGTCGATTCCACGATCCTCGGCGGGCTGATCGTCAAGATCGGATCGCGCCAGATCGACACCTCGCTTCGTACCAAACTCAATTCGCTTAAGCTTGCACTGAAAGAGGTCGGCTGATGGACATCCGCGCCGCGGAAATTTCCGCAATCCTCAAGAAGCAGATCAAGAACTTCGGCTCGGAGGCGGAAGTCTCGGAAGTCGGCCAGGTTCTTTCGGTCGGCGACGGCATCGCGCGCGTCTACGGGCTCGACAATTGCCAGGCCGGCGAGATGGTCGAATTCCCCGGCGGGATTCAGGGCATGGCCCTGAATCTGGAAGAGGACAATGTCGGCGTCGTGATCTTCGGCTCCGACCGGGCGATCAAGGAAGGCGACACCGTCAAGCGCACCGGCAACATCGTCGAGGTGCCGACGGGTAAGGGCCTTTTGGGACGCGTCGTCGACGGTCTCGGCAATCCGATCGACGGCAAGGGCCCGATCGAGGGCGCCGAGCAGCGCCGCGTCGACGTCAAGGCGCCGGGCATCATCCCGCGCAAGTCGGTGCATGAGCCGATGTCGACCGGCCTGAAGGCCATCGACGCGCTGATTCCGATCGGCCGCGGCCAGCGCGAGCTGGTCATCGGCGACCGCCAGACCGGCAAGACCGCGATCCTGCTCGATACCTTCCTCAACCAGAAGCCGGCGCATGACGAGAACCGCGAGAGCGACAAGCTCTATTGCATCTACGTCGCTGTCGGCCAGAAGCGCTCCACCGTCGCACAGTTCGTGCGCACGCTCGAGGAGCGTGGTGCCATGGAGTATTCCATCGTCGTCGCCGCCACGGCGTCGGACCCGGCCCCGATGCAGTACATCGCGCCGTTCACCGGCTGCGCCATGGGCGAATATTTCCGCGATAACGGCATGCACGCCGTGATCGCCTATGACGATCTCTCCAAGCAGGCCGTCTCCTACCGCCAGATGTCGCTGCTGCTGCGCCGTCCACCCGGCCGCGAAGCCTATCCGGGCGACGTCTTCTATCTGCATTCGCGGCTGCTCGAGCGCGCCGCCAAGCTGAGCGAGGCCCACGGCGCAGGTTCGCTTACGGCGCTGCCGGTCATCGAGACCCAGGCCGGCGACGTGTCGGCCTATATCCCGACCAACGTGATCTCGATCACCGACGGCCAGATCTTCCTCGAGACCACCCTGTTCTTCCAGGGTATCCGTCCCGCCGTGAACGTCGGCCTCTCGGTCAGCCGCGTCGGCTCGGCCGCCCAGATCAAGGCGATGAAACAGGTCGCTGGTTCGATCAAGGGCGAGCTCGCGCAGTATCGCGAGATGGCGGCTTTCGCCCAGTTCGGCTCCGATCTCGACGCCGCGACGCAGCGCCTGCTCAATCGCGGCGCCCGTCTGACGGAGCTGTTGAAGCAGCCGCAGTTCTCGCCGCTGAAGACCGAGGAGCAGGTGGCGGTGATCTTCGCCGGCACGCAAGGCTATCTCGACAAGCTTCGGGTCGATCAGGTCAGCGATTTCGAGCAGGGCCTGCTCAACGCGCTGCGGAGCGATCACAAGGATCTGCTCGACCGGATCGCGCAAGAAAAGGCGCTTTCGGACGAAATCCGCGAGAACTTGAAGTCGGCGATCGATTCATTCGCCAAGAGCTTCGCCTGAGTCACGAAAACGCGCATAAGCCGCGCCCCTCAGCGGGCGTGGCCGAGCTAGCGGGAGACAGCGCCAAGCCATGGCATCTCTGAAGGATCTGCGAAACCGCATTGCGTCGGTCAAATCTACGCAGAAAATCACCAAGGCCATGCAGATGGTCGCGGCGGCGAAGCTGCGCCGTGCCGAGGAGGCCGCGCAAGCCGCGCGGCCCTATGCCGACCGTATGGCCGCGGTGCTGGCCAACATTTCCGGCGCCATGGAGGGCGACGGCCTGCCGCTGATGGTCGGGACCGGCAAGGACGACGTCCATCTTCTGGTCGTCTTCACCGCCGATCGCGGCCTTTGCGGTGGCTTCAACGCGTCGATCGTCAAGCTTGCCCGGATCCACCAGCGCAAGCTGGAAGGCCAGGGCAAGACGGTGAAGTTCGTGGTCGTCGGCAAGAAGGGCTGGGACCTGATGCGCCGCGACCTGTCGTCGAAGGTCGTCGAGCGCACCGATCTGCGCGAGGCCAAGCAGGTCGGTTTTGAACATGCCGAGGCGATCGGACAGACGATCATCGAACTGTTCGAGAAGGGCGAGTTCGACGTTTGCTCGATTTTCTTTTCCGAGTTCGAGAACGTCATGACCCAGACGCCAACCAGGCAGCAGGTGATCCCGGCCGCGCTCGCCGAGGATGACGCCAATCTGGCCGGCGAAGCGACCGTCTACGAGTACGAACCGGAGCCCGGCGCGATCCTCGAGGATCTGATCCCACGCAACATCAAGGTTCAGGTATTGCATGCGCTGCTGGAAAATGCCGCCTCCGAACAAGGCGCGCGCATGTCGGCGATGGACAACGCGACCCGCAATGCCGGCGACATGATCGACCGCCTGTCGATTTCCTACAACCGGCAGCGGCAAGCGCAGATCACGACGGAACTGGTCGAAATCATTTCGGGCGCCGAGGCGCTCTAAAGTATCTAAGAGGAGGCCTCCGATGGCTGACAACGTAAACATTTCCGGCGCGACCGGCCGCGTCGCCCAGGTCATCGGCGCCGTCGTCGACGTCGAATTCGACGGCAATTTGCCGGCGATCCTGAACGCGCTGGAATGCGACAACAATGGCATGCGCCTGGTGCTCGAGGTTGCCCAGCACCTCGGACAGAACACCGTGCGTACCATCGCCATGGATTTGACCGAAGGTCTGGTCCGCGGCCAGCCGGTGAAAGACACCGGCGGCCCGATCGAGGTTCCGGTCGGTGACGGCACGCTCGGCCGCATCATGAACGTCATCGGCGAGCCGATCGACGAGGTCGGTCCGATCCAGTACGAGATGAAGCGCGGCATCCACCAGGACGCGCCGCCCTACATCGAACAGTCGCCGGAATCGCAGATCCTGGTGACCGGCATCAAGGTCATCGACCTTCTCGCGCCTTACGCCCGCGGCGGCAAGATCGGCCTGTTCGGCGGCGCCGGCGTCGGCAAGACCGTTTTGATCCAGGAACTGATCAACAACGTCGCCAAGGCGCATGGCGGCTACTCCGTCTTCGCCGGCGTCGGCGAGCGGACCCGCGAGGGTAACGATCTCTATCACGAGATGATCGAGTCCGGCGTCAACAAGGACCCGCACCAGAACAACGGCTCGGCCGAAGGCTCCAAGGCCGCCCTCGTCTACGGCCAGATGAACGAGCCTCCGGGAGCCCGTGCCCGCGTCGCGCTCACCGGCCTGACCATCGCCGAGCATTTCCGCGACCAGGGTCAGGACGTGTTGTTCTTCGTCGACAACATCTTCCGCTTCACCCAGGCCGGCTCGGAAGTGTCGGCGCTGCTCGGCCGCATTCCCTCGGCCGTGGGCTATCAGCCGACGCTGGCGACCGACATGGGCCAGATGCAGGAACGCATCACCACGACCACCAAGGGTTCGATCACCTCGGTGCAGGCCATCTACGTGCCTGCCGACGATCTGACCGATCCGGCCCCGGCGACCTCCTTCGCCCATCTGGACGCGACGACCGTTCTGAACCGCGCGATCTCGGAAAAGGGCATCTACCCGGCCGTCGATCCGCTCGATTCGAACTCGCGCATGCTTTCCCCGATGATCATCGGCGAGGAGCATTACGGGGTGGCGCGGCAGGTTCAGGAGGTTCTGCAGAAATACAAGTCGCTGCAGGACATCATCGCCATTCTCGGCATGGACGAGTTGTCGGAAGAGGACAAGGTGACGGTGGCGCGCGCCCGCAAGATCGAGCGCTTCCTGTCGCAGCCCTTCTTCGTTGCCGAAGTGTTCACCGGAGCGCCCGGCCAGCTGGTGCCGCTGGAAGACACGATCAAGTCGTTCAAGGGCCTGGTCAATGGCGAGTACGACCATTTGCCGGAAGCCGCCTTCTACATGGTCGGCTCGATCGAGATGGCGGTCGAGAAGGCACAGAAGCTGGCCGCCGAAGCGGCTTGACCGTTGTTTACTCGATCACCAGGGCCCCTCGTCGGAGCGGTTGTTGCTCTTCTCGTGATTTCCGACTGGGTTCTGCCGGCGACCACACGAGCTGACACCAGGCAGGATCTGGCTCGGGAGGCCGGATTGACGAAGATGCAGATGGACGCGATCTTTGATCAGGGAGTGGTTAGCGGAACCGTCAGCGCCTGCGGTTTTGACTGGACTCGTTTGAGTTTCAGCCCGTTGATGGCCTACTGGCGGGGCAAAGGGAAAACCGAGCAACAGATGGCTTTGATCGCCGCGTGGCATGGTGCTGGCCAAGGGATGGCTGAGTCCAAGTTCAAGGAACAACCTTGTACTGAGAGGGTGCGCCGTGAGATCAAAGCACGCCTTCCATTCCGACCTTAAAGGGGCACCATGTCCGATAGTTTTCAGTTCGAACTCGTCTCTCCCGAGCGCCTGCTGCTGTCTGAAGCGGTGACGGCCGTCAACGTGCCCGGCACCGAAGGCTATTTCACCGTCATGGCCAAGCACGCGCCGCTGATGACGACACTGAAGCCCGGTGTCGTGGTGGCGACGCTGGAAAGCGGTTCCGAGCAGAAAATCTTCGTGCTCGGCGGCTTCGCCGACGTCAACCAGAACAGCTTCACGCTGCTGGCCGAGCGCGCCACCCGCGTCGAGGATCTCGACGCGGCGGAGCTCGACCAGCAGATCAAGAACGCCGAGGAAGACGTCGCCGACGCCAAGACGCCCGAGGCGAAGGCAAAGGCCGAGCATGCCCTCGACCAGCTCCGCGAAGCGCGGGTCGCCGTCGGCTTCTGATATTCCTATTTCTGTTCGATACAATGGGGCCGGCGCGATGCCGGCCTTTTCGTTTCAGTGACCAGGCGGCATTTCCCACGCGGCCAGCGCTCCATCGGCAGCTCCGCGTGAAATCCCGCTTTAATTCGACCGAACGCAGGCTGTCGGGATATCAGGCCCGCGATAGGAGAAGCCGGACGCCGGCAATGCCGAAGAAGAGCGCAAGCGCGCCCTCGACCCAACGCCGGGCATTCTCATAGGCCCGGAGCATGGGGCCGGTCGAAAACACCAAGGCATAGCCGCAGAACACCAGAACGCCGAGAACGGCGCACCCTCCAATGATCGCCAACAGCACATGGGAAGGGGCACCAGGCTGAAGGCCAAGCGACATAATCGCGATCCATGCCAAGATGGCTTTTGGATTGCTGACATGCAGGAGGATGCCGCGGCGATACAACGCACGAAATTTTAGCCGCGAGCCATCCGGAATGGCGAGAGTTGCCGGACGCGAACTGAGGGCAGAATTGGCGGCCTTCCAGGCGAGATACAGGAGATAAAGTCCACCCGCGATCTTGATGGCAAACAGTGCATTGGCATAGGTCGAGAGAACGGCGGAGAGGCCTGTCGCCGCAAGAAGCGCCCAGAACATTGAGCCGGTAACGACGCCCAGTGCAAACACGATAGCGGACATGCGTCCTCGCTCCATTGCAACGCCCATGATCGCCATATTGCTCGGGCCGGGGCTGGCGGTCGCGATCAGGTAGGTCGCATAAACGAGGAACAGTTGATCTACATGCTCGCTGCTCATCGTCACCATCCCCGCTGCTCCGTGCTCACCGTTTCCTACTGCGTGATCAGATCGCCACGGTAGACGATATGGACTTTGTTTCCGTCGAGATCGCGCAGATAGGCACCAAAATAGCCGTCGCCGTAGTGAGGCCGTGGGCCCGGCGCTCCTTCATTCTTGCCTCCCACGGCCAACCCGGCTGCATGGGCGTCTGAGACCGCCTCTTCCGAAGGGGCCAGAAAGGCGACCATGCTGCCGTTTCCGGGCGTTGCCGACCCGCCGTCGAAGGGCACGTAAGCATAAAAGCGCGGCAGTGCATTGTCCCGGCAGACCCAGCACAAGGACGGCGGGCCACCGTCCGCAAGGACTGCCCGTTGCCGGAGTCCAAGGGGCTGGAGTACCGCATCGTAAAAACGAGATGCGAACTGAAGATCACTCACACCGACGGTAACGTGGCTGAACATGACGTCCCTTTTCTGACACTGCGGCGCTGCCGGTCTTACACATCATCGTAGCCCGCAAAGCCGCGGTTCAATATAAAACGTCCAATTCATGCACTGAGGATGCCGACGAGTTTCATGTCGCTCGTACTCATGTCGTCAGATGGCGGAACGCCGCGATCACCTGTTCATAGACGCCGCGCTTGAACGGCACGATCAGGTCGAGCAATTCGTCCATCGGCTTCCACGCCCATTCATCGAACTCCGCGCTGTGCCCGCCCGGCGGCGGGTTGATGGCGATCTCGCTATCGTCGCCGTCGAAGCGGAAGGCGAACCAGCGCTGGGTCTGGCCCCGATAGCGACCCTTGAGGGCGATGCCGACAAGCTCGGGCGGCAGGTCATAGTCGATCCAGTCCCGCGCCTCGCCGAGCAATGAGACGGAGCGCATGCCGGTTTCCTCGTAGAGTTCGCGGCGCGCCGCCTCCAGCGGGTCCTCGCCCTTGTCGATGCCGCCTTGCGGCATCTGCCAAAGCTGCGTCGCCCCGGTCATCTCGCCCTTGTCCACCATCATCCGGCGGCCGGACCAGACCAGTCCGTCGCGGTTGAGCACCATGACGCCGACGCAAGGGCGATAGGGAAGATTGTCGAATGCGATCGGTTTCATGCTGTGCCGTCCCGAGTGTCTGGGGCGCTGATCTCCCCGTCAGTGGGTGGTGTTATCGCGCGCTCGGCGACGAGGGCAAGGGCATCGATGGAGCGCGGCGGTCAGCGGCGCTCCGTATCCTCGGCCAACGCGGAGACCGGCACGATCTCGATGCCGCGTCCGCTCGCCTCGGCAATCCATTCGGCAATGACCGCGACCGAGACGTCGAAGGCCGATGCGACGCCGATCGCCGCGCCTTCGGCGCGGGCGATGCGCTCGAGCGTATCCAACTGACGGCGGATGTCGGCCGCATCCTGAGTCTCGTCGATCATCACGTTGGAGGCAGCGACCGGGACGTTCTGAAGCGTCGCCGTGTCCTTGGCGAGCGACCGCAGCGAGCTGGAATCGTCGAGATACATCAGGCCGCGACGACCGAGTTCGGCGATCAGCGGCTCCATCGCCGAGGGATCGCCGGTGAACCGGCCGCCCATGTAGTTCATGATGCCGACATAGTTGGTGATCCGGCCAAGCGAGGCGTACAGCGCATCAAAGCGGCCGGCCGCCGCGTCGGCGACCGTCACGGTATTCTTGCCGGGATCGATCTGCGGATAGCCGATCGGCTCGAGCGGCACCTGCAGCAAGAGCTCGTGCCCTCCCCGCCGCGCGTCCTGCATCCAGCGGTCGAGACTGTTGCCCGCCGGCGCGAAGCCGAGCGTCACCGAGCCCGGCAAGGCGTTCAGGGCGTTCAACGTCCCGGTCTGGCTGATGCCGAGACCACCAACGACAATGGCGATGCGGGCGCCCAGTGTGCCGCTCGAGGATCCGGCATAGACGTCGAACGGCCGCCTGCCATCCGCCCCGCGCGTCGGCAGCGGGCCGTAGCCGCTTTCCTCGATGAGATCCGGGTCGGGCAGATGCGCGTCCGAGGCGCGTTGGCGATAGGTGACGGGATCCTCGATGCGGAAGCCGATCCCGCCGCCTTCATGCAGCGCCGGGTCGTCGGGACCGGAGTAGACGATCGGCAGCGGCGCCTTCGCCACCCGCGAGGGCTTCGCGACGGTTACCGTCGTGGCAGCGATCTGATCGGCGGCAATCGTCGCGGCCGTTTCTTCGGCGAAATAGTCCGTGACCCGACGTTCCGGCTGCCCGAGGAGTGCGGTCGTGAGCGAGCCGGCGACGACGAGCGCCGCCAAGGTCAGACCGCCCAGCGTCGACGCCGACGGGCGACGGCGGGCGTTGCCGCCGTCGAGATCGAGACCCAGGGGCTCATAGAGTTCGCCGTGCATTCTTCCCGTCTATCCGGCGAAGCTGGATCGTGGCTCGCGAGCGAGGGACAGGCGACGGCGGTCTCGCTCACGAAAAAGGCCCGGCCATCCGAAGATGACCGGGCCTTGGTGGTTCATCGCCAGCTATAGGCCGGCCGCGCGAAGGGATCAGTTGGCGGCGTTGGCTTCCTGCTTCGGCGGGAACATGGCGTTGGTCTTGACGCCGTTCAGGAGGTCGATCGCGTACTGCATCTGCAGATCGTCCTTCTTCTCCGGCGGCACATAGTCGAGCGAGCCGGAGCCCTGGTCGTCTTCCTCGTTGCCGGTGATGTGACCGCGCAGCGAGGATTCGCCACGGGAGATATCCTCCTGCGGATCGAGGCCCATCTGCTCGCGGATTTCCTGCGGCAGCGGCTGCTCGACGCCGATGTCCGGATCGATGCCGCGGCCCTGAATGGAGCGGCCGGAGGGCGTGTAGTAGAGCGCCGTCGTCAGGCGCAGCGCGCCGTTGGCGCCGAGCGGGATGATCGTCTGCACCGAGCCCTTGCCGAAGGAACGCGATCCGACGACGGTCGCGCGGCGCTGATCCTGCAACGCGCCGGCGACGATCTCGGACGCCGAGGCCGAGCCGCCATTGACGAGGACGACGAGCGGCTTGCCGTCGATCTCGTCGCCGGTCCGGGCATTGTAGCGCCGGGTTTCGTCGGAGTTGCGACCACGGGTAGAGACGATCTCGCCATTGTCGAGGAAGGCGTCGGACACCGACACCGCCTCGTCGAGAAGTCCGCCCGGGTTGCGGCGAAGGTCGAGGATGTAGCCCTTGAGCTTGTCCTCACCGACCTGTTCCTTGATGTCGGCGACCGCCGCTTCCAGGCCGATCGTGGTCTGCTCGTTGAACTTCAACAGCTTGATGTAGCCGATATCTCCCTCGACCGAATGACGAACCGAGGGCACCTTGATCTCGTCGCGCGTCACCGTCAGCCGCACCGGCTTGGTCGCGCCCTCGCGGATGATCGTCAGGCTGACGCTGGTGCCGATATCGCCCTTCATCTTCTCGACGGCCTCGCCGAGGGTCAGGCCGCGAACCTGCTCGCCATCGATCTCGGCGATCAGATCGCCGGCCATGACGCCGGCCTTGTCGGCCGGCGTGCCCTCGAAGGGCGAAACCACCTTGACGAGTTCGTCCTCCATGGTGACCTCGATGCCGAGACCGCCGAACTGGCCGCGGGTCTCGGTCCGCATGTCCGCCGCTTCCTTGGCGTTCATGTAGCTCGAATGCGGATCGAGCGACGTCAGCATGCCGTTGATGGCCGTCTCGATCAGCTTCTGGTCGTCGGGCTCGTCGACATATTGCGCACGAACGCGCTCGAACACGTCGCCGAAGATCGCAAGCTGGCGATAGGTATCGGAGCCCGCCGCGTTGGCGGTGCCGGCGTTCTGACTGACGACGGTCATCGCCGTCGCCCCCATCAGCGCCCCGGCGAAGAGTATCGAGAGCTTACGAATCATTCGTCGTCCTTCCAGAGGGTTCGTCCATCCACCAGGCAGACGGATCGACCGGTTTTCCGTCCTTGCGGAATTCGACATAAAGCGCGGGACGGGTCGCACCGAATTCCGCCACCGCGATGCTGGCAACACGTCTTGCGCCCATGACCGCGACGGGCTCGCCCGCCGAAACGAATTGGCCGGTCTCGACGTCGATCCGCTCCATACCGGCGAGCACGACATGATAGCCGTCGCCGGCGTCCAGGATCAAGAGCTGACCATAGGACCGGAACGGCCCGGAATACAAAACCCGACCGTCCGCAGGCGCCGTGACGGCGTCACCTGGCCGCGCCGCGAAGGATGCTCCCGTCGTCTCCCGCCCAATATCGTCTTTCCCGCCGAATCCGATCAGCTGCATGCCAGCCACCGGCTTCGACAAACGGCCTTTCATTGTCGAAAATGCGGCGGCCGGTTCGAGCCGCGCCGCCTCACGACGAAGTGAGGCAATATCGTATTCGGGCGTTGCGTCGGCGGACGGCGCGTCGGCTGGTTGCAACGCGGCGATTTCGACCGCCGCCTCGGCTGCCGGTTCGCTCTCAACCGCCTCATCATCTGGCGCGGCTGTCTCGGCCGCCAGTGGCGCGGCCGTGGCGACGACCGTCTCCGGCACATCCTCGATCGCGGCCTCCCGCGTCCGCGCCGCTTCGGCGTCGCGGGCCTCGGCCAGCCGCGTTGCCTCAGCCACGCGCTGCGCGATGACGCGCGCCTCGCGCGCCAGGCGCTCCGCTTCCATGCGCCGGGCCTCCGCCAAGCGCCGGGTTTCCGCCGCCTTCGCCTTTTCCTCGGTCAGGCGACGCATCTCCGCGAGGCGCGCCGCATCCTCGGCGGCCCTGGCGCTGTCGACCTCGTTCTGCAACGAGGCGATCAGGTCTTTCAGGTCCGTCGCCTTTCCGGCGAGGTCGGCCGCCCGCGCGGCTTCGCTTGTTCGCCGCTCGCGATTGGTCGCTTCGAGCTTTTCCTTCTCGGCGAACAGCCGCGCAAGGCGCGCTTCCTCCTCGCGGTGCCGGGCGACCTGGCCGGCAAAGCGCCGCGTCTCGGAGGCGATGGCGAGACGAACCGTTCCCAGACGTTCCAGATCGGCGACAAGCCGGTCGGTTTCCGCGCGAATGGCGGGAACGACGGCACCGAGAAGAATGGCGCTGCGGACCGAACCCAGCGCGTCACGCGGCTTGACCAGCAGCGCCGGCGGCGGCTTGCGGCCCATGCGCTGCAGCGCCCCGAGCACTTCGGCGAGGACGCCGCGGCGCTCGTTGAGCGAGGCCTTGATCAGCCCCTCCTCGCTCGCCAGTTCGTCGACCCGCCCCTCGGTCGCCGCCAATTCCTCGCTGACCGCCTTCTGGGCGGCGGCGGCGTCGATCATCGCCTGGCGAATCCGGTCCCGGTCCTTCGCCAGCGCGTCGATCTCTTCGTCGAGCGAACTGATCGTCTCCCGCGACAACGCGATGGTGTTGGCAACGGCCACCAGATCGGCGGCGGTCTGGCGGCGCTGTTTTTCCAGGATGGCCGAGCGGTCGGTCTGGATCGAGGCGACCTGCATCGAATCGATGGCGGACTCGACGGGTCTGGCCTCGGTGCGAACAGCATCCGGCTGCGCGCCGGACGGAAACGGCAGGAGAACGGCACAGGCCATCGCCGCGGCGCTGATTCGCACGCCTCGCAACCCCCGTCCAGCCTTGCCTGTCCGCCTTTCGACCAAGACCGTTTGTCCTCCGCGATCCAACCGTGAGGATAGACGAGTCGCGCCATCTCGCATACCGACCGCCATCCTAGAATTAGCGACTTAACAATCGATCAACCATCGCCGGCGCGCGGCGGGCTTTTCGCAAAAGTCCACCGGGCACGCGACAGCGCCTCCGCGCCCGCTCGGGCCGAAGTGTTGGCTTTGGGTTGCCGCTTTCTACAAGCGGCGGAACGCCGGAGGCGAACCCTCCGAACTATTGTGTGTAACGGTCCGCCTCCGGCGTTCCGCGCGATGGGTGCCGAGGACACGCACGGGCTCTCGGTTCCCGTGCGCCGCCGAACCATTCACCCGCCAGCCCAAGTTTTCGGCCAGGACCGGACGGGCTGTGGGATGCCGCCGGGAGGAGCACGACCTCCAGGCCAGCGGCATGCCGCCTTCCCCGCAGAACGGAAGGCAGGCGCGGCCGTCACAAGGCCCGGTTCCCGCCGCTCCGGAAGCGGCCGAAACCGGCACCGCCCGCCAGGGATCAATCCCCTTTGGCCCAACGAACGATCCCGGCGATCGTCCGCGCCCGTTCCTTCGACTGGCTCAGGATGGGCCGGCGGTGAAGTGATTGTGCGGGAGAGGGAGAGGGGTGGGGATAAGTTTTTTCGGGACGGTGGGTTTTTGTTAGGACGCGGCGCCCCTCTCGCCCCCTTGTGGGCGAGAAAGCCTTTTCGTGGAATTGTGCCGAGCGCAGCGAGGTACAAACCACAGAAAAGGCAAGAGCGGGGTGTCACCAGATCAACCGCCCCTCCGGTGCCGAACAAAACCGCGCAACCCCTCTCTTGCGATTTCTATCGTTTAGCTCCTTCGTCACTAAGCCGATGAAATCGCTTTCTCCCCCACAAGTGGGGAGAGGGCGTCTGTCCTGATGCTCCCCTGCCCTTCGGTATGTACGATCATAATGGCCGACGCCTTCGCGCCTCAGTCAGAACGACAGCCGCGACCGCATCGATATCGTCCAGCACCGCCTCGTTGGCGAAGCGCAAGGTGAGAAAACCCGCCTCGGCGAACGCCGCATCGCGGGCGGCATCGCTCCGGTTTTCGCCATGCTGCCAGCCGTCCAGTTCAACGATCAGCCGCTCCTCGAAACAGACGAAATCAGCGATGAAGCCGAGCAGCGGTTCCTGCCGGCGAAATTTCAGCCCGTCGAGGCGCTCGGCCCGCACCGCTTGCCAGAACCATCGCTCGGCCGGCGTCGGGTCGCGCCGCATGTCCTTGGCGAAACCTCGGTGTTTTGGCGATGTCGGGCGATGGGACGGCATCGGCAGCGATCGGTTGTGGCGATGGCCAAGCCTGCCATGCCGGGGCGGCATTGGCCATCATGCGAGAGCGGCATGTTCGAGTCGCCCTCTCCCTCCTTGGGGAGGAGAGGAAGGCCGCCCGCCCTCACACCCCTTCCACAAACCCCTCCAGCACGCGCTTCTGGCCGGCCTTGTCGAAGTCGACGGTGAGCTTGTTGCCCTCGACCGAGGCGACGGTGCCGTTGCCGAATTTCTGGTGGAAGACCCGGTCGCCGCTGGCAAAGCGGCTGTCCTCGGCGATGACGGATTTCGCCACCAGCTCGCCCTCGATCTCGCGCGGGCCGCCCTTTTTGGCCGAGGCGTAGAGGCCGAACCCCTGTTTCGGCGGCTGGTTGTGCCCCCTGCCCGCGTGGGCGCCGGCGCGCGCATTCGACCCGGCGCCGCCGCCATAGTCGATCTGCCGCGCGCGGCCGCCGGACCAGCCGTCGCCGCCCGAACTGGCTTTGCCCCCGGCAAAGCCAGTTCGGGCGGCCTGGGCCCGTCGCCAGCCCGGCGTCTGATAGGCGTTTTCCTGAAACGCGGCGGCGCCATCCCAGCGCGAGGCGCCGTAGCCTCCGTATTGGCTGGTGTTGGCTTCCATCACCTCGACATGCGCCTCAGGCAGCTCGTCGAGAAAGCGCGAGGGGATGGTCGATTGCCACAGGCCGTGAATGCGGCGATTGGAGACGAACCAGATCTTGGCCCGGCGCTTGGCGCGGGTGATGCCGACATAGGCGAGCCGGCGCTCTTCCTCCAGGCCCGAGCGGCCGCCCTCGTCGAGGGCGCGCTGATGGGGAAACAGCCCCTCCTCCCATCCGGGCAGGAACACGGTCTCGAATTCCAACCCTTTGGCCGCGTGCAGCGTCATGATCGAGACGGCGTCGAGATCGGCGTTCTGCTCGGTGTCCATGACCAGCGCGACATGTTCGAGGAAGGAGGCAAGCCCCTCGTACTCCTCCATGGAGCGGATCAGCTCCTTCAGGTTTTCCAGCCGGCCCGGCGCCTCGGCCGAGCGGTCGCCCTGCCACATCGCCGTGTAACCGGATTCCTCCAGGATCTGCTCGGCCAGCTCGGTGTGCTTGGTGGAATCCAGCAACTCGGCCCAGCGGACAAGGTCGGTGACGACGCGGCGCAACGCGTTGCGCGGCTTCGGCTTCAGCTCCTCGGTCTCGACCATTTCGCCGGCGGCCGCGATCAGCGGGATTTCGCGGGAGCGGGCGTAGTCGTGCAGCAGGCGAATGGTGGCGTCGCCGAGGCCGCGCTTCGGCGTGTTGACGATGCGCTCGAAGGCCAGATCGTCGGCGGGTTGGACGACGCAGCGGAAATAGGCCAGCGCATCGCGCACCTCCATGCGCTCGTAAAAGCGCGGGCCGCCGATGACCCTATAGTTGAGGCCCATGGTGACGAAGCGGTCCTCGAAGGTGCGCATCTGGAAGGAGGCGCGGACCAGGATCGCCATGTCGTTGAGGTCGTGATTGTCGCGGCGCTGCAAATCCTCGATCGACTCGCCGATGGCGCGCGCCTCCTCCTCCGAATCCCAGCCGGCATTGACCTCGACCTTCTGGTGCTCGGGGTCGGAAAAGTCGGTGAACAGCGTCTTGCCGAGCCGGTCCTCATTGTGAGCGATGAGATGGGAGGCGGCGCCGAGGATGTGGGCCGTGGAGCGGTAGTTGCGTTCCAGCCGGATGACGGTGGCGCCGGGAAAGTCCTTGTCGAACCTGAGGATGTTGTCGACCTCGGCGCCGCGCCAGCCATAGATCGACTGGTCGTCGTCGCCGACGCAGCAGATGTTGATCTGCTGCTTCTGGTTTTCGCTCACGGCCGAGCGCTCGCTTCGCTCGCTGGCCTGCGCAGGCGCGGCCTGACCGGCCGACGGGCGGTCGCCCTCGCGGCCTTCGGCCGGGGCGCGTGTCGCTTCGATCGCGGTTGAGTCCCGCCGCGTCGGTCGCTGGGCCAGAAGCCGCAGCCAGAGATATTGCGCGACATTGGTGTCCTGATACTCGTCGACCAGGATGTAGCGGAAGCGCTTGTGATATTCGGCTAGGACGTCCGGGTGAGCGCGGAAGATCGCGATCGGATGCAGCAAGAGATCGCCGAAATCGCAGGCGTTGAGCGATTTCAGCCGCGCCTGATAGGCGGCGTAGAGCTCGCGGCCCTTGCCATTGGCGAAGGCGCGGGCGTCGCCCTCGGGAATGTCCTTCGGGGTCAGGCCCTTGTTCTTCCATGAATCGAGCATCTGCGCGAAGCCGCGCGCCGGCCAGCGCTTGTCGTCGAGGTTTTCCGCCTGGATCAGCTGCTTGATCAGCCGGATCTGGTCGTCGGTATCGAGGATGGTGAAGTTGGATTTCAGCCCGACCAGTTCGGCATGGCGGCGCAGGATCTTGACGCCGATCGAGTGGAAGGTGCCGAGCCAGGGCATGCCCTCGACCTGTTCGCCGACCAAAAGGCCGACGCGGTTCTTCATCTCGCGCGCCGCCTTGTTGGTGAAGGTGACGGCGAGAATCTGCGACGGATAGGCGCGGCCAGTGGCAAGGATATGGGCGATGCGCGTCGTCAGTACCCGCGTCTTGCCGGTGCCGGCGCCGGCCAGAACCAGAACGGGACCCTCGGTGGTTTCGACGGCGGCGCGCTGCTCGGCGTTGAGGCCCGCGAGATAGTCGGGCGCGCGCGAGCCACGGGCGGCCATGGCGCGGGCCGCGATGGAGCCGGCCCGGGGAGCGGCGGGGCCGGAAGGATCATGGGAATCGGTCATCGCGCGCAATGTAATGGTTCGGACGCGGAACACTAGGGGAACGAGATCGCCTTGCGAGCAGAGGCGACCGCGTTAGTATTCTTAATGATGGAGCATGGGAGCAACCGCAATGACCGACGAAACACCCCGGACCCCGAAGATCACCCAGGCGATGATCGCCGCCTATGACGAATACACCCATCTGACACTGGACCGGCGTGGCTTCATGGCCAAGCTGACAGCTCTTGCCGGCTCGGCGACGGCCGCCGCCGCGATCGCGCCGCTGATCGGCGCGTCCAAGGCGAGCGCCCAGATCGTCGACCCGCAGGACGAGCGGGTGACGACAGTGTGGGCGCAATTTCCGACCGCCGGCGCCGAGATGAAGGCCTATGTCGCCAAGCCGACCGACGCAGAGGGGACGCTCCCCGGGGTCCTCGTCATCCACGAAAACCGCGGTCTCAACGCTCATATCCAGGACGTCGCGCGACGGTTGGCTCTGGAGGGCTTCGTCGCGGTCGCGCCGGACTTTCTGTCGGCCGATGGCGGCACGCCACCGGACGAGGACAAGGCACGCGAGATGATCGGCGCGCTCGACGGCGCCAAGACCGTGGAGCGCGCCATCGCGGCGCGCGAATGGGCGGCGAGCGAGACCGGCACCACCGGCCAAGTCGGGGCGGTCGGCTTTTGCTGGGGCGGCGGGCTGGTCAACAGCCTGGCGGTCGCCGATCCGGAACTTAGCGCCGGCGTCGCCTATTACGGCCGCCAGCCGGACGCGGCCGATGTCGCAAAGATCAAGGCACCGATGCTCCTGCACTATGCGGGGCTCGACGAGCGCATCAATGCCGGCATTGACGCCTACAAGGCGGCGCTGGAGGCGGCCGGAGTCGAGCATGAGATCGTCGTCCATGAGGGCGTCAACCACGCCTTCAACAACGACACCTCGGCGGCCCGCTACGACAAGGCTGCGGCGGACAGCGCCTGGGAGCAGACGGTCGCGTTCTTGAAGGAGCGGCTCGGCGGTTGATCCCGCCGCGTTCCGGCTACCGCACGATCGCCAACGCTAGATGGACGCGTGCTGACCGCGCGCGCCCTCCCCAAGCGTCCGAATTTGCCGGAGACCATGCAAGGTCCAAGATCCGGTCAAAGTTTTATTACCGTGTACATCGGATATTTACTGTCGTTCCTCGGCATTTATTAATCTGCATGCCGTTTAGTCATCACATCGAATTCGTCGCTTGGCCAAACCTTGCCGCGACGCGTGGATGAGGATGGCGATGAAGACCCCGGACTATCACGATGGCGGCCCTGTGGAGGTCGTCGCCTTCCGTGTCAACGAGCAAGAATTCTGCGTCCGGACGATTTCGGTCCGCGAAATCCGAGGGTGGTCGCAATCGACCCCCTTGCCCAATTCCTCGCCCGACATCCTGGGCATGATCAATCTGCGCGGGACGGTCATTCCCGTGGTCAGCATGGCGCAGAAGCTCGGCATGACCGCCGCGCCGCCGAATCCTCGCAGCGCCATTGTCGTCGTCGAGGTTCAAGACACGATTCTGGGCCTGCTCGTGGACGGTCTCTCCGACCTTCTGACCTTTGACGGCTCCACCATCCAGCCGGTTCCAGAAATGACCGGCGGCTACGACAAGAGCTATACCGAAGGCATCATCGCGCACGCCGACGGCATGATCTGCTTCCTCAACCTCGACCACATGTTTCCCGACGTCGCCAAATTGGCTGCCGCGGCGTAATGCCGCAAGGGGAGACGGAGACCGCCGCGCACCAACGGCGGGACTTCCGTATTCGCCCTCTTCCCTCGCTCAAGGTACCAACGCCGCGATCAAGTGGCGGGCGCGAATTCCGGGTATGTCAGAGCTCGTTACGCGAAACGCGACAAAGGCATTTCAGGTTTGCCGTCGGGCCCATTGGGTTGTGCGCCGGCAATAACAATTATCATCCGTACTCTTTTTACATCGCACCTTCCTCACCGAGGCGTGACGCAAATACTTACGAATGAAATCAGTTGTTAACAGATAGCCGTCTAACAACCCCATTAAGCTGGCTTGCCGGATGCCACTCCGTATGCCTGAGCGTCGCGAAAGCGTGCCCGGCCGTCCGACGAGCGCCGCGCCTTCATATTGGCGCGAGTTTCAATCGAAGCCGACCAAAAAAAGGCGGCCGTAAAAGGAAGAGGATAGAGTCATGGGTATTCTACCGGCAGGTTTCGGGAATGGCGATTCAAAGGCCATTCTCGCGGCGCTCAGCAAGTCTCTGGCAACGATCGAGTTCAAGCCGGATGGCACGATCATCACTGCGAACGAGAATTTTTGCAGCGCGATCGGCTACGACGTCAGCGAGATCGCCGGACGGCATCATTCAATGTTCGTCGAACCGGGCTACGCCCAGAGCGCTGAATACAAGGAGTTCTGGGCCAAGCTCGGACGCGGCGAATTCGATGCGCGCGAATACAAGCGCTTCGGCAAGGGCGGCAAGGAAATCTGGATCCAGGCCACCTATAATCCGATCCTCGGTGCCGGCGGGAAGGTTCAAAAAGTCCTCAAGATCGCGACGGACATTACGGCCGCCAAGCTGGTCTCAGCGGAGAATACCGGCAAGCTCGATGCCATCGGTCGGGCGCAGGCGGTGATCGAGTTCACCGTCGACGGCAAGATCCTCACCGCGAACGACAATTTCCTGAACGCGATGGGCTATGAGCTAGACGAGGTCGCCGGACGGCACCACTCGATGTTCGTCGAACCGGCCTATGCACGGTCGCCCGAATATCGTGATTTCTGGACGCGGCTCGGCAACGGCGAGTTTGTGTCCGAGGAATTCAAGCGGATCGGCAAGGGCGGCAAGGAAATCTGGATCCAGGCGTCCTACAATCCGATCTTCGACATGAGCGGCAAGGTGATGAAGGTGGTCAAATTCGCGACCGACATCACCGGACGCGTCGAAGCCGTCAACGAACTCGCCCACGGACTCGGCCGGATGGCCGATGGCGACGTGCGTCAGCGCATCACTCAGCCTTTCATTCCGGCACTCGACAAGTTGCGCGAAGACTTCAACGCGTCCGTAACCACATTGGAGGCGGCCCTGCAGAAGGTCGGCGACAATGCGTCCGCCATTCATAGCGCCAGCGCCGAAATCCAGACAGCGTCCGACGATCTGGCGAAGCGCACGGAACAGCAAGCTGCGTCCGTAGAGGAAACCGCCGCGGCGATCGAAGAGATGACGGCGACCGTGAAGAGTTCGACCGAGCGCGCCGAAGGGGCCGGGCAACTGGTCACCCAGACCAGGGCGGGAGCGGAGAAGTCCGGCGAGGTCGTGCGGCGTGCCGTCGCCGCGATGGGCGAAATCGAGGCCTCGTCCGGCCAGATCGTCAATATCATCGGGGTCATCGACGAGATCGCCTTCCAGACCAATCTCCTGGCTCTCAACGCCGGGGTCGAGGCGGCGCGCGCCGGCGAAGCCGGCCGGGGCTTCGCGGTCGTCGCCCAGGAAGTGCGCGAACTCGCCCAACGCTCGGCGAAAGCGGCGAAGGAGATCAAGAGTCTGATCAACACCTCGGGCGAGAACGTCAAGCTGGGTGTAGGGCTGGTCGGCGAGACGGGTGCCGCGCTCGAGACCATCGTCAGCGAGGTGAAGGAGATCGACCAGCACGTCACGGCGATCGTCGAGGCCGCGCGCGAACAAATGGTCGGGCTTCAGGAGATCAACAAGGCCGTCGCTTCGATCGACCAGGGCACGCAGCAAAACGCCAGCATGGTGGAGGAGTCCTCCGCGGCCTGTCACGGTCTCAGCCAGCAAGCCGCGGCCTTGACCGAACTGTTGGGCCATTTCGACCTCAGCGACGAACGGCAGGGAGCGCAGCCCGCCGGCCGAAAAGTCACGAGGATGCCGGATTCTCCAGCCCGGCAGCTCGTCGGGAAAGTCTCCCGCGCCTTCGCGACCAATGGCAACGCGGCAGTCGACGCCAACAAGTGGGAGGAATTTTGATGGCTCCCGACATCGGAGAGGACGGCGGACCGCTCGAAATCGTCGCCTTCCGCATCAATGAGCAGGAGTTTTGCGTCCGGACCATCTCGGTCCGCGAAATCCGAGGGTGGTCGCAATCGACTCCCTTGCCGAACTCCCCGCCGGACATCCTGGGCTTGATCAACCTGCGCGGCACCATCATTCCAGTGGTCAGCATGGCCCGCAAGCTCGGAATGACCGCCACGGACCCCAATCCGCGCAGCGCCATAGTGGTGGTCGAGGTTCACGGCAAGACGCTCGGCCTTTTGGTCGACCGCCTGTCCGACATCATGACCGTCGATCATTCCAGCATCCAGCCGGTCCCCGAAATGAGCGGAGCTTACGAGAAGAGCTACGCCCAGGGGATCATCGCGCACTCGGACGGCATGATCTGCTTCCTCAACCTCGAACAGATGTTTCCGCAGGCCGTCGCGCTCGCGGAAGCGGCGTAACGCGAAACAATCCAGGAGGCCGGGCGCACACCCATGCGGCCGGCCTTTCGCCGAACACTTATCTCCTGTGCCAGCACGGCGATCAGCGGTTGCCGGAATCCAGCAGCGTATCCAGGATCGGGCACTCGGGCACATTGCCGCCCTCGCATTCCGCCGAGACCGCCACGAGCGTCCGCTCCAGGCGCTCAAGGTCGGCGATCTTGGCGCGGATGCCGTCGATATGGCGGCGGGTCAGCGCCAGAACCTCGCCGCACGTCGTGTCGCGGGCATCGGTGAGACCGAGCAATCCCCGCAATTCCTCGATCGAGAAGCCGAGTTCGCGGCCGCGCAGGATGAAGCCGAGCCGCGCCTGATCATCCGGCGCATAGAGCCGGTGACCGCCCTCTGAGCGGTCCGGAACGCCGAGCAACCCGATTTTCTCGTAGTAACGGATCGTCTCGCTGTTGCAGCTCATGCGCCTGGCCAGTTCGCCGCGCTTGAGGACCGCTCTCGCAGCTGTGATCGCCATAGCGGAAAAAACCTCTTGAACCTGTAGTCGCTACAGACCGTAGATGATGCTCGACGCGAAAGCGAGGGCCAATCAATATGAGCGACACAGCAGCCGAGATCGGACGAAAAGACGCACGACCGGCTGCCCCGGAGCGGCGCGAGGCGTGGTTCGCGGGCGGCGGTGTCGTCGGCGCGGTGCTGGCCTCGTCCTGCTGCATCGCGCCGCTGGTTCTGGTCACGCTGGGGATCAGCGGAGCCTGGATCGGCAATCTGACGGCGCTGACCCCCTACCAGCCGTATTTCGTCGCCCTGACGCTGGTGTTTCTCGGGCTCGGGTTCTGGCAGGTCTATTTCCGGCCGAAAGCGGCCTGCGCGGTCGGCGCCGCCTGCGCCCGCCCCATTGCCTCGCTGATCACGCAAAGCGCCCTTTGGATCGCCACCGTCCTGGTCATCCTGTCGATGACCAACGCCTGGTGGGCGCCGTTATTCTATTAGGAGACCACGCATGAAACGCCTGTCGAACCTTTCCCTGGCCGCCGCGATGCTGAGCGTCGCTGGACTCGGCGCGGCTCTGCTTGCCCCGACGGCGATCGCGCAAACGCGGACCGAAGCCGCTCCGGCGCTTCAGACCCAAACCTTCACGATCGAGAACATGACCTGCCCGACCTGTCCGATCACCGTCAAACTGGCGATGAGCGGGCTCGACGGCGTGACTTCGGTCGCGGTCGATCTTAACGCCCAGACGGCGACGGTGGTGTTCGATCCGGCGATGGTCACGGAGGGCGACCTCGCCGAAGCCTCGACCAACGCCGGCTACCCGGCCAAAATCACCGGAAGCTGATCCGTTATGAAAGACAGGACGCTTCTCAAGACCGGCATTGTCGGCTCGGTGATCGCGGCGATCTGCTGCTTCACTCCGGCGCTGGTGATCCTCTTCGCCTTCGCCGGGGTCTCCGCCTGGCTGGCCTTCGCCGACTATGTGCTGTTTCCGCTGCTGTTCCTGTTTGTCGGCATCACCGCCTACGCCCTCCTGCTACGCCACCGCCACAAGAAAGCCGCCTGCTGATGGAACCTCGCTCCACCCTCACCTGCCCGCAATGCGGACACCAGGAAACCGAAACCATGCCGACCGACGCCTGCCAGTTCTTTTATGACTGCAAGGGCTGTGGCGCGCTGCTCAGGCCGAATACCGGGGACTGCTGCGTCTATTGCTCCTTCGGCAGCGTGCCCTGTCCGCCGATCCAGGAAGCGCGGGCGAGCGGCGAAACCGCCGCCTGCTGCGCGAGCTAGAGTTAGCCCATGACCCAGAATTTCGACCTCATCGTGCTCGGCGTCGGCATGGCCGCCGTCAGCGCCGCCAACAAATGCGCCGCCGCCGGCTGGTCGGTCGCCGTCGTCGACGAACTGCCCTATGGCGGCACCTGCGCACTGCGCGGCTGCGACCCGAAGAAGATGCTGCGCCGGGGCGCCGAGATCATCGACGCGGCGCGACTGATGCGCGGCAAGGGCGTCGAAGCCGGCGATCTTAAGATCGACTGGGCCGATCTGATGGCGTTCAAGCGCAGCTTCACCGACGCGATGCCGGACAAGATCGAGGGCGGTCTCGACAAGAACGGCGTCAGCACGTTTCACGGCCCGGCGCGCTTCCTGAACGACAACACGATAGAGATTGGGGGCGAAATCGGTGGCGAGACCCGGCTGCAGGGCCGCCACATCCTGATCGCCACCGGCGCCGAGCCCCGGCCGCTGGAATTTCCGGGCGCCGAACACGTCATCGACAGCACGGCGTTTCTGGAGCTGGAAACGCTGCCGCGCCGCATCGTCTTCGTCGGCGGCGGCTACATCTCCTTCGAGTTCGCCCATATCGCGGCGCGGGCGGGCAGCGCGGTCCAGATCGTCCAGCGGGGCGAACGGCCGCTGAAGGGTTTTGACCCCGACCTCGTCGACAGGCTGGTCGCGCGCGGCCGTGAGGCGGGCGTCGCCGTCACCACCCGCACGGACCTCACATCGGTGGAACGGAGCGGCGACGGCTACACCGTCCATGCCGAGACCGACGGCAAGCCCACGACATTCGCCGCCGATCTCGTCGTCCACGGCGCCGGCCGCGTGGCGGCGATCGACCGGCTCGACCTTAAGGCGGCGGGGGTCGAGGCCGGCAAGGGCGGCATCCGCGTCGACCGTCATCTCAAGAGCGTTTCCAACCCGGCGGTCTTTGCCGCGGGCGATGCCGCCGACACGGACGGACCGCCGCTGACGCCGGTGGCGGTTGCCGAGGGCAAGGTCGCCGCCTCGAACATGCTGAAGGGCGATCACGCCACCGTCGACTATCGCGGCGTGCCGAGCGTCGTCTTCACGATTCCCGAGCTCGCCCGCGTCGGCATGCTGGAATCCGAGGCACGGGAGCAAGGCCGCAATGTCCGCGTGGCCTTCAACGACACCAGCGGCTGGTACTCCAATCTGCGGGTCGGCGAGACCCATGCCGCCACCAAGATCCTGATCGACGCCGACAGCGACGAGATTCTCGGCGCGCATCTGCTCGGGCCGGAATATGCCGAGATCGTCAATTTCTGCGGCCTCGCCATGCGGCTGGGACTGAAAACCCGCGACCTCAAATCGATGATCGCCGCCTACCCGTCCGTCGGCTCAGACCTCGGCTCGATGCTGTAGCGCGCCTCCCGGCGCGCGCCTATCCACGCGGGGCGAAATAGCGGGTGGCGCCGTCCTCGCCGGTGCCGGTGCGGGCAAGGCCGAGTTCGGCGAGATTGCGCAGCACCTCCTCGACATTCGCCAGCTTCCTTTTCGTCGCCTTGCCGGCAAAGGCAGCGGCGAGCTGATTGGGCAGGACCGGCTCGGGGGCGCGCGCCAGCGCGTCGCGCACGAGGCGGATCTGCTCGAAGGCGTCGGCTGGTAGCGCCGGCGGTTTGACGCCGGCCGCCACCACCGCGATTTCGGCCTCGATCTGCGTCGCGGCGGCCGGCTCGGCCACCTTGTGACCGAGTTTGGGGATCTGGTAGTCCGGCCGCAGCCAGCGGACATAGCCGCGCTTTTCCTCGGCCTGGCGCTCCAGGTTGAGCGCGACGAGACGGCTCAACAGCTCCTCCTCGGCGGCCTCCTGGTCCTCGCTCTTGAATGGCGAGGGCATCGTGGCGCCGGGCCGGCCGACGAGGCGGGTAGCCAGATCGTCCCAGCCATAGGCGGCGAAGACGGCGCGGTCGATGTCGTCGTGAATTTCCTTCAGGACGGCGATCAGCCCGGCATCGTAGATGGCGCGTTCCGCCTCGCTCAGCGGCGGAACGGCGGCGGGCTCGGCGGTTGCGCCCGGTCCTTCTCCCCGGCGGGGAGAAGGAC